>Ga0074193_1000141_pt2 | contig 44430 bp, 31 predicted proteins | sample EPASupsiteHSE605_FD_64523 | JGI IMG/M metagenome (GOLD analysis project Ga0074193, IMG submission 64523) | Bioremediated contaminated groundwater from EPA Superfund site, New Mexico - Sample HSE6-05 | ecosystem: Environmental > Aquatic > Deep subsurface > Groundwater > Contaminated ...
TCTTCAATTGTTTTCATTGGTGTTTCTTCAAGTGTCTCTTCAATAGTACTCATAGGTGATTCTTCAATTGTTTTCATTGGTGTTTCTTCAAGTGTCTCTTCAATAGTACTCATTGGTGATTCTTCAATTGTTTTCATTGGTGTTTCTTCAAGTGTCTCTTCAATAGTACTCATAGGTGTTTCTTCAATTGTTTTCATTGGTGTTTCTTCAAGTGTCTCTTGAATAGTTTTCATTGGTGTTTCTTCAAATGTCTCTTCAATTGAACTCATAGGTGTTTCTTCAAGTGTCTCATCAATTGTATTAGAATGTGTTTTATCTAATGTTTCTTCAATTGTATTAATGAGACTGACATCAAAAGTTGGCATTATTGTACAATCAATTGTATTTTTTGATGTCTCTTCTATTGTCATCATGATAGTTCGCGTAGGCGGAGGTATATCTGTAAAACAATAATGAGAATTTAAAAAAACCATTTGATATGAAGGCACATATAACATTGTATTATTATTTGATGTTAATACAGATGTTTTTATTGAGATATAACTTGAATGAGATATCATACAATGAGATATATCAAGAGAACCGGAATCCAGCTGGAATAATGTATTTTGATTTGAACTAAAAATACAATAATCCATTTTGTATGATCCCGTAACTGTAATAACCCCAGATGAGGGGCTATTATTATGAACAATGTTTGAAAAAGATATTGTACCTGAATTTGATATTAAACCTATACAAATATTTGATAAAACTTTGTTATTTGAGAATGTACAATATGAACAAATAAAAGAATCTGGAGATTGAATTCCTAACCCAGATCTCTCATTTCCTTGGTTCATTGAACTATTTGTATTTAGAACTAACTGAATTCCTTTAATCAGGAAAATAGGATACCCTCCAGTGGTTGTTTGAGAACAAAATGAAACTGAGAGATACTCAACAGTATTGTTTATAGATCCTTGAATATAGGCAAAATGTCGAGATGAAGCAGAGCATTTGTTTGCACAAATTCTTTTCAATACAGAATTTGATGACATAAAGAAAATTGCTCCCCCAAAGGATGAAGTAGAGCATGAATAAAACATGCAAGAAAACACGGTCATTGTTTTTGTTCCACCATTAACATAAATCACACCTCCCATTCCAGTATATTGATTTAATCTTGTGAATGAGCAGTCTGATATTTCAAAACTCAAGTCAACATATGATCTTCCACTGCCTATTGTTTCATTAATACATTCAGTCCCAATTCCATAAACTATTATTCTTTGAATTATAAACTTGGTAACTCTATTTGTTCTCATTTTTGTAATGAAAAATATTCCATCCTGTTCATTGGTCTGAAAAATCTTAGATAAAATGATAAAAAAACCAAACAAAAAAGGTACAACTATGTTATTCTTTTGATTTTTTGGAAACAAATCTGTTGACCAGGGAGATGAAGCTAAAAACAGAATTGCAGCTAACAAAAACAAAATATTTCTATCGAAATTTTTGTACAATCTATGATGAAGGGTATTGGTAAATGTTTCTAAAACTTTAACTACATTTCGAACAGGTTTTTTTGTTATGAGATCATATGTCAAATTTGGATCCAGTTTAAATCCTGAAGGTTTAATTGACAATACAATGAATGATATCATGAGCAATAAACATATTTTTGGAATAAGATTCTTATCTCCTTTGGAAGTCCTCATTGGAATCGACATAAAAATATTTGAATAAGATTACAAACCATTGCACTCCCAGAAACCTTTTCTTTTCTATCAAAGTTCATTAGTATGTTTTATAAACCAATCAATCCATTTTTTCCCTCTCAAATTTTATTAGAAATTTTGTTCAAATATGAATTATTAGAATATTTCAATTAATATTTGGGATTAAGAATTTTATCTCTATAGAATTATTATCAACGTATAACTTTTCAATATTTTTTAACAATTTTTTTTCATTTAATTATGGGTTATATAATTTGATATATTTCCCATTTATTTGAAAGGCATATTTGATGGGGATAACTCATTTAAAAACTTAGAGGGGACTCAAAACATGATATTTTTATTAATATATCTTGGTTCTCCTTAATAATGAAACATTTCAAACCATTTTTGAAACAAACAATCATATATTGTGATTTTTAGACTGGAGTTCGAGGAAGAAGGTTCATTTCCTTCATTTTTCTTCTTCAGTATCTTAAACTATTAACTGATTAAAAACAATTTATTATCTTATTGTACAAATATTCTTCCTTCTTTCACCAATTTGAAACACTAAATGGTGAATCAATTCAATTTGATTTAATCTCCTTAAATAAAGTGTTTCATTGAAGATTTTTCATCAAAAGCACGCAAATAATCGATTGCAATCAATCGAAATTGACCAAGCCCATTGGTGCCTAGGTTTTTATTTTTTTATGTAAAATATTCTGAATCCCAATTGGTTGTTGTTCATTTTCGAACAAACCAGTTCAAAAATGGATATGGGCATTCGGAGTCAAATTCAGTTGAAAATTATCGATAGGGAGATTCAAAGTTAAACATCCTTAAATCTTTTTGAAGCATTTACATTTTCTAGTTTATGGATCTTAAAAGGAATTAGTTTTATTGGCAACCTAATATCTCTAATATAGATCTTCAATAGTCCTAAGTTTGGTCGGTGAGTTATTCAAGTAATTTTTAATTTTTTTTTTGATCAACAATTGTACTCTTTATTAAATCTCATAAAGTATTGGGCCGTTTCCTCTCCATAAAATTTGCACCAAAATCAAGAAGGATAGGCATATACTGAAAAAGTCGAATAACACATCATTTATTGAGAATTGTCTCCGTTTTTCTTATTTGAAGAGGAAAGAGAAGGAATTTTTCCAAAGGGAGCTCTGAAGAAACCAAATCTTTACGAATAATCATAGATTAAGATTTTATTTCTATCTTGATCAATTGGCATACTTTGTTTTATGTTCATCCTCCATTTAATGGAAAGAACCATATTTTTGTTGAATCCCAAAAGGAAGTTTTTTAACCCAAAAATAGGCTTAGGACCCCATATTTACATTAGCCTCCTATATAATTATCTATTTTTTTGGTATTAACACTCAGTTATAAATAATTCGGAATGAGAAACTTTTCAGATTTTTTTAGTTCAAATCTGAGTTTTGTTGGGATATGGCAATTTTAAATTGTTCTTACCAATAATCATGAACAAAATTCCAACTAGTTTGATTAGGTTTTTGTTTTCTCCATTAAATCTGTATGCTTTTATCACATTATTGATCACTAATGTTATTTGGGATGATATAAGAATACCAGATTTAATATCGAAAAATCATTATTTTATACCTCATCAGAATACCTTTGATGTTATTGGAAGTTCTAGTTGTGTAAATGAATACCATAATATAGGAATATCGTATTCTCAAACAAATATCGATATATCTAATTGTTTTTTCTCGAGATCGTCCCTGTTCTCTGGAAATGGTGGTGTAATTGCGTTTTTGGTGAGTCTTACTCATTAATTGTAGTCGTTTCTATGTTCATCAACAGTCTTTGTTCTGCAAATGGAGGAGCCATATTTTTTCAATCAACCTATATATATATGTTTAAATTGTTTGTGCTAACAGATGCTCTAATGGTGGTTCAACGAATAATGGTCATTTTGCATATTTTACTGCTTCTTCAACATGTCAAGTGGAATCTTTATCGTTATCAACTTGCCCCTATTCTTCTTCAGGATATGCGGCTCTCTTTATTTCATCAGGAAATAATGTTGTTAACAAAACAAATAGTTCAATGAACAATGTTGAAAAAACTTCTGGTATTGGAACCCAGTCTCCAAATTCTTTCTCAAGTTCATACTGCACTTTTTTAAACAATAAGGTATCTGATAGGTTTTGTTTATGGGTAATTGGTAGCACAGGTACAATTTCTTATGTAACATTGTTCATAACAATAGCCCTTATGATGGAGTTATATATGAATCTGGTGAAGGATCATGGAGGATGCTTTATTGTGTTTTTGAAATGAATCGCAATACATTGTTTTGCGTTTGGTCAGGTTCTTTTCAGGTATCTAATTCTTACATTTCTCACTCCTATGCATTCTCAACCTCAGTTGCAACATCAAACGGTAATTCAATGATAAAGAGAGAAACATATCAATTACAATTCTTCAAATCGTATTATTTAGGTCTAATTCTGAAGAATACGATAAAATTTAAATAATATAGATCCAAAAAGTATGTATTTCTCCATGATTATTGGATTTCAAAAATAAAAAATATAACAAAAAATTGTTGTATTTTTATGGTGAGTCGGGAGAGCATTCCAAACAATCATCCAAAAAATATTTTTATTATGTCAGAAACTTGACCCCAAATTTTTTAAAAATGTACCCAAATTGATTTTTTATACCCGAATTGGCATCCCTATATGAAACACATATTCTTCATTATAGAACCCGAATTTCCAAAATATCATTGAGCTTCATAAAATTTGATTTTATTTCTCTATACTTCTTCAGATAAAGTTTTTCTGGAAATGTCATAGTCATTTTTGAATAGTTTTTTTAATAAATCCATTCTTGTTTCAACGACTTGCCGTGTGGAGTCTCTTTCTTTATCAGTTTATATTCATCTGGATAAGTTGCTCATTTAATATGATCTTATTAAAAAACCCAATTGTTCAACAAACCTTTCCGAAACTAACTCGGTTATTGGAACCATTTCTCTAAGTTATCCATTTGGGATTCGAGTGATGAACACGAAAATGAATTATATTGTCCAATTATAATGCCAAATAGAATTGTGAGTTTATGTTTTTAACGAAAAAACGTTGAATTTTTTTCTCAATTTTCTGTTTTGAAAGAAATCAATGATTATCTTTGCTTCAGCATTAAGCTCCATTCTTCTCCAACTGAGAAGGAATAATGTTTTTTCAATATCTGATGATGCAAGATTGATAAATGTAAGTATTCAGGAACCAATTAATGGTAAAATTGAACCCATTTCCTTTTTATCTCAAATTCACATGAAAATTGAGAATTTGGTTATCATGAATAAGAATAGCCCAACTAATGGTGGTTCTATATCATATTTGGATCCTGGATGGACCAGCCCAATAATTGATTTAAAAAACGTTACTGTTTATGATAGCCAATCAACAAAGAGTGGAGGAGTAGTATATGTTAATGGTTCTGATTGTTTGAATGTTAATGATGTTGAATTTAACAAAACTAGAGGTGAGAGTGGTGGAACAATCGGATCATATTTCATTAATAATGTGGATATTGTTGAAACAAGGTTTATTGATTCATATGCTTTAGGTGCTGGAGGAGCTATTGAAGGATTATCATGTGGGATGTTTAAGGTTAGTGATTGTACATTTTTCGCATGTTTTTGCAATTCAACGGGAGGAGCAATTTCTCTAAGATATCCAGATTTAAGTCTTATTCAAGCTGATCTTATTGTTATTTCTACAATGTTCTATAACTGTTCAGCCAATTCAGGAGGAGCAATTTATGCAAATTCAAACAATGCTCTCAACTCATATTTTTCCAAAATTTGTGGAAACAATTGTTTTGTCAAAGAGCAAAATGGAGCAGGAATTTTTTACTTGACATCTGGAAATGGAATGAATTCGATCACTTCTGTGAATATGAGTACATTTTCAAGCCAAGGAAATCATTATTTTGGAAATGGTAATCAATACATATATACTACTAGATTTGAAAACTATAATATTAATACAAGTAACACCAATGCATATAAGGTTGCATCAATCATTCCATTTTACACTAGTGGTCTTACATGCCAGTATTGTACTAATGCAAACAACAGAGTTTCATCAGACTACATCATCTATTTGTGCGTAATTAAGGATGACTCAGGTTTGGTTATGTATCTTAATCACATCAATAATACTGTTCCATATAGTGTAAATGAATGTTGTCAAATCTATAGCCAAAACATTTATGACAAAAGAACCACAATTCAATTCTCAATTTTCCAAAAGAACAATGGTAAATTGTTCAAATCATACAATGGATCAGGACAGATTTTGGTATACAAGTGTTATATTTATCATTCTTCAATAAATATGACCCATAGTGATCCAGCATCATTTGAAATGACATCTAGTTCAAACACAGAATCTCAGACAATTCCAATTGCTCATTATTCCACATATTATTGTGGTAACTATAACATTGTAACCATGGAAGTTGAACCATGTCAATCAATGCCACCTCTTCCAACCACATATGATTGTGTAATATCTGGTGCTGAAGTACTCCAATCGAATTCCGGATCAATTGTATCTTTATCATACATATTCTCATCACTCGGATTCATGCTTTTCTCTCTCACCTAGATCTTCATTTTAAGGTGAGTTTTACATAATAAAAATGAGTGAATACATTTATGTCAAAGATAGTGTTCTGAAGCAGTTTCCTAAGTCAATTATCCATCCAGTAGCTCCATTGTTATATATCGAAAATGGTACTATGCCAAGTTCTAAGAGCAAACCCAAGCCTTGTGTGATTGCTGTAAATCTTGCCGGCGTGTATTTTTGCAGGCCAAAATTATTTGGATCATCCTATAAAGTTGGCCTTTTTGTAAGTATTTTTGCAATAAAAGAAATAGAATATGTTGATGCCACAACAAGAAATATTTATGCTGACAATCACAAGTATTATTTCGTTTGTGATCATCCTGATATTGCAGTTATGAATATTTTAGCGTGCAGATCTCGTTTATTTCAAAATTCTCTTGATTTAAACCCAATTAGATTGCTTTCATTTCCAATTCCTCCTAAAAATGCCGATAACTACCTTGCTCCATTAGCAAGCCCGTCCATGTGTAGGTTTTACTGCCTTTCTTGTATGTATGATTGCAGCGCCCCTGATAGTCTAATGGATATGTTTAAAGAGATTGATAATAACATGTCTCCCAATGTTGTAATAGGTCAAAATTGCGATGTTCCATCCAATATTAAATCATTGGTAATGCCATTTGAACAACTTCATCATATTAACCACGTAACATTTCGAAATTTTTCGCCTTCTATTGTTTTTTTAGTCACACGAAGCTTTATGAAGCAGTCGAAAACAATATCTATGTTTTCTTTTGATGGCTATAAGTCTTTTTCTCCTTCACAAATGAGGATGAAAGATCTCGAACCAAAAACATGGTCATTTCTTTTTGTTAATTGCGAGTTCGATGATCAATCTATTGATTCATTATTTAATGAATTTGCTGATTTTCGTGGAAATATTCAAAGATTATCATTTGTTAAGACTAAAATATCAACTCAGCAACTTGAAAGGGTTCTTTCTTATTTACCAAAATGTAGATCTTGCCTCTCAATCGAATACCTAGAGTTTAATGGAATCCTTCTGAATGGGCCATCCCAAAAAGGATTAAGTGATTTGTTTATTGATGTTACAAAATCATGCAGGTTTTTACATTCTTTGTTGTTGTTGAATTGGAGCCATCCTTCATTATTTAGTCCAGTTTTTCTAAATAATCATTGGTGCCTTAAAACCCTTTGTATAAATGGCCAAGATTTAAGTCATCAAATTCCAGATGAATTCGTTTTTGGCAAACAATTACAGCAATTAGATGTTAGTCAATGCCAGTTTTCATTTCAATCCCTTAAGTCTTTGTTTGAATGTGTATCCAAGATTGAAGGTAAGATCACTCTGAACATGAGGGAGTTGGTTTTACCGTCATCACATTGGGTATCTTTTTTTGAGTGTTTGTCATCAATACCATCATCAAAGTGTATTGTAGAATTCGACTGGAGCTGTAATCCGATTCCAGAATCATCACTTGAACTGTTTTGCCATTTCATTTTTGATCTAAATCCAATCAAATTCCTATGTATCGATAACATTTTTGCACCAAATACATTAGAATCACTTAAAATGATCCTTGAGTTTGCATCTACTAAAGATATATGGGGGTTATCTCTGAAAGGTTCAAGTTTGAAGAATTTTGGTCAGGCAATGATTAGAAATTTACTCCCTTTGATTGAGAAATTCGTGTCATTATCATATTTGGATCTTTCTCAGCAATTTATTACAGATAATTCTATACAATATATTACCACGTTTCTGGGAAAGAAAAAGTCCTTGAGACAATTTATATGTGATAATACTTCATTAAGCTCAGCAGAAAGGTTTTTATTTTTCTATAATACTGTACTAATGCAAAAACATCTCAAAGCTATTGGTAGACCGCACAATGATATTGAAAGGTTAAGAATAACATCTAATGAAGGTTATCTTGGTTTTAGTGAATCTCTTTCGAAGCTTTTTGTACCTGTTAGTAGAATAAGAAGATCTTACTATTACAATATTTCTGATATTGCTCAAGGACATTCTCCAGACGATTTCTTGAATGGATGTAATGTTTTACCAATATGCTATTCTGAATACGAAAGCCTTTCAGCACAGTATTATTTGTCACACAATAGTTACAAGCCACTTCCTACCCTTTTATCATCTCAGCAAAAAGATTGGAGTACATCTCTCGAGCAGATTCAATTTCGCCAGCTGAAGAGTGTTTATCTACAACCCCAATATGAAAATTCATCCACATTTGAGATACCTAAGGTATTTTCTAATATTATTGATCAATCAGGACCAATATTTAATCAAAACAGTAGAATCATGAATGCTTCATCAATTCAACTTGAAAATCTATCAGAGTGCCAAGAAATACAAGATGTGATAACGATGCTCTCGAGTTTAGTTGATATCGAAGATATAAATCTTACATCCTCACTATATGATTTTCAGATTAAAGCACCACCACCTTTAGTATCAGGTTCGATGAATATTAATAGCCCAAGTATAATTTCTTCAGATCATCAAAAACTTCAGAGGACTTTAGAAAGTGTAAAAGATATTTCGAGCAAGATTTCTCCCCAACCAGTCAATTCAGAGAAATTAGTACCTATTCTGAATGATAGCAAGTCTGATCCGTTTGAAAAAAGAAAAGATTCCGATAATGTGATAATTGACACTAAGAAAGATTCTCCTCAAATCAGAAAACCGATTCAGGTGGAGAACAAGAATGTATTATCGAACGAAATCAAAAAGGATACAGAATCAAATGTGGTATCTCAAAAACCAGTTTTAAGTAATATTAGGATTAACAATGAACCCACTCCACCAAAAATAGAAGGTAATACTCTCAAAAATGAAACTGAAAGCATTGATAATACCGAAACAAAAGGGATCATAACTAATAATAACGATCTAGTATCCCAGAATCTAGCGAAACATATTTCCACAGTTTTGCCTTTGAATAATCCCGATATCAAGCCAAAAATCAATGAGAAACCTAATCCAGTTAATAGCTTAGAAAAGAAAACACCAACAGAAGTTGTAATGCATATACCAAATGATACACAAGAAATCAAATCTCCAATCAAACCTCCTAGTTTGACACCTCCCCCATCGATCCCAACACCTTCTATTAATCCTTTTAAAGGAACATCATCTCTTTTGAAGCCAACATCAATGCCTGATGTTATAACCAAAAGGCCTGACATTCCAGCTCCTCAAATTCCTACTCCTCTGGGTTCTACGTTTACCAAATCACCATTAGTTTCATCAATTCCAATCTCAATCCCATCAAAACAAAATACTGATATCCAATTAAGTTTACCTTCAACTATCCCATCATTAATCCCAACTCCACCGAAACCCACCACTATCACTCAGCTCAAGCCATCATTTCCAAAGATTCACGAGATTCCTAATTCTTTCCAGCCGAATTTGCCCACAATTAACCCATCACATATCGATGTGAAACAAAACCGTCCCGAGTTAAAACCATTGGTTTTGATTGCACCAACATCAATTTTTGAAAAAACTAAGAATATTGAAATTAATCATTGTGAAAAGGTCCCTGAAATAATTCATCAAGCATTACATATTACATCCAAACCAGAAATAGTCCCTCTTTTAATCATTAAACCATCACCAATGCCAATGATTAATGAACTTCAAATAATGAAAGTTAGTGGTATTGAAATATCTCCGATTGAAATTGCCCAACAAAATACCCCAGAAGCTACTCTTGTATTTCCTAAAGTTTCTCAAGTGTTAATACCATCAGAGCCATCAGTTTCATCCCCTCAAATTCCAGAAATTTCTTTCAGTGCCATACTTCTAGGAAAACTTGTTCAGAAAACTATCTATAGCATTGATTTACTTGGAGTTCCAAACGAATGGTAGAAAATCCACATTAAGCATTATTTTTAATAAGATCAGATTTCAATAACCCTTGAAGAACTCTCAGAACATGTTAACATTGAACAAACAGGAGAACAAATATCGTGCGTTTTTTCCCAAATAGACTCTTTATAATTAGATTCATCCATTCGGGTTCTATCATCATGGTTGTTTTCTTTATCAACATAATAAACAGGTTGAAACTCGGATCTTTTCATTGTTTCTAGAATCTTCAGGTTTTGACTTCTCGTTGGGTGAATAATCCAGGCAAATGATTGTATTATAAAGGGAGGCAATATTGCAATTGATACCATGGTGAGAATAATACACCAATCAATTGGATTTGCAGCTACTCTCCACATTACCATAAACATTTCTTTTGTCATTCCAATATTACTTGTTGAGCTAGCTATCACAGCAAAAGTCAAATATAGTATCCAATTACCCCAAATAAATATCATATTGAATGCAGTAAAGTGTTGTGTGTCTAATGTCACTGTAATAAGAACAATAAGTATCAGAGATGAATAAACAATTTGTTGTGCTTCATCAAGTGAAGCAGAAGATCCATCGGTATTATTAGTATGTCTAACAGAAAACACGAAAAATGTAACTAATACCAAGGCAATTGCTTGATAAACACCCCGCATGTACCACCAAAACAAAGTTCGATTATTGCAATTGACAAATTTTTGAGTGTCTCTATATACAAACGGATGAAGGAAAACTGTAGATTCTTCGAGATCCTTATCTTGAATGAAGAATATTACGGGCAAAAGGGTAAAAATTGCATTATATGACATAAGATTGAACGAATTAAAGAAAGATGTACCCGAAAACCCATTATTAAACATAAACAACACTTGTATTAAACAAACTAGTGTTGATTTATAGAAACAAAACTGTGCTAACCACGATGTTCTATAGAAAGAATATCTTCCATGAATTAAAAGCAACCGTTGGAGAAATCTGAAATGTGTTATAGCAAAATCAGAAGCAGCCGCAGCTTGATTTCCTTCCCTTCCAATAACACCAACGCCAATATGTGCTTCTCGAATCATTGTGACATCATTACCACCATCTCCTATAGCAAGGGTCATTTTACCCATTTCTTTAATGCATTCGACTATAGCAGCTTTTTGTCTTGGAGTGGTTCTTGAGCAAACAACACATTTTGCTCCTGATGCTAATTCTTGAAATCTGGATCGATATGGTTGCTTCAGCATTTCATCTAAACATGCAACATCTGTAGTACCTTGAATTGCAAGGTAGTAGGGTTGTGTTCCATTTGATTTAACAAATGCCAGAGAGTTATTGAGCATAGAGTCAATTGTGATACCATCATGTAATGATAAATTCAAAAATGGTCCATCCTTTTGAACTAATTTTGTGGAATAAGAAATTTTGAGAGCTGTGGGAAGAATATCACCAGTAACCATCCAAACTCTTATGCCAGCATTTCTTAGCATTGAAATAGTTTCAGGAACACCTTCTTGAAGCCTATCCTCTATTGCTGTGCATCCAATAAGAATTGAACCTTTTTCAATAGTCTCAAAACATTCAGCCTCCAAAGTATCTCTTTCATCCAATGATTGCTGAGCCTTCAATAGATCAGAGCAATAGATTTGGTAATCCTCCTCAGACAATTCTTTAAATGACATACCCATTACACGTAATCCTTGAGATGCAAGAATATGAACCTGATCATTAAATGACTCATATTGTTGTGAACAAAGATTATAAATATACTCACCAGCACCTTTTGTAAGTAGGAGTATCTTGTTCGAAGACAATTCTTTTACGATAACACTCATCCTCTTCCTTTCATATGAAAAGGGAAGCACTGATAAAATTTCATAAGACAGTGGATCTATATGAAGATGTTCGCTACTGATTGTGAATATTTTTTGATTCTGTTGGATATTAAGTCCCAGACACAATAGACCCCTAATAAAAGCAACTTCTTCTGGTGACATACCAATAATATCTTTTGGACTATTAATTTTTAAGGTGTGGCATAAACTTAAAACCCTAATTAACATCATTAATTCAGGCCTTCCTTGACGCAATGACTGGTTCAAAGTTTGGTCCTCATAAATATTTGAAGCATCAGGACTATGACCATATATCATACCCTCAATGCCAATTTTCTTCAAAATCATAACATTTTCAGTCAGTGTACCTGTTTTATCACTGAAAATATATTCAATTGAACCAAGATCTTCAATTACTGACGAATTCGCCACTATGGCTGATACCAATCTTCTACGATCAACCATCTTTTTGTCATATTTTATCCATATACCATAAAATGTTTTGCAAACATCCAATGTCACTTTCAATGAAATAGGGATCATTGCCGAAGTCAAAAGGAAGAATCTCACATATATGACAATCCAAGACATGAACCTGCTCCGTTCATCAAGATCAAACCGAAGATAAGCGAAATATTTTGCATGCTTTTCATGCCAGAAATTACCAATAGTACCACATATTATGGCTAATGCCCATTGTAGAGCAAACACAACCATTGAGGTTTTATCGAAAAACTGCTCAATTTTTGTCCATTTAACAGGAGGAGATTTTGAGTTAATACCCAGTTTTGTTTGTGAGCCTGTGTACACAGCTACACCATATACAAATTCAGTATTCCTTAAAAATGCACCTGCTTGTATAAAATTAGTATTTGATAGAGGATACTGATCAGTGTCAGTTTCTGTGAGCTGAAGATTGCCATTGAAATTGTATAAGTCAGCGTTTGGAGGCAAACATCGAATTGTACCACGGAAAAAACCAATTTGATCAGAATCAATTTGTTGTGTACATGATAGAGAAAATCTTTCTTTAAGGTTGGTTTCACCATCAAGATTTGCTGTTTCAATTGAACAAGAACCATTTTCTTCACTTGTATTAATTATAATCATATCCGCAGGTATCTCTTGATCCTTAGAAACATAGACGACATCTCCCACATGAAGATCGCCTGATTTTGTATTAATCAAAGAGCTATCTAAGAGAACTTTGTATATCCTGTTGTTTGTTACTTCGTCTCTTTGATGCTGACAGTAGTCATCATATCCTTCTCTGATAAATGCAATCAAAAAAATTACAAAAATAGGTACCCAAGTTGACATTGGATCAACAGGAGATATTTCTTTAAACGATTGAAGAATCGCAATAATGAAAAAGTAAAGGTTCATGAATCTCTTAATGTGCGTAAAAAAGATTTTAAAAGGGAAATTAAACACTGTGTATTTCGAATTAACCACATGATTATTAATAAAATGAACATTGTTTATTCGATTTCCAATATAAATCAACCTCTCAGATTCGCTATTGTCTCTTTGAGCTCGATAAGACATTTATAATTACCCATCAAAGGGTAAAAAAAATCAGGTTCTCATATACCCGCCTGAACTCTCCTTTTCTCGAGTGAAGTACTGGTGCTGAAGTATTTTTAAAGCTGTAGGCCTTTCCGAAGGATCCCATTTGATACACATTTTGATCAAAGATAATAGATATGGATCAGTTATTCCAGTTGAATCTTCAAAGCTCCTTTTTTTAATGAATAAAGATGGCAGTGGGGAGCCTTCATTGTTGAAATAGTAGTGTGCTCGTTTTGAATTACTCAAAGTATTTAATGGCGGCAATCCAATTAATGAAAAAATCATTGAAATCAACTCATTTTCATCATCTGCCTCGAACAATGGTTTACCTGTTGAGATCTCACATAAAAGGCATCCATAGCTCCAAATATCAATTTCGGTGCTATAAGGTGACTCAAGAACAATTTCTGGGGCTCTATAGAATCTTGATTGAATATATGTATATAATGTATTATTCCGAAGACAACTGCATCCAAAGTCTATTAGTTTAATTGCGTTTTTCCTCTTTGAGGTAAAAACAATATTCTCTGGCTTAATATCACTGTGAATCACACCTCTCGTATGAATGAAATGAAGAGATTCAGCCACTTGTTTTGCGATCAAACGTATAAGGTTAGATGAAAACGGTATAAAGGGCTGATTAGAAATAAGAGTGTATATATTGATCGATGCAAGCTCCATAACAATACAAAAGTATCCTCTGAATAGAAAATGCTCCTTGTACTTGATGATATGAGAATTCTCAGGTCCTCCATCCTTCTGCAAGGATACAAGGAGATCCTTTTCAAGAATCAATTGATCATGTATCTTTCTAAGATCTTTAATCATTTTAATTGCTACATTTTCATTGTATTTATGATCAAGGCATTTAACAACAACACCATATGATCCTTCACCAACAACTTGTAATTGTTGATATCTGAAAGCAATATGATCATCTTTTTGAAAACTAAACACATTTGAAGAGATTAAAAGCGGCTTTTTCGAATATACCGGAGTTGGCCTAATATAATAAACTTCCATAACTGTTTGTATCTCAAATTCTTCTCTTTCGGAAAGAAAATTTCTATAGTTTTCGTAAGCATTTACCCCGGACATAGGTCCAGTGAACTTTTTTTGACTCTCAAGCAATATTGGTTCAAGTTTTCCAGAAAGCTTTTGTGATGGACGGGCTGATTCTGGCTGATGCAATAAATCAATTGCAGCTCTTTTTATAGTTTGTTTTCCTTTAATTATGGGCTGTTTTATAATCAAATTTCTCTTCATTGTGTGTTTCATTTTTTATTAAACGTACATATATTCTTAGCATTGAGTTCCTCATTGCAACAAATAATATATCATTTCGATTGTATTAGCAGGAAAACATGAGGATTTGATCAGTTTCATGAAGTAGGAATATGATGAACTTAACATGGGGGTACAATAGATTTGTTTGGTGTGATACTCTCTTGAGACTCTTCATCAGAATGTATATTATCAAAACACAGCCCATCATCATCACCAATCATTTTAGCAAGGTTAGTTTGCTGATAAAAATGCTCTTGTTTCCTTAAAATTAACCAATCTCTCCAATCTCTTTCTTTTTGAAGAAGAACATCTTTTTTAGCAACAGATCCTATTTTTCTAGTCTGAAGAGACTTTGCTTTCGATATAGTTGGCGCCAGTTTTTTAGAGAAGGCAGCCTCTCTGGCTAACCGAGAATCTTCATTGCTTTGTTCTCTCTTTTTATCCATTTCTTTTTTTTTCAGCATAAGTTTCGAGTGATTTTCTCGGGATTTTTGTAATCTTGTGCTTTTTACAGGAATTCTGTGTGATTTGGAAATAGCGGGCGGACACTCTTCAACTCCGACATGCCAATCTTCATTTAAAGAGCTACTACTATCTTCTTCCATATTTTCTTCGTTTTTTGTGACCTGTTCTAGATACTCTAATATACTCATTTCTTTCCAACAAAAAATTGATCCTTATAAAGACATTTAGTTTAAAGGTTTTCAGTTATCCAGCAATGGGACATTAAATCATTTGCATCAGGTCTTTCGGAAGGATTTGGATTGAGACATGCATCAATAAATGATCTTGCATCATTGCTAGGTCCAGCTTTGGGATACTTATAGTCCCGTTTCATCATTTTTTGCAAGTATGTATGTAAAGATTTTGTTTGAAAAGGCACATAGCCCATTAGCATCTGAAAAGAGAGCACACCTATACTCCATATATCACACTTTTTGTCATATGGCACTCCATTGTCAAATGCAGTGAGTACTTCAGGAGCCATATATTCAGGGGTTCCAGCACATGATATTGCACCATCGTGCTCATCAATTTGTTTAGAGAAACCAAAATCTCCGAGAAGAACCCGGCTTTCTTTGGTTTCATCTAAAAAAAAGATGTTTCCTGCTTTGATATCTCGATGTATTATATTCTTAGAGTGCAAAAATGAAATAGCACTAAGAATGGAATAAACTATTTTAACAGCATACTTTTCATCGAAATGGTGAGATATCGAAAGCCTATTTTGAAGAGTTCCACCTCGACAATACTCCAATATCAGAAAAGCACTACCATTTTCAATAAAAGCATGATATATTCTAACAATATTCTCATGATTGCATTGATTCATGTTATTAAGTTCACGTTCAAGATGAACTGTATCAAACGATGATAAATCAATCATTTTGATTGCACACTCAATTCCAAACTCGCTAACAATACCTCTATACACAGTAGAAAATGTTCCGCGCCCAATAACGGAAAAATCTGTAAGATATGAATCGTTACAGAGCGATTTCATCCGTAATTTTTTAGTTATGTAAACTAAAAAATTACAAAAGGCAACGATAAATATGCATCGAATTCTACCTGGTGTATCCATGATGAGAATTGATTCCGGCAAACAGGACAATTCAAGTGTATTGATCCCCACTTACAGAAACAACGCAAGCAGAATTGATGTGTGCATTTGAGTGTGATATAAAAATGCACATTCTCGAGGCATACAGGGCATGTGAATGGTCTTTTATCTCTAACAGTAGCAAATTCTGGAGGAAAGTCTTTAGAATGGAGGATTGCAAAAAAGTCGAACATCCAAGAGAGGAAAAATACAAGTTTGATAATGGCATACACAGCAACCAAGACACTGATAAAAGTGTAAGGCAGTGTTTTAAGAGCATCAATCCATATGAAAGATACAAAAAATGTTCTCGTTGCGGCTACAATTCGTGGAAGAACAGAAAACATAAAAAAGCCATGAGAAACGCAAAATGGAAAAAAATAACTGATCATAACATGCTGAAATACGATTAAAACCAAAAATAATAGGCTTGAAAGCAAAAATGATAAGAATAAGCAGTCTGGAAAGACCAACACATCTTTCCGACAAAAAAAAAATGAAAACAGATTATAAAACCCCCATGAAACAACTATAAGCTCTATAATTAAAAAAGAATCGATTATATCTATCATAGAAGGAGATCTATAGTTTCCTTTTGAAATAATTCTCATTTGATTCTGTATTTTAACAACACGAAAATAATACAGAGCAAAAACAGCAGCAGAGCAACTAATAAGCGATAGTCTATTAACAAATATGTCGGAACATATAACTATTAGCAGAAAAAGGCCGATTCCAATACTATGAAACGAGTCTTTTCTTTTTTTTAAAATCTCCATTTTTTAGATGAATTTGGGTAACAATCAAGACAAGAAAATCGACCGAAAGGATGAAATATATTCACGTTTGAAACAGGATTTAGAATCGATCAGAGATGTGTCTTTGGCTTCACCTAATTATCAGATAATAAAGAATACGGGACCAATTCCGATTCCATCAAGTACAGGAGTTCCTTTTAATGAATGGGAAAGGAAGAAGACCAAAAAGAGCGAGTTTAATAAGTCAAAAGTCTGCCTTGAAATGCGAATTTCTAGTCAAATGAGAAGAATACCAGGAGAATCCAAGGAAAAGATACTAATGAACATGAAAGTGTGATAATGTGCTATTTTTGAATATTTCTTCTAAATGGATTTATCCGTTGGAATTGATGTTGGAACAACAAAAGTCGCAGTTGTTGTCTCAAGATGCCATGATGGAAAAATTATGTTTTCAAAATCGATTAATCATGAGGCTGGATATCCTAATGAGAATGGATTATCCGAACAGGACGTTTCCAAATTCTTTGATGCTTTGATATGCTTATTTTCTTCAATACCAATTGATATAAAAGCTCATATACGTTCGTTAGGTGTTTCTGGTCAGATGCATGGAGTAATGTTATGGAATTCAGAGAATGACTATACCAAATTGATTAATTGGCAGGATCAAAGAGCCTCAAGGAAGAATATTCTTTCATCTATTCAACAAAAACCTGGATGCAGTGGTTTGAAAGATGGTTTCGGGTTCACAACTTTAGCAATCCTGAAAGATGAGGTTGATTTATCATCCTTTAAGTATTCTGGGACAATACAAGACTTTTTTGTTTGGTCTTTTCTGAGAAATAAGGAGAATTCATTTATGGACCCCACAAATGCAGCATCATGGGGGCTTTTTAACATTAGCACCCTTCAATGGGACTTTGATGCAATTGAATCATTAGGAATTCCATTGTCAATTGTTCCTAAAATTAAAAGAAGTGGTTCAATAATTAGTTCAATATGTCAAGAATGGTCCAATAGAATGGAAATTAAACGTGGTATCCCCGTTTTTCTTGCAATGGGTGATAACCAAGCCTCCGTTTTCGGATCTGCTACATCTATTGACGAGGAAATTTTCATTAATATTGGAACATCAGCTCAGCTCTCATTTATAAGTGAGGTTCTATTACAAAACGAGGGAAAGCATTATGAAATACGACCTTTTTTCGACGAAAAATACTTGATCGTTTCGGCACCATTATGTGGTGGGGAGGCATGGAAGCTTTTAGTTACTTCAGCACGCCAATGGATCACCACTTTTATCCCAACTATTGATATTTCTGATGAAGAGATTTATAGAATTATTGACCAAAAGGGAGCGGAATCTATTGACAAAGATGACTTGCCATTAGTTTCTCCTCATTTTCTTGGAGAGAGATGGGATGAGACTTTGAAAGGATCAATACATGGAATAACTCTTCATAATTTTGATTTAGGGAGGATTTCGGCTGCTTTTGCAATAGGGATTGCCAAAAATTTAATCAGTGATATTGAAACACAACACATGATTAATAAAAGCCGAATCATTGCTGCTGGAAATGCAATTAGAAAGTCTACAACGCTTCAAAAGGCAGTTACCAAAGTTTTCCACAAGGAGGTTGTCATAAATGATGATAAAGAAGAAGCAGCTTTTGGGGCTTCAAGAGTAGCATATCTATTCTTAAAAAAATAATAATAAACATTTAGTTCTCGGCATCCGATGGCCTACTTCTATTAACATTTCCTTGATTCAAAATGGATTCGTACGCAGTTATAACAGTCCATTTAAGAGCATGAGGTAGCAAACTATTATGAATTATCAATGAGTCTCGTATAGGCCCAAAAGATATATTCATGTTTCTGTGTGTTTTCACCAGATTAAACCCATTTCTAATAGGATAAATTATGATTACCAGGGCAAAACCATTCATAAACTCATGTTTTGCTATATCTATTCTAGTATTCTCGACCCAAAAAATACCGATTCTTTGAGACGTTACATACATTTCTCTTTCTTTAGGAGCTAAAAGAGGGATTATATATGCGCAAAAGGAACTCCTTAAACAATTCCAGCATACATATCCACCCTTATTTGCAGATCCGAGAGATTTTACAAAACTGGAAAATGGATATGATACCTTATTCCAACAATTTGATAGCGACTGATTAATCTCATCTTGCTCACTCGACATGAATGCAATAAAACACTGAGATTGTTTCCTCCATGATGAAGAGTATAACATTTGAGCCTGTTGAAAAGAAACATCGACATTTTTATATCCATTTGGCAACAATGTTGATGTTATTAATGTGTCAGGAGGGCTACCGAAACTCTTACCGAAATGTAGGGTGTATTTCTTATTCCCAAAAGCCGAAGACAAAACAAATGTGGTTTCTTCATTATCGTTGCGAACCAAAACACATCTTGAAGAGCTCTGAATTGAATAATCAGGATTATTATTCTCGATTGGCCCGCAATTGTGGGCATTATCAACAAAAAAAGAATAATAATCAACAGCAAAATCTCTTATCTTTTTTTGGCTGGATTTCACAAAATCATAATCAAGGATACCCATGCATAATGGATAAGATGGATTATTAGAATCCATTTTCATTAATAAATGAATAATAAAATGAATAATATACTTAAAACATAGATCTGAAAGGTTTCCCTTGCGGATAATATGAATCAATGAATTAACCATATTATGAAACAGTTTTGGAAATTTTGAAAAAAACTCAATATAATATTCATGTATTGATTCAAGAAGTTGAAAACATAGTTCAGAAGCACCAGAAATAGTATCAAAAAACATTGATATCAGAGCAGAACAAGAAGAATCAGTTTCTCTGATTAAGAAGTCATACAATAGCAAGTAAACAGAACATTCTGTATCTTCTTTGTAACACAATTCGCATGAATTATTATTTGTATAATATAATAATTGCAAATATGATTTATATGTGTACTGAGCAGAAGAAAATCCAGAAGAGAAAAGAGGCTCACAAAAATCAGGAGCATAGCCAGAAATTTTGTGGAATTTCCCTTCTACTTTCCTCATCATAACAGCAGGATTACATATACGGTACATTGGTTTAATAAACCTATAATCAATTGGAAGCATACACAATCGAATAGGCAAAAAAGGAAGTATCGTAAATGAAAGTTTGTTTCCCAGAAGAGAAAATCGAGATGAAGCCTCTAAATAGCATATATATTCGGGTATTTCACTACTATTTAAAAGACCGCATATTAAAAACATAAACCATTGCTCCTGAATCTTTTTGGAGAGACTCTGAAAAACGGATTCTGTATTAATTATTTCTGATGATATATCTAATAGAAACTGAATATCATAATCTTTTAATGTAAATAAGTCACGAATCATTGAAGGAACAAAAAAATCGGTTAAATATTTAGCAGCTTGAGGAATAAAATGTTTTGACGTTAAGCAATGCCATGTTTGGGTAAAAGAAAATCGTAATAATCCTTTAAACTTATTGGAAAACAAAGTAAAAAACTCTTCAATAAAAACTATGGCTTCTTTGTCATTCATATTATTTGGTTGTATGTTTAAAAAATAAAATGGACTAGTTTTTGTTTCAAATGTAGGAAGATTATCAAAAACACTGGGCTTAATTACATCAAATACATACAATATTGGGTTTCTATCAATATCAGATGAAATAGGAGATGAAGGAGAAATTGATTGATATAAGACAGAACTCAATATTGAAGAAAATATTACAACAACTCTTGATATTAGATTAGTTATATTAAAGGAGCTTGCAAGTTCACAAACCTTATCAATGATAGGTATTAGTGATTGGTTGCATATTTGGTGTTGATCATATAATACAAAAAGAAAAAGACAGAAATCATTTGCCAATGATTCTGATGTCGAAGATGAAAATATGGTAAATAGGATTTCATTTAAACTCAGATTCTTTGAGGGAATCCCAACAAAAGAATAATACAAAAATCTACATAATATCATATGCTTCATTAATATATAATAATGATCTTGAGACCTCGTAGATGATGTAATCGCTTGATGTAAAAGAACATGAAGAAACCCAATACAGCTACTCAACAAGGAGAGGATATACTGAGGACACAGTTCCGTGATCATTTTAATGACACTAATTAACATATCATCAGGATTAGCCAAGAAATAAGAAAAAAGAACTTCTTTGTTAGACAATTCGCTATATAAAGAAGCAAATACATTATAAATATCTGTTTGTGAGACTTTGTATTGACATAAAGAACAATCAAATACAAATGAAATGAAATTATAGAGTCTCTTCTGTTTTTGGGTTATTGTTTTCTCACATTTAGTACTAATCTCGATTGCTGCAGACACCAAAGCTGGAAGTATAACTCCATTGAATCTTCCAGATACCTCATCATATAAAATATCACCAATAACAATGTATGGCATCATTTTATCTTTAAAGCATTGGAAAATAATTTCCGCTAGATCTTCTTTGTGTATAAATGTCGTATTGCTACTGATCATGATGGGCCCAAAAGAATATGAAACAATACTCAACCACTTCATTGATGAGCTTTTAGATTTTGTATTCATATTTTCACATATTATGTGATAATATTCCATTATTTCTTCCTGATTAAGAGGAGATGGATCTCCAATTTTGATTGCATCAGCATCAGATTTATTTAATGCTGTAAGTGTGAGAAAAAATTCATCCCATATATGAAAATTAAAGTGATCTATTGTTATATTAATCAAAAATATTGATGAGTACAATGCTTTTTTCCGAATTTCGGGGTCATTTTGGGGAAATATCAATTTCAATACAATTGGATAAAAATTATGGAGAAAAACAGGAGATTCTTCCAAAATATCCATAGAAACTTTATGAAATATATCCATACATTTAATAGCAAGAGGTTTTTGACTCAATAAACTCCATTTCGCCTTTTCTCCTTTATACGAAGCTATCCAGCTGTCAAACTCTTTACAAAACTCTTGCACATCACTCTTAGCAGCTTTTTTGGCATTATCCTCGAATTGCTTAACATAAGCTTTAAGTTTAGTTGACATTGAATAATAATCAAAAATTGTGTTTCCAACCATATTTTGGGATTTATTCAATCTATCCGAACCTCGAGAGTGGCGGCAAGTCATTTGAATCGTAGTTCGGATATAAAACTGAAGAATCAAGGTATGGAATTTGCTTTGCTTCATCAAGGAGCTTTCTTGCAGCTTGGAACAGTGACAATGACTCAATTTCTTGTGGTTCTAAGTTTTGGAGCAATCTTATTACGTTAACAATTTCTTCGATTGCTGGCTGGCACATGCAAATTGCAGAAAAATCGTTTGCTGTTTTGGATTCAGTAATTATGGTTTTAGCTCCAGTAACTAAATACTTTAAGTAGTGTTTGAGATCTTTCGCGAGTTGAGGACCAGGCGTCTTTTTACCTAAAGCCAAATTGCCTTCAAGTTCTTTGTTGGTAGCATGTAGCATTAGCTTTTGACGTACAATAACGCCTAATTGGCTTACAACAGTATATGCCTTATGGGAAACTTCTTCTGGTGCTCCGGTTGAAAAATGAGCCATTATTTGATCAGCTTTCACAGTAAGGGAGACAAAAGGGCTAATATCTACTTGGTATTGAATAATAAGCAAAACCAAATACAAAGATTTGGCTGCTATAATTACATCAGATTGCCATGGCCTTTTGTTCATTAAATAGTCTATCGTACCAATTGGATCTAATTCGGTTCTGCGAATAGTTGCAAGAATAATCCTTCTAACAAATTCAGCAGCCGGGGGACTCGAATCACCTTTTGTTGCTTTGATAATCCAGTTCTCAGGACCGATCGAGGTTATAGATCTATATGTTTCTTGAATAGATTTTATAAAGTTCCAGCTTCCTTGTTGTTCAGTTTCAGTCGTCGATTCTTCAATAGGTTGTTGTTTTGGCGGTATATATATGGTATTCTTTGGTCCTCGAAGTTGTTTAACTGCGTTTGAAAGCTGTTGAGCATTTGGCCTTTGCTTTGCATCAACTTTAATACAAGCATATATTAAATCTGACAGTTCTTTGTCACATGCACTTGGTAAATTCACTTTTCCCTGTAAAATTGGAAGCCTATCTTCTGGTTTGTACATATCATCCCTGAAGATCAACTTGAATAATGTGCATCCGAGTGCCCATACATCTGATGGCGCTCCAATTGGAACGCGTTTGTACAGATCAACCATTTCCGGAGATCTATAGTTTTGAGTAGTATTCCGTTCAATATCATCAGAAGCAATGTTGATTTCTTCGGGTTTAGAAATGGTATATATTGTTGTAGTTGCCGACCCAAAATCGCATAATCGTGGAGTGCCATCCTGAGCTACTAATAGATTTTCGGGTTTGATATCACGATGTACTATCAAAGGTTTTTGACTATGAAGAAATGCTGTAGCTTCACAAGCAGCATGGAAGAAAATCAATATTTCTTCTTTAGTCATTTCTCGGTTTGTCAAGATTCCTATTGCTGTTAGTGGACAATATTCGAATAGAAAATGGATTTCAAATTGTCTCTCATTTAATACAAATCCATGCATTTTAACAATATTAGGATGTTCGGGAAGGGATTCTAAAACAGTAGCCTCCTTTTTAAACTGAATATATCGTTCTTTTGTCAGACAATTAACATATTTATAGGCATATTGATTTTTTTGCTGATCTTCAGCTCTATATACCCATGCATAGCCTCCTTCACCTATTTTCTCTTTGATAGTCACGCTAATTTTGGGAAATTGAACAGATTTTCCAATGAAAGATGATGGGTTACGGGACATTAGAAGTATGTCAAATCGATGAAGAAGTGTTTGGACATATATTTGAGCTTTTTCAACATTAATTATGATGAAAAAACTTGATGTTTTCCCAAAAGTTGAAGATAATGACTTAAGGGTGAAAAACAGTTTGGGAGGCATTATTACCATTTTATCAGCAATGTTTTTATTATATGAAGGATATTCGATTTTTTTTAAGATAAAAATTGGAAAGTTTGAGAAGATGCAATTGAATGAATCCCCATGTAGAGATAAAATGGATATTTTTCTCGAATTATATGTTTCAAATGACTGTTCAAATCTCCATTTCGATCTTACAAGTCAGAAACGAACAATTGATATAGAATCTAATCTGACTAAGAAATTTTTACAACTGAAAGATGAATGTTACATATCTATTAATGGGAGTGTTCCAGATGTACCAGCGAGCATGCACATCGGCTTAGGTGAGAATTACATTAATGGTGATGGAGATCATGCTCATATGTGGATCACTCTTAATAATAGGAATCTTTCACACAGAATCAAATCTATTAGATTTGGAAAAGATAGTATCAAATCCAACATTGATGGATATCAAATGACTATTCCAAAGAAAGCGACTTACATGATTATTTATTCAGTGAATCTTGTTCCTTATGAGTCCAAAGCTATACAGGGATATCAAGCTTTATCATTTGTTTCTCGAAAGAACATTGATAAAATACGTTCAAGAGGCATTCCAGCAATAATATTTGAGTGGCAATATTCCCCAATAGGAATATCATCTGAAGAATTTAACCATTCTAGATTTGATGGTATTTGTTATATGTTTGGAGTTTTTGGTACATTTTTTGTCTTTATGAAGGGATTAAGTAGAATTTTTAATACAAGTAGTTTTTATACAAAACTTGAGAATTAAGATGGGTGTTTCTTCTTGTATTCAATATAAAATTTATAATTTTTCATTGTTTCATCAATCATTGATAAATTCACTTTGGGGTTACTTAAAAACATTATGAAAATCTCATTAAATGCATTTTCAGTGTAACGAACTGGTGTCATTCCATTTTTATTAGGAATATTTGGGTCGATACGAGGATCTTCCAATAAAGCTCTCGTAATATCAACCGAGTTTTGAGTGACCGATAAATGCAAAAAAGTATTACCGTTTGCATGAATCATATTAATATCAATTAGTTGGATTTGAAGACAATTAATGAAGAAACCAGAGTTATGATTGTATATTGCCTTGAGCATACAGTCAATGATTTTATTTAACTCATATTCAAATAAAGATCTTTTGCATTTCTGATGATTCAGACAACTCACAATATCTTTCAAGATCGACAATTTGGAAGAATCCACTACCATTGATAGAGGGCATCTTCCTTTATAATCTTCGATTGTGCTATCTGCATTAGGATGCATAATAACTTGTGACACATATTTTGTTTTCCAGCAGTAATCGATGTACTGATGAAGAAATGTTTCCCCATTGTAGTTTTGCGCATTAATATTGAAATTCTTCATTGAAAAAAGCTTATTGAGTAGATTTTTCTGATTCCAAATATGAAATGACTGTAGAGGAATACCACCATCTTTGTTGATCGGAGTTTCAATATAATGATTTATATCAATTCCGTTTTCATCAACAAAAATACCATTGTAATAATTGACCATTGGTTTTATTGGAAGACCAGAGAAATTCTTAATAATCATCGATTCTAAAATCTCGATTGAGTAATTAGAATTAAAGTTTGCAATAAAACTACATATTCTAATGTTCAATTGAGTTAAAGCGCTGATAAAACATGAGCCTCTTTGAGGAGGGGAGATCGTTGCCATTTTTGCATCTTTTTTGACCATCATTTTCACAATGAGGAAATGATTATTATGAGCAGCAATATGTATTGCTGCATATTCCTCTTTAGATAACTGATGATGAAACTGAGGATAATACTCTAATAAAAAATTTGTTAGGGCGATATATCCAAATGATGAAGAAACAAAAAGTGGTGTTTCATTTGATGGTAAAACAATGGATTGGTTAAGAAGTCTAAAAACAAGTTTAAGAGAGTTATATTCCAGAGCTTTTTTAAATGAATGAACCAATATATCGTTTTGGTTACCATTAAAATAATTGGTAATAATCCATCTGTATATATCATAGCGCCTGTATTCAATTGCCACATCCAAACATTCTGATAATGGATAATTAAGTTGATCTAACACCCTTATAATCCCAAAAGACCCCCCAGCAATAGCATATGGTCCTAAATTCTTGATTATTGACCCAGAAACGATCAAATGCCTGAATAGCTTTTCGGATCCATAAAAAGCACAAAGATGAACCAATCGAAATCGTTTTCTAAACAGAGGAGATAAACTAAAATGTAAGGGATCTAATAACATATCAATATCGAAGTCTGGTACTGAAGATATCTGAAGAAATCGTTCGATATCATCGTATATAACAATTCGATGTATATCAGGTAACTTGAATAACTTATCAATAAAAATACCAGGCTTTCGAAGTCGGTTATGAAGAGAAAAAAAACCATGAGTCGAAAAAATATCTAAAAAAGCAATTAGTGCATACGGGTAACAATAATGATAACATGATGGTTCTGAAATATACTCAAGAGCCTTTTCTTTAATATCTTGTGATGTATATAGCCCCTTCTCATAACATAATCTTAAAAATACATATGAAGATAGATATTGATCGAAAAATGATTTATTGTTGAGCTCAATTATTACGTATTCCAGAAGTCTTTCTAATATTGAAGAATATTCACTTTTCTCAGATAAATATTTAATTAAACCATAAAATAAATCAGATAAACTTGGTCTAATTGGGATAGCCAGGAGAATTTCTTGAATCAGAATAATTGTAGGTAATTTCAAATTATAAATCTGTTCATAATAAAAAGAAGATTTATCTTCTTTGATATCACATAAATAGTCTTGAAGATTAATAAGTTTCGAAGATTCTTCATCAAAAGACCCCATTTTCATTATTAAATATGTTGATCAAGAATCTTAAGATTAATCACGACAATAAAGAAGCAATTTAGATGAAATATATATAAAAAAACAAAATTCATTTTGGCAAGCGTTTTTCTTTTGATTTGGGATAAAAAGGCATTAAGAGTCTCGCTTATGGTTGGGATCTTTGAGTAAATCATTAATATCATTAATCTGCAATATATTAGTAATATTATGAACCAAAACGTCAATTGTCCTTTTCTTTCTTTTTCTCCGCTCGCAATAGCCAGGGTTTTTTCTTTTTAGATCTTCCCTCATTGATTTTGCTTTATCGTTATAAAACTTCCTCAGATTGTCATCTAACTCTTTCCATTTCTCGCTAATTTCTTTGCTAATATCCGAATTCACATTTCCTTCTGGTTTTTCTCCGAATAAACCATTCCTATAATCTATAAGATAAAGCAAAAAGGCATTAGGTGTCTTTTTTATCCTTTTTTCGACCATCTATTTAATGTTGGAACAATAAATAACAAAGATATAATTAAAAATGAATTTAACATTGTTACAACTTACACAGACAAATGTTTTTTCTCATAGTCCCAATTGTTTGCGGGGTAAGAATACTTTATTGACTGGAGGTAGGTTTAATAGGCATTTTTCTTCTTTTTTTGTTACGAATTCTATTTTTTATAAATGTTCATTTTCCAATTTTCTTTCTGCTCCCATAAAAATGAGAGAATCTGGTAGTGGATACAAAGTTATGGGAAAGAAAATGGTTTTTACTGTTATTGAAGTTAAACAATGTTATTTTAATCGAACTCAATCTGCACTTCAAGGTGGTGCTATTGAAACAACCAGCTATAGCAATTTAATTGTTGAGAAGTGTGTTTTTAATAATATTTTTGCTTATAATCAAGGGGGAGCTATATATCACTATGGGCTGAAATGCTCAATCTCCAACACATGCTTCACAATGTGCTGGTGCAGCAGCGGAAATTCAAAAATCTTTGGAGGAAACATGTTAAATGGATATGGGGATTTCAACATTTCTTTTTCTAGCGCGTATCTTTGTGGTCCTAATCCCACAACAAATGGAGACTCACTGTATCATTTGCATAATGGTACTTTTATTATTAAGGAGTTTAATTCTACAAGTAACCATTCAAGCTATATTGGAGGATGCGGAGGAGCTATTATTAATTCAGAACAAGATTCGTTCATCAGCTTTATGACAATCGCTCTTGGAACGGATCATAATATGTTTGAAATATGGTCATCATTAAACCAAAACATATTTTACTCCAATTTCGTCAGAAACACTATTAATACCAACATGTTTTGGATGCCAGATACAGCAGTAACCCTCAAAAGTTGCTCTTTTTATGGAAATGGTAATCTTGCCATAGTCGGAACCCTCGATTTTATTGGATGTTTTGGTGATTTTTCTAGAACCGGGATTACCTTAACTGCAACAACACTTCAAAATGTAATTGGATTTCACAACAATTGCAACATTGCTTCCGAAGATCCAACCGGATTTCATTCAATCACAAACATCAACATATGGTATATCTTCGTGAGTATGTTTATCAATTGTTTCTAACCCACCGAAAAGGTGACGATAAATAAAATAATCGTTTGAAATTCTTTTTACACTCATTCAATTGGTCATATTCAAATAGTTGAGCAATTACCTGATATGTCTGATATGGCAGATACTTATAATATTCTAAGTCGTAATCTGATGAACGATCTATATGTGGCTGATATTGAAAATAAGCAAACTGGTGAGAGTTTTGATAGTAACGGTATTGTTAGTGTTGATATACCGACTTCTCCAAAAAGAAAAGACTCTCCTTTGAATAGTCCACGTCCCCCCAGCTCACCAAGAAATGGTATTAAATCACGAAATCACTCAGGGGGATTGAACCGAATAAACGGTGAAGATGAGTCTAGTACTCCCTTATCACAAGAGCAATTATCTAATCTAATCGATTTGCTTGTTAAAGGAAGAGATGTTCATGGTCTTTCATCATGCCAATACAACCAGGTTCTTGAGAAATTATTTGAAGCGAGAGATTCCGCAGTTAATAGCAATAATTTGAAAGAATCCGAATCTCTAACTTACGCTGTCGAGAGCATTGAAAAATCGAGAATCAATGAATTGAAAGAAATTACCCAGAAAGAGGCAATAAGCCTGTATCAACAACAGTTGGCTGGTTTTAAACAAGAGATATCTAAATTTGATGAAGAGACAAAACATCTAATTGATCATCTTATTCAAAAGAAGAAATCTCAAAGATGCAAATTAGAATTGCATCATAGTGAGCTTCTCGATAAACATACACAGGAATGGACTTCCCAAAAAAAGCATAGAATGTATAACAGAGCCTCAACAACCTTAGTTTTTCTAAGGAAACAAAGCAAAGTTTTAATTCAACAATCTAGGTTTAGAGAGGCAGAAGATGTCCAACAGGTGATGGTTGTCCAAGAGAAAAAAGAGAGAGAAATTGCAATTCGAAAAATGCAAAAAGATTATGAGGATAGTCTTAAAAAATTGACCAAGAAGATTGATGAAGAGCTTGAGTTTCATGATAGCAATGAAAAAATATCAATAGCTCAATTAAAGCAAAAGAGAGAACAATTACGTGTTGCTCTTTTGAATCGTTTGAAGAAAATCCAAAAAGCAGGGGAGAAAGCTAATGATGTTGAGAAGATATGGAATTCTCGTCAAATACAGAGATTAGAATGCACGTCATCTGATACAAGTGTCAGGCCTCCATCACCAAGAAAAACTAAAACCAGAACATCTCAAGACGATTCAATATTAATACTGCCTCCTCTTCAAACTTATGGATATCCCAAGAATAAAGGATCACTCTCAAGCAGAACAGATACTCAGTTGAACTGAAGTATAATGTCAAATGTAGGACAGTTTAATAAAAGGATTTCAATTTAACAAAATTACTAGTTTTTTATGTTATTGCTCAACAACTATGTATTCGTAAAAGGATGGCCGGAATCCCATATTTTTTTCATACCAGCATCATCAGTTTCTAGATTGGTCATACAAAAGTCTTTATGTTTTTGATAATTACCACATAGTGTTGAGATCATACATATTGTTCTTGTAATTGAATGACATTGAAAAATGCCTTCATTACAAGGAATTAAGAAGTCAGAACCAGTTGCTGCATCAACTGATGCAACAGGATCAAGCCTAGGAACAACATTAATATAACTGTGGGCAATGTTTGTATCTTTCCAGATATAAAAAGATGCCAATGCCTGAACCCCAGGACCACTAAAACTAATTGCTTGTCTTCCTGTAATTGCAGCAATCAGTTTTGCTAGACCACCACCAAGAGAATGACCAATTATTATACTTTGTGGAACGGATAATACGTATTCCGATATGAAGCTGATGTATCCATTTATCAGGGAATAATTCTTAAACATGAATCTTGGGAGATGCATAGCATAGCCTAAAAATTCTCTGGCTTCCATAGCATATATACTGAATATGGGAACACTTGATTGCAGAATATTCATTATAAAGGAACTTGCCCAAAGTTCAACATCTGCTAAAATATCAAATGAGTTATCAGTTCCCCTAATGGCAATTATATCCAATCCCGATATTTTGTAATGACGAATGAAACCAGAGTAATATGAAGGATACACAATATCATTAACGATCACAATTTGCTTACTTTTTGACCCAAAAAACTCTTGCAAAAGGTATTCATGAGCTTTATCATTAGGATCGGTGAAATAAACTGCACTTGATAGGGCAGCAAATTGTAAAACAGAAATCTCTTTGAATCCTATCATACAAAGAGGGTTTTGTATAGAAATAGAATTCTCGTATCTGATGGAAACATTGGGTGAAGGAATATAGTTGTTTTCCGGAGGAGCAAGGATTGAAGGATACATTGCAAGACTTATAATTACAATGGAAAAAACCACAAAAAATATGCGAGAAGCTCGTATTGGCATACAATTACCACTCCATAGAAGTTTCCGTTCTAAGAATACCTTTCTTTGTGCATCGCTATGCATCCACTGCCTCAATTTCTCCAGCTGATTTTCCGAACAAGGATTAGATGAGAGACGGCCTAAGACAATAATTCCAAAATTAATCGAATTTATCAGAGGGAAGAGAATTATCATATATACAATAATAATCAATGTTTTCTGAATTCCATTAAAGCTTTTTGAATCAAATAATAATAATGTACACATGCTTCCTTCAAGATAAAATGTTAGAGTTGTTTTAGAAAAGATGGCTTTTAGAAATGAAAGCCCACTCCCTTGTGTATTTGAGAACAAAGCCTTGATTGCTGAATACCATTCATTCTCAAAGAAGTACATTGAACACAGAAATGGATCACTGAAATCAGAATGATTGATAAAATTCTCCCTTGATCTTTGAAATGAAGATAAAAACGAATGAATTGCATATAAAACAATCAAGAGACAAACCATATACACGGGCAGTTTAACAACAAGTAAAGAAATGATGAAAGGAAAAACTCCTTTTATGAACATTGCAGAAATTATTACAAGAAAACAAATTCCTAATATAATATTCATTTTCTCCTTAGTTGTCTCCCGATAATCAATTTTCTTTATTGGCTTTATGCTGAGTTTAGTGTTATCAAGTGAAAAAAAATCAGGCTCAGGATCATGATTAAAAAATGGAAAAACATGATAAATCAATTTCAACAAAGTGATGTGTTTTGGATATAGTGTATTAGATGTTAAAAAGTTGTGATGCCAAAGATTATATACTACTAAAGAGAATGGATTCACAACAAAAAAAGTATAAAAGAACAAAGGAATCATTAAAAAGATCTTAAAAAAAACTGGAATTGTACTTGAAATAAACCCAGAAGTAATTGGTACCATGAATAAATTAAAAACAAAAGCAAAAGAGACAGCAAACCCTATCATTTCGCAAAAAAAGAGAATAAATCTCATTAAACGTCCGAAAACTTCAAGGAAACTGACTCCAACACTTGATAGGAGCTCAAAAAGTGTTGGAGGAATAAGGTTTTCATTATCATATCTTTTTAAAAATGGATTTGAGGCCATTTCCAACTCATTGCATCCAAGCAATATAGCTATTTTGTTTAAAAACATTGCATTTTTTTCACTAATTGTGATGACTTCACCAGCTAGCATTGATTGAACATACTGAAAGTATGAGTTTGGGTCATGAATCGGAATAGAAAACTCATGAATGTTATTATTTGAATTAATAATTTCATTAATACGACTAAAAACAGTTCTTGCCAATGATCTCTGACAAAAATACTCTACACCATCTATAATGAATTTAAAATCGGGTTCTAACGATGGACAAGAGAGAATGGATATACTTTCAGGTGACAAACGAAAATCGATTGGTTTTTTGAGCGTTAAAAACCCGCCATTCATATAAAATTTTACTCATCTTATTAAAGGAGTATATAGTTAAGCATCGAGTTCTTAGTAATTCCTTGTTCAGATAGAGATACATCTTTGCGAACTACATCTGAAGAGGCTCCTCCTTTTAACTCAAACATTTCTGGGTCTGCTTCCTTTTCATCATCTATCAAGCACTTGCATACCCATAAATACACAATGTTTCCTTTCGTGTCAACTTTGAACTTTCTCGTATATGATTTTCGCTCGATCATTACTTTCAATGTAATTCCTGTACTATCTTCAATAGGGATTTTTTTAATTGATGACAATAGCATGTCCTTTTTTCTTTTATCATCATTCTCTTTTCTTTTTCCTTCATTTTCTCTTTCTCTAGCTTGTACCAGTTTTAATTCTTCTTCTCTAATGATACTTTCATATTCCATATCTTGAATCTGAACAATACTCTTTGGAGCGTCTGGTTTTGAATTAATAGGTTTAGGTATTGGATATTGTGGATCAAAGAATGAATCGGTTTTGGGTTGAGTATTGTTCTCTTTTGGTTTTCTATCAACAAATGAGTTGTTATTCACAGATTTTGGCTCAATATTGTCTTGTTTTGGTATCTGTGGAATATTCTTTTTAATATCTTTTATTGGTTCATTGTTAGGTATAAAAGCTTTCGATCTATATATCTCGTTTTCTTTCTCCAAATCTGGATGAACATCTTTCTTGGCCCTAAAATCAGAATTACTAAATTGGCTTTTGGTGTCATCAAGGGTTGCTTTTCTTGAAGGAATTGTCTGATCATTTTTACCCATTTGATTATTTTTGAATCCAGAAACAGTTTTTTCATCCTTTCTATCATTATTAACAGGTTGACTGATTGGATTAGGTTTTGGTTTTTCGTAAATGCTATCATTAACAACTTTTCGTGAAGGAATTGGCTCATCATTTTTAAACGTTGATTTATGTCCTCCGCCTAAAACAATTTTTTCATCCTTTCTATCATTATTAACAGGTTGACTGATTGGATTAGGTTTATCGTAAATGCTATCATTAACAACTTTTCGTGAAGGAATTGGCTCATCATTTTTAAACGTTGATTTATATCCTCCGCCTAAAACAATTTTTTCATCCTTTCTATCATTATTAACAGGTTGACTGATTGGATTAGGTTTTGGTTTTTCGTAAATGCTATCATTAACAACTTTTCGTGAAGGAATTGGTTCATCATTTTTAATTACTGATTTATGCCCAGATCCTGAAACATCTTTTTCTACTTTTTTAGGAGGATGAATCTCTTGCCCATTTAGATACAGTTGAGATTTTTGCTGAACGCCAACACGTTTTGAGTTTGAAACAACGTGTGATACATCCTTTCTCTTCTCAGAATCTTGTTTCGCTTTCAAGCCAGCAGACCTAGGGATTCGATCAGGAATTGGAATATTACTTATTTCTTTGGGCATTGGTCTATCCTTTCTATTAATATTATCATTGTTTGGCAAATTTCGAAAATCAATCTTATTTTCCATTTGAGCATGCTGGGGATTTTCGGCTCGATAATATTGCCTTGCTGGTTTAGCAATCCCGTCAAATAATATTTTTGAAGCCGTTTCAACTTTATCTTCATGAATCCTTTTTTCTCTTATACCATTATCATGATTAATTGGATTTGGTTCCGTTTTTTTTGCCGAACTCACTCTGTAATTCTTAACACTGTTATCACCTCCATTACTTCTATTTGATGGTCCCAATGGATTTTTATCGGTCATCCTTTTATCAATTGGTCTCACATTATTCGTCTTAGGTATTTGTACATAATCATTATCATCAATCATCAACTTAGACTCATCTATAATCCTTAAATAATCCTGCTTTTCTCGTTTACTCATCATGCGGATTTCTGCCTCCGGTACTTCAGCAATCAGCAAGAGATTGTCCAGTTCCTCCTCTGATGACATATTTCTAGTTTTGACTCACTTGTTTACATTGTAAACTAGGCGAACGCTTTTTTGACAAGCAGAAAAATGCAGCTCCATGTTAACACAGTAGAGGCGTCAGAGATTCCCAAGACTGATTTTTTGTCAGCCTCAGACCATTATTTATTGTTGCAAGTTTCGAGTCTTTCGTCGGTTCAGAGGACAAAGTGTATTGAAGGCACACAAAATCCAATTTTCAATCAAGAATTCCACTTCAATGTCACCAATCCTGAAAAAGATATCCTTATTGCGATTTTGAAAAATCGAAATCCGGTATCTGAAGATATGGTGATTGCATCTGTTGAAATACCACTAAATAGTCTTCAAATAGGTACAATAATCGATAAATGGTACAAAATGTCGCCAATGGTAGGTGTTAAAAATGGTTGTCATCTCAGGATTGCACTCCAGCTTGCCCCTAGTGGTCATCCTGCCTTTCAACCTTATAATATGCACAATATGAACATGTATTCTAACCCATATCCAATGCCAAACTTCTCAAAACCAAATAACCCATATCCGAGTCCAAATTTTAATAGAAAATAAAATATTTATGTTTCATTACACATGCATATCACTCAGGACTATCAATTTGCCCAATTGGAGTCGTAATTATAGTTCTACCTCGAGTTTGAGATTCGGGTGATATAAAAACCTGATATGGCTTCGATGGTGGAGTTAGTGGAATATTTCGCTTTTTTATCATCTCCTCGTATTGTTTCAGATCTTCTTCAGTTCCAATTTCAACAATGGTGGGAGGGGGACGGAACATTGATTTTTACCCTTTTTTACACACCAACGATTATTAAAAATGGATCAAAAAGTATTAAAAGAAAACCAGATTACCCCCACTCAGATTCTATTTTGTAAAAAAATTACCAAAAAAATCAGAAGCCTTCCGATTTCTGGAGATTTTTCCCGAAAAGTTGATCCGGTGGCTGATGGAGCCAGAGATTATTATGAAAAAATTGCTAATCCAATGGACTTAGGCACTGTTTTGAAGAATCTTGATGTTTCTCACTATAAAACAGTCGACCAATGGAAAAATGATATGAATTTAATATGGAATAATGCACTATCATACAATCATGCTGGAACCCCACTCTATTATGTTGCAGATGCACTTATGAAGCTATTCCAAGAATACTCATCGCAAATCCCAAGAAACGAGTATGAGCTCTGGTCCCATAATGTCAACAAAGCAACAAAAAAATTGGAGGATATGATGAAAGGGGCGCCTGGATCTAACCTGTTCGAATCTTCCCCTCTGTCAACTCCGAAACATGTCAAATCAAGAATAATCTTTAAATCTACAAAATAAACTGCTTTTTTGAATAATGGCAGACAATGAGTACAAAGTCATATTAATTGGCGATTCTTTTGTTGGAAAAACCAGCCTAATTGCTCGATATAGTTCTGGCTCATTTTGCGACGGAGAAACACCAACAATTGCTGCTTCATATACCCAGTTTTGCATTGATGTTGAAAAAACACCAATCAAACTTAATGTATGGGACACTGCAGGCCATGAAAAGTTCAGGTGCATTGTTCCTATGTATGCTCGAACAGCAGAAGGTATGATTGTTGTTTTTGATCTAAGCAAACCAAATACATTTGAGGGTGCAAAAGAATGGCACAAAAAGATTCTGGACGAAGTAGATGGGATTCCTGTTATATTTTTATGTGGGAACAAACTTGATCAGGTAACAGATTTGAATGTAGTAGAGTATGAAAACTGGGCTAGCAATAATGGAGTCCACTTTATTACCACATCTGCACTTATGGGCACAAATGTTAAAGAGCTTTTTGAATCCGTTGCAAAGCATCTTAAAAACCTTCACATGAAAAACAACATCATCGAAAATGGCGAGATTTCTTTGCAAGTCTCATCTCCTAAGAAGTCGAGCTGCTGCTAAACTGGATTTTTTTGTATGTTTTTTTTAAAATTCGACTCCAAAAAGCACTATTTGCTCTCAAAAATCATAAAATATGTTCCACCTATTCTTCTTACAGCGTATTCTCAGTCGATATTTGTTTTTCATTTGCATGAGTTTGCAAATAGATTTGGTATGAATTTTTTTGTTCTAATCGTTGAATTAGCGATTGATTTGATGTTTATTTACACATATGCTCTTTCTTGTTTCACAGATCCTGGATCTATTCAACTAGATACAGATGATCCGAACAATTCTCATCTTAACGTTTGCAAAGAGTGTAATAAGATTAAGCCACCGAGAACTCATCATTGCAAAACATGCATGCAATGTGTGACTCGTATGGATCACCATTGTCCTGCTCTGGGACAGTGTGTTGGACTTGGAAATCATCAATACTTCATGGTAATGCTACTATGGGCCATTATTCTGGATATTTCTTGTTTGCTTATGGTTGTTTTCATGTATTGGCACGATTTAGAATGGAGAATACTCATCATGCTTGGAGTTTCTGATGTTGCTTTTCTAATTTCGGTGTTAGCTCTATACATAACACAATTATATCAAATTAGTAAGAATTTAACAACATTAGAACGAATGTTTCAATACCATAACCACTATAACATTGGGTTAAAAGGAAATTTTAAACAGGTTTTTGGCGACTCATACATGGGTTTTTTGTTCCCGAGAAAATCAACTCTAACAGGGATTGAATGGACTCATCCAGAATACATTTCTAATATGGCTTGATGAAGAAAATCTGGTAAAAGTTTTGTGAGCATTAAACTATTATGATTATGGATTCATTATCCAGGGAACCCATATATTAATTTAATTGTGACGTTAAAAAATGAAAGTATATAAGAATGTGATTTAGAAGGCATTCAAAATCATTCTTCTGAGTTTATCAAATCTTAAACTATTTTTCAGAACACTTTTGCCAGTTTACACAAATTAGTTATTAAATGGAGCATGAAAATCAATATTTGGCCCCAAAAAAGATTATGGGTTTTCACAAAGATAATCAAAACACTCCTCCTCCTACTGTAATTACTCATGAGTGCACACCTCCTAGGGTTAATGTCGAGTTTGATCCTGTTGAAAACACCATTTCTATTCTTACAGAACCTTCTTTGCAAATAGGTAATGTGTTATTATTTGAGAATATTATTATTCCATGGTGTCAAGATATTCTGATTAATGGTCCTGTTATTACTAATGTTGTATTTGACTTAACTAAATGGATAAGTTTATACGTCGATTGTCTGGAGACTCAAATGAAAATGGTTCGTGACAAAAAAACAATTTATCATAACAAAATCGATTCTGAATCATATATTGGATCATCAAAGGATAATATTCGAAATTTTTATGCCAATTTTGGAGAGAAGAATTATAAAGACTATGAAAACTATCAGTATTTGTCAATAAGATCGACTTCTGATATTATATTCAAAAACATTATAGAAGAAACATTAGATTGTAGAGACCTCACATTTCCTTGTCTTTCATTTCGTATTAAAAGTCTTTTGAAATTCTTAAATGAAGGAAGGGTTCAATTTGAGAAATCAGTCTGTGATATGCCAGTTATTGAGATGATAGATCATTTTTCTAGTATATTCAGTGTATCACACACCATTTTGCTTATTGCATTCACGGACGAATTTGTTGACGAAGAATGGGTTTGTTCAGAAGACAAATTTAATCGATCTTCTAAATCAGTTAAATATACTAAAGGCGCTGAAAAAAGAACGATTGAATTATTTCCAAAGAAGAAGGGGAGTCACTTTGGTTGTATTATTGAAGACAAAAAATGGGAGAATGATCATTTGATTAGTTGTTCGAAGTATTATATCAAATGTCATCGATTCTATAAATGCAAAACTATAGCTAAAAATAGTAATGATTTTGTGAATAAATCATCTCAGAAATACTTTGGTAGTATATCAAATCAGTCTCTTTTGGGATTGAATCATGAACATGAACATGATCATTTGAACTTATGTGAATTACTTGGATATGATTTACTATCTCGAATTGGGATTGGTCCGAAAGTTCATTTTCTAATTGTTGATAATCTTCGATATGGAATATTCATTGCTACGGAAGAAGTTAAAGGAGAACCTCAATATTCAGATATTTCATATTTTGATACAAACATTGAGAATGTGAAAGAAACCAGATTAATATCTATTAAAATGAAACAGAAGATAAAATTAAATAAGCATATTGCTTCTGGTGAAGATCGTATTAAGAAAATCAGAGATTTTATGATAGAATCTCATGAAATGAAACAATACATAACATTAATTGATCTCATTACTCGAATTTTCTATTTGTCTGATGTGAATACCAATAATTTTGGTGTTCTTTACGATGATAGCAATATTGAATCAATTGTAATCAAGGGTGTTAAGATCATTGATTTTTGGATACAATCAGTAATAGAGAATATCAATGAACCAAATAGTAATGAAGCAATTTCCGAATTTGAAAATGACTTTTTAATCAATTTTACCTTGTCTAACACTATTATTAGCTATTCTACTAGTTCGATTACATACGAAGTCTTAAATTCAACTTTGGACAAATGTCATCACTATATTATACGAGAATATGAAAGAACCTCGAACAAAATGATAAATAATATTCATGAAGTTCCAGAAGATTTTGTTTTTTCATATATCGAAGATATCGCTGAAGCCGAAAACAAGAAAAATGAAGAGGGTCGAATTGCATTTCAAATCCTGCTTCAAGATATACTTAAATATAATAATGGAAAAAATGCTATTCCTGGTAATGAATTCAACATACTGAAACAAATTCTTGCAGACTCAAAATCTAGGATCACTTCAATTATCTCTGATAGCTACATGAGAAAACATCCTAGTATTAAATTCTATGTAACATCAACAGATCAATCTCTTGGTATTAAGAGCCTTAATTTTTATTGTGAAAAAGTTTGTCGAATGTTTGAACTATTCTATAATGAGTTTTCGAAAGCGAAGAACTAGTTATTCATACAGCATCATTTTTTATCTTTGCCTTTTTCCTAAGCTTATCACATTGATCAATCAGCTCCCAGTCATTTTAAACCCAATATCCCACATTGAACTCAGATCTTAAAGGTCAATTTTTTTCGAGTTTCTCTAGTTACTAAAGGCAAATTGATTAAGAGAACGTGTTTAATTTTTTAAGATGAAAGTAAATAAGGCAAATAAGCCTTTCTAAAAGTTATCCTGTTAATGGTAATATAGATAGTAGAATTGGTGTCCCACTAAAGTTTATGGTTGTAGTTTTTTATAGTCTAAATACTTCATAATCTTAATCAGTATTGAGCATTTTCAAATAGATTAGAATTGGTGTTAAATCGATCATAATTATTGATTAATATTGATTTCACATCCCCATTGAAAATAGTTTGAATTGGAGCATTGCACCAATCATTGTAATAGACGAATAAAAACGCATCCAAAATGCTCGTGCGTGCTTTCTTCCATGGTTGCTGGAGATAAAAGGAAAACATTGATGATAGATCATGACTCTGTTTTTATGTTTGAAATACCTCCATTTATTGGTAAAATGCAACTTTTCATAATATTTGCTGGTTTCATAAAAGAAACAATCGAGATATGCAATTAAGTTGTGTTAAGGCAGACAAAGCTATTGGCTTGTATCCATTTTTTGGAGTACTTATATTATGTGTGAAAATGAAAATATTGATCAATGAAGTTTTTATTATCAAATGGAAACAAAATTATCATTTTATCTCTTCTCAAGATCATCAATATACTTTAATAAGGTATCTGTTGGAAAATGTATATACTTCTGTTCTGGAACAATAACAATGTCCATCAACATTTGGAATTATATATGTCAGCGGAGAAGGACCAATTAAGATGATTTATTCAATCTTCAAAAATAATCAAAACTATCTATTATATCTAGAATCAGTTTCTCTTGTAGTGTCACATTCTTTCATTGATCATTTATCATCATCACTCTCTTCAAGAACCTCAGTTTCAACAACAACAAATAATACATTTTTTAACAGCATTACATATCAAATACAATTCTTCAATTCTCATCATTGTAATGCTGACATCCCTCTAATAGAACATGTAATAATGACTACAATTGATCAAACATTTGAGAAAACATTCTCTTTTAAATATCCAACAATAATTCTAATGATATATTATGTTCATTCAATCCATTTAATCATTCACACTGGGAGATGAATATCTTGTTTCAGAGGTGGGATGGATGGACTTGTTTTGATGAGCGATTCCGAAAATGTTATTAGCGATACTTCTTTAACCATATTCCAAATCAAAAAAACAAGACAAAATTTTTGTCTTCACAGTAATTTTATATAAATCTTGAATGATTGTTATTGCTGTTCTTTTCCGGCTTTATAAATCTGGCGAAACTCTTGAACTTAATAAACAAAGGCAGGTTTATATTGAAGATATTAGCGGAAGTCCAGTGTTTAGACTTGAAGGCAGTGTCGCAAAAATTGAATTCAGTTCACAACAAATGAATAACTTGATCAATAACAAAGGAAAGTATCTGATTTTGAATGGAGATTGCAAAGTTATTGAAAAGGGCGATGATCCATTTGAGAAAAAGAGTATTTCTGAAATCACTGAACAAGGTGATATAACTTTAGAAGAAAATATGCCTGGTTATGTTTCCGTGTCACATTATTATCAAGTTCCTGGTTTTTCATCGTTTACAGCTCCGAAAGATTGTTACAAACTTGAGATCATTATGTGGGGTTCAGGCGGAGGCAGTATGGCAAGTGGTGCTGGTGGCTTTTCGTATGGTTTGATAAGTGCGGAGCCTGGAATGGTGTTTCATATCGAAGTTGGTTCTCCCAGTATTAAGCTGCTTGGATCCAATGTTGAAATGGCAGCTGGTGGATCCAGATCTGCCATATGGATTACTAATGTTTTGAATGAAATTCTTGTAGCTGGTGGTGGAGGTGGAGGATATATGTTTGGTGGGGCTGGTGGTGGTCTTAATGGACAAAATACCCTTACTAATTTCAACACCATGCCAAGTGCTTGTGGGTCACTTAAATCATATCCAACTGGCGGAGGAACTCAATATGTAGGAGGAACAGCTGGTAGTGCTGACCCTTATACCGGCCAATCACAATATGGTGTTAATGGAGGACGAAACCAAGGAAGTAGGGGTCACTATTTACCTTCTTCATGGCAAGGGTTTCCTGGTGGTGGTGGATATTATGGCGGAGGTTCAGGTGCATCAACATGCTATTCTGCTGGAGATGGTGGAGGAGGATCTGGTTTTATTGCTTCCACTGTTATTAATGGGGTTACTGTTACAGGAAATTTTACTAGACCTGGAAATCATGATCATCCATTAAGAGGTAATGCTGGAAGCCCAACATATAATGGAATCGTTATTATCAAGTATAATATCACAAAAATGTATTCAAGAAGCTTTTACTATGGAAGAATATCAAGAGTAGTGTTTTTTTTATTTGCTCTATTTTCGAATCGGTGATTCGATTATCTTTTTGAAAACTCTGACAAATTAGGGAAAAATAACAAACAAACAAATTATTTTAAAACATAGATATAATGTTTCTCTCAGGTTCTATATCATCCACGAGGAAGAAACAGAATGAGAGTTCTAGTTTTTGGCAGTGAGTCATGGAAATTGTTACAAAGGATTTTGAATCAAGAAGAAAACCTACGAATTAAGTCACAAAAAGGAAATCGCTCTATAGATCGCGATCTTGATGGAAAAATGATCGACGCAATTAGCAACCCAGGGAGTAGGTTGACAAATCAAGCGACAGTTGAAAGACTTATTCGAGCTTGGGAATCAGTACAAAGGTTAGAATTTCCAAAGAGCCTCAAAGAACTAATTCGTGATTGTTTCTCAAGAATTCTTGATCAAGATGGTATGGTGATCATTAGATCGAATTCCTTTCTTGGTAGCTGTAAAGAACTTTAGTATCATTCAAAATTCTTGTTGGATTTATCAAACAGAAAACAATATAATAAGCTCAAAATACTCCATTGGACCTACACGTACTTTAACCTGGAATGCAAAAGGCAGTTCAATCTCTGTGGCCAGAGAAATTTCAAAAAGCATCCTATTCACTCCGATCAAAGTGCTATAACTAATGAGTTGATGTTCCAAAATCATATATATTATTATAGTAATTGTGGAATGGATCTTTTTTGAGATTTTTTGAAATGCTTGAATCCTTGAAAATGGTATAATATTATAGTTCTGTAACTACTGAGATTATCTAAGAAAACTAAACGTCCTGCTTTGCCAATCACTCAAATTTTAAATTGGATTTTTAATCATTTTTGTGGATGTCAACAAGCGATTCGACACCAAGCCCCAATGAATACTTGCAAAGTGTTTTCAATACTATTCAGTCTTGCATTGAACAAGGAAATGATACAAACCTGAACAAATCTCTTCATACAGTTGCCCAAGGTTTTAAAGGTATAGTGGAGCATATGACCTCAAATGATGAGAGACTAAATGATATACGAGATGAACTTGCCAAACTCGATGTCCGTTTCATCAAAATCGAGGCCGATATTGCTGAGATCAAATCTTGGCCTATTAGAATCTTGAAAGCACTTGAAACAAATTTACAAAAAGCTATGCAAAGCATGAATTAACAAGGGAGTAAAAAGCCATAACAAAAAGACAATATATTTCAATATAATCAAGGATGTCTTTTTTGTATTTTTGCCAGTTATTTTGAAGCTTCTCACTCTTTAATTGATCATTCATCAACATTCTCTAGTTCAAATGCAGTATCAACAGCAACAAATAATTCATTTACAAAAATAATGACTTATCAAATACAATTTTTTAATGCAATGCTGATATACAATTATCGACACCTCTGAATACAAAAGAACTAACCCATCTGGATTCTCTATAACAGACAATTGAAATCACAAAATATATTACACCATATCGATTATTTGATGATCAATACTTCAAACAGACTCTCTTTCCAGAATATATGCCGTATGATACTCACTATCCTATAAACACACCCTATGATACTCATCACATTGAAAGAACAAATTTAAGATCATTTCTATTGGATTTTGTTGAAAGAACATCATCCACCTCGACTGGAAATACAAATAATAATGTTGTTGTTAACAAATCAAGTTTTGATCTATTCAGTAGTTGGCTTGTTAATGATTAATGCAATATTAATTTATTGTTATAATGAACATTGAAAGAATCAGAACCCCAATGAAAGCTCAACATCATCAATAGAAATGATGAAAAAAAAGAGGAGAAAACCAAGAGAGAACAATTTTTTGGGAATGAAGGTAAAACTGATCAAAAAAGAAACCATCATAATGGGAGTTCTTCTGGTCCATATATATTATTATATTCATAAATAATTACTTTATATATGGTGGTTTGTATGATTTGTTGAATTGTTTTTTCATGTTTGGAATACTTGAATCATGGATAATACAATTCTTGTTTTTCTTCGCTTCCATGCAATGAATATGTACAATGAGCATTGTTATACCAAAATGCCAATCCAACAAGGTAAACCTTATTAGTATTTAATCGTTCAATATATTCTTTATATGTATTTATGTATTCTTTCTCAATAATTTGCTGATATGCATTATTGGATAATTTCTGCATTTTTTCTGCTTGTTCCTCTTTATCATAATTATACTTTAATTCAAAAATATATAAAGGATGATTCGGTCCGAATGGAACCAAAGAAACATCGAGCATTCCATTACCACTATTCACACTCTGTTTGAATTCAAATGATTTTTTACAAAAGCTAAAAAGAGCCATCAATAATAATTGAAAAGAGGTTTCATTCAAGCCTTTCTTTAAATGATAAGAAAAACTAGACATCATAAAATCTTTCAAGTATTTGATAAATAACTCCATGTTCCCTCCTTCTAATATTCTTGTAAGTTCATTAGAAAAAACTTGATAATCAAAAGAGAAAATTGATCTATAAATGGCT
>Ga0074193_1000866_pt1 | contig 44312 bp, 36 predicted proteins | sample EPASupsiteHSE605_FD_64523 | JGI IMG/M metagenome (GOLD analysis project Ga0074193, IMG submission 64523) | Bioremediated contaminated groundwater from EPA Superfund site, New Mexico - Sample HSE6-05 | ecosystem: Environmental > Aquatic > Deep subsurface > Groundwater > Contaminated ...
GGTGTGGCGGCGGTGCTCGCCGGTAACGTCCGCCCGCCTCGAGAAGGCGTGCCAGATAGTGAAGCGCCGCGTCGGGGTCGGAGCCGCGCAGGGATTTCATCAGCGCCGAGAGAATATCGAAATGCGCGTCGCCCTCGCGGTCGTAGCGCATTGAGCTTTTCTGCGAGACCTGTTCGGCGTCGGCAAGCGTGAGGGCGACCTTATCGGACGCGCCCTTCGACGCGCTGTAAAGAAGCTCGATTGCGTTTATCGCCTTGCGGACGTCGCCGCCGCAGCTCTGGGCAATATGCGCCGTGACGCCCTCCTCGGCGTTTATCGTGACCGTGTCGCGCTCCTCAAGAAAACGCAGGGCGCGCACGACCGCACTTTCGCAGTCGGCAGCGTTGAGCTGTTTGAATTCAAAAATCGTCGAGCGGCTCAGAATTGCGTTGAAAACGTAAAAATACGGATTTTCCGTCGTAGACGCGATGAGCGTTATCTTGCCGTTTTCGATGAATTCCAGAAGAGACTGCTGCTGCTTTTTGTTGAAATACTGAATCTCGTCGAGATACAGCAGCACGCCCTCGGGAGCCATAAGCGTGCCGAGCTCGTCGATTATCGCCTTAATGTCGGCAATGCCCGAAGTCGTGGCGTTGAGCTTGCGAAGGGCGCGGTTCGTTTTGTCGGCGATGATGCTTGCAACTGTCGTCTTGCCCGTGCCAGAGGGGCCGTAGAATATCATGTTCGGGATCTGCTTCGAGCCTATGATGCGGCGAAGCATGGAGTTTTCGCCCAGAATTTCGGACTGCCCGACGACGTCGTCCAGTGAAGCCGGACGAAGCTCGTCCGCAAGCGGTCTGTACATAGCCTTACCTCCCTTTTAGAGCAGTTTGTTTGCGTAACAAAGAGCCGGCAGATTTCCCCGCCGGCTCTGAAAATGCTGATATGTGCAGCCAGTATTCGGGATTTTCTGAAACTATAATATCACGAAACGGCTTATTCGTACAGGGGGTATTTTTTACAGAGGGCGGCGACGCGCTCTCCGATATTTTCCTTTTTGTTCGCGTAGTCGCGGATGGCAAGATTGATGAGCTCCGCAATTTCGACAATGTCCTCTCCGACGAAGCCGCGTGTTGTGACGGCGGCGGTGCCGAGGCGCAGACCACTCGTTTCCTTGGCACTGAGCGGGTCGCCGGGGATTTTGTTTTTGTTGGTTGTAATGTGAACCTCGTCCAGTCGCGCCTCAAGCTCGCGTCCCGAAATACCGGTTCCGCGCAGGTCGAGCAAAACGAGGTGGTTGTCGGTTCCGCCGGAAACGAGGTTCAGCCCGCGCTTCATGAGCTCAGAGGCGAGTATAGAGCAGTTTTCGTGGAGCTGCGCCTGATAGGCTGCGAATTCAGGCTTCAGAGCTTCGCCGAAGGCAACGGCCTTGCCCGCTATGACGTGCATAAGAGGACCGCCCTGACTGCCGGGGAAAATCGCGCTGTTGATTTTTTTCGCAAGCTCGGGGCTGTTAGTCATTATTGCTCCTCCGCGGGGACCGCGCAGGGTTTTGTGTGTAGTGGTCGTAACGACATCGGCATAGCCGAAGGGCGAGGGGTGAAGACCCGCCGCGACAAGGCCGGCGATGTGGGCCATGTCGACCATAAGGTAAGCACCGACTTCCTTTGCAATCGCAGCGAATTTGTCAAATTCGAGGATACGGGGATAGGCGGAGGCGCCCGCAATAATCATTTTGGGCTTCGTTTCGAGAGCAATCCTGCGAAGCTCGTCATAATCGATATAGCCTGTTTCGGGGTTTACGCCGTAAGACACGGCGTGATAGTTTTTTCCGGAGAAGTTGACCTTGTAGCCGTGGGTGAGGTGACCGCCCGAGTCAAGATCCATGCCGAGCACAGTATCGCCCTGTGAGCAGAGCGCGAGGTACACGGCGTAGTTCGCCTGAGAGCCGCTGTGGGGTTGGACATTTGCGTATTCGCAGCCGAAAAGCTCCTTGCAGCGCGCGATTGCGATGTTCTCCACGACGTCAACATACTGGCAGCCGCCGTAGTATCGGTTGCCGGGGTAGCCCTCGGCATATTTGTTGGTGAGCACGCTGCCGACTGCGGCCAGCACCGCTTCGCTGACGATATTCTCCGAAGCGATTAACTCGATGTTTTCTCTCTGCCTTCCGAGCTCGAGCGCCATTGCGTCCGCAACTTCCTTATCCTGCCGTGAGACGATTTCAAGCTGTGATTCCACCATCATTTCTGTGCTCCTCCGTTATGTTTATGTATATGTAAGACAGATACGCGGAAAGCCCGCAGCCTAAGCGGGCTGATACAGTATGTGCAAAGTAAACCAAATACATCTGAGTATATTGTTATTATAACTGAACAGTAGGGGCTTGACAACTGGCTAAATGTGAAAAAACTTTGATTTTCCTGTGTGTAATGTTATACTTTTTTATATAACAAAGGCTTAGTACGGCAAAGGAGAAAACCATGAGAACCAAAGCGCAGATAAATGAGATAATATCGAGGCTCGAGGCCGAATATCCGCTGGCCGAATGCTCGCTTGAATACGCGAAGGACTATGAGCTCCTGTTCGCGGCACGGCTTGCCGCCCAATGCACCGACGAGAGGGTAAATAAAATAACGCCCGCGCTGTTTGAAAAATACCCGACGCTCGCAGCAATCGCGGGAGCGGACATTGAGGAGCTTGAAAATATTATCCGCTCCTGCGGCTTTTACCATTCGAAGGCACACGATATCATAGCGTGCGCAAATGCGCTTATTGACTGTTTCGGCGGCAGGGTGCCGGACAATATGGAGGATTTGACCTCTCTGCCCGGAGTAGGACGGAAAACGGCTAATCTGATGCTGGGTGACATTTTCGGAAAGCCCGCCGTTGTCGTCGATACCCACTGCATTAGGCTCACAAACCGCATCGGCCTTGTCGACGGTCTGAAGGACCCGGCAAAAATCGAAACCGCGCTACGCAAAATCCTGCCGCCCGAGAAATCCTCCGACTTCTGCCACAGAATGGTCCTGCACGGCAGGGCGGTATGTCCCGCTAGAGCACCGCTGTGCGATAAATGCTGCATCAGGGAACTTTGCGTTCAGGGCATGAAAAAGTAAGCTGAGGCGGTCCGATGAATTTATGTACTAAAGGTAAAATTTTTGCTTTTTACGGAAAAACCCTTTTATTATGCACGCTTTTATATTAAAATACCTTAGAACGATTTAAGGTTAAAGATCGGAGTGCGTTATGGAAGACAAAAAGCCAGTGTACAAACGTGTACTTCTTAAAATAAGCGGCGAAGCCCTCGCGGGAGAGCAGGGCAGGGGCCTTGATTTCAACGTTATACGCGAAGTCTGCGAGTCCGTTAAAAAATGCGTGGAGCTTGGGGTCGAGGTCGGCATAGTCGTCGGCGGCGGCAACTTCTGGCGCGGAGTCAAGGACGGCAGCGGAAAAATGGAGCGCACCCGCGCCGACCATATGGGAATGCTCGCAACGGTTATGAACTGCCTCGCGCTTGCCGATGTTTTCGAGCAGATGGAGGTTGACGTCAGAGTCCAGACAGCCATCGAGATGAAGGCAATCGCGGAGCCTTATATCCGCGGACGCGCGATGAGGCATCTCGGGCTGAAAAGAGTCGTCATTTTCGGCTGCGGAACGGGAAGCCCCTTCTTCTCGACCGACACGGCGGCCGTTCTCCGCGCCGCTGAAATCGAGGCGGACGCGATACTTCTCGCAAAGAACGTGGACGGCGTTTACTCCGCCGATCCAAAGCTCGACCCCAACGCGGTCAAATACGACTCCATCTCCTACGACGACGTGCTTGCCCAGCACCTCGCGGTAATGGATTCGACGGCGACATCGCTCTCAATGGATAACAAGATACCGGTTATACTTTTTGCGCTCAAGGACCCGGACAACATCGTCCGCGTCGTAATGGGCGAAAAAATCGGAACTATAGTTCAGTAATACAGCTAAAACGACATTATTGTACTTCACAACAATATCGGAGGGATTGAAAATGGCAGAAAACTATCAGGAAATTACCGCTAAAATGAAAAAGACAACAGAGGTCTTGAGTTCTCAGTTCGATTCTGTTCGCGCAGGCCGCGCGAACGCGGCTGTCCTGGACAAGCTGAGGGTCGAATATTACGGCACTCCCACACCCATCAACCAGATTGCCTCGGTCGCAACGCCGGACCCCCGTTCTCTTGCCATCCAGCCCTGGGACGCTGCATGCCTTCGCATGATTGAAAAGGCGATACTCGAGTCGGATCTCGGCATAAATCCCACTAACGACGGCAAGGTCATCCGTCTCATGTTCCCTCAGCTCACCGAGGAGCGGAGAAGAGACCTCATCAAGCAGGTAAAAAAATATGCCGAGGAGGCAAAGGTCGCAATCCGCAACATCCGCCGCGACGCCATGGAGCATTTCAAGGAGCTCAAAAAGAAGTCCGAGATAACCGAAGACGATCTCAAGGACATCGAAAAGGATATGCAGAAGCTGACTGACGACTATATCAAGGAAATCGACAACATAGCTGCCAAGAAGGAAAAGGAGCTAATGGCTATCTGATGTGGCGCTTACGCAAAACCGAAAATAAGGCGGGGGAAGTGGATTTTAATAATCTCCCCCGCCACATTGCCATTATTATGGACGGGAACGGACGCTGGGCAAAAAAGCGTGGTCTTCCGAGGACCGCGGGGCACGCCCAGGGAGCCGAAACCTTCCGTACTGTCGCCACCTACTGTAAGGACATCGGGATAGAATACCTCACAGTGTACGCTTTTTCAACCGAGAACTGGAAGCGTCCGCAGGACGAGGTCTCCACAATAATGGGGCTTCTGGAGAAATATCTTTACGAGGCGATAGACCGTATGGAGCGCGACAGGGTCAAAATGAAGTTTTTCGGAGATATCTCTCCGCTTTCGCCGAAGCTCAAGGCGCTTATCGAGCGCACAGGGGAGATCAGCACCCACTACGAAGGCTGTCAGGTCAATATCTGCCTCAACTACGGCGGCAGGGATGAGATACTTCGCGCCGCGAAGCGCTGCGCCGAAGCCTATGCTGAGGGTGATGAAAAAGCCTTTGATGAGAATAGCTTTTCAAATCGGCTCTGGTCGGCGGGCATCCCCGATCCCGACCTTGTAATAAGACCGGGAGGGGAAATGCGCCTTAGTAATTTCCTCTTATGGCAGGCGGCATACTCCGAACTGTACTTTACGGATAAGCTATGGCCCGATTTCTCGAATAACGAAATAAACCGCGCCATAGCCTGGTTCCAGCAGCGCGAGCGGCGCTTCGGCGGGATCTGAACTTAACTGCGGAGATCTCCGGTGATGCTCCGCGTCCGAAAGGAAACATACAGGATGAAAACCAGAACGATCGTCGGAATAACAGCGATACCCCTCTTTATTCTTTTAGTGTTTTTCGCTCCTCTGTGGGCGTTTTCCTTACTTGTCGGACTTATCTCGGCAGGCTCAGCATGGGAACTTCTGCGCTGCGTGCAGGCGGATATTCCGCTGAGATTTCGTATCTACGCGGCGGCCTTCGGCTTTGCTATGCCGGTCGTTTACGCCTTTGTCCGCGAGGACGCGGTTGTCGGAACGGCAGTGTTTGCCCTGACGGCGCTCATGTTTGCGGAGCTTATGCTCTCATTCCGAAGGCAGGAACATATACGGTTTGAAACCGTCCTTTATGTTATCTTCGCGGGCGGCGTAATGCCGATGCTCCTTCTTTCGCTTGTGCGCATCGGAGTGCGCGAAAGCGCCGCCGTCTACGTTTTCCTGCCCTTCGTCGCGGCTTTTTCGTCGGACAGCGGGGCGTATTTCGCGGGTTATTTTCTGGGTAAGAAAAAGGCGTTTCCGAACCTTTCACCCAAAAAGACCGTTGCCGGCTGTATCGGCGGGCTCGTTTCCGCCGTGCTTCTGATGATGCTTTACGGCTTTGTCATCTCCCGTTTCGGCTATGAGGTCAATTACTTGTTCCTCGCTCTTTACGGCTTCTTCGGGAGCCTTGCCTGCCAGTTCGGCGACCTTGTGTTTTCGGCGGTCAAGCGGCAGTACGGGGTCAAGGACTACGGCAACATCATACCCGGTCACGGCGGAATGCTGGACCGCTTCGACAGCATGCATTTCACGGCTCCGATGATTGAACTGCTCGTGGTGCTGTTTCCCGCGATAATCTGACGCGTACTGCCCGTTTTATCGGGCATACTTATGAGGTAAAATCAATATGGTTGACTCAATATCGGTTCTCGGCTCAACGGGCAGCGTAGGAGTTCAGACGCTGGATGTCGCCGAGCGGCTCAATATCCCCGTCAAAGCAATCTCGGGCAACAAGAACATCAAGCTGCTCGAACAGCTGGCGCGAAGGTTCAACCCTGAATTTGTCTGCGCTTATGACGAGGACGCCGCAAAAAACCTTAAAATTGCCCTTGCGGACACCGGAATCAAGGTCGGCAGCGGCCTTTCGGGGCTTACCGACTGTGCCTGCGCCTATGCACCCTGCGTCGTGACCGCGGTGTCGGGCTCAATCGGACTTATACCGACGCTGGCCGCAATCGATGAGGGGCACCGCATCGCGCTTGCAAACAAGGAGACTCTGGTCTGCGGCGGCGAGATTGTGATGCGCAGAGCTGCGGAAAAGGGCGCGGAGATAATTCCTGTCGACAGCGAGCACTCCGCGATTTTCCAGTGTCTTGAGGCGCAGGGAACTGAAAAGGCCCTCAAGCGCATCCTGCTCACAGGCTCGGGAGGACCCTTCCGCGGACGCAGCCGCGAGGAAACGCGAAACGCGACGCCTGCTATGGCAGTCGCACACCCGAACTGGAATATGGGCGCGAAAATCAGCGTCGACAGCGCGACAATGATGAACAAGGGGCTGGAATTCATCGAGGCGATGCATCTCTTTTCCGTCACACCGGACGAAATCAAGGTCATAATCCACCCCGAGAGCATAATACACTCAATGGTGGAATACTTTGACGGCTGCGTCATCGCGCAGCTCGGAGTTCCCGATATGGCTCTGCCGATACAGTACGCGCTTACCTATCCCGAAAGGGCACGGTGCGCGGCTTCGGCACCGGATTTTACGGCGATCGGTAAATTCACCTTTTTTGAGCCGGATCTGGAAAAGACACCCTGCCTTGCCCTCGCCATGGACTGCGCAAGGCGCAAAGGTACTGCGGCCGCCGTTATGAGCGCCGCAAACGAGGAGGCTGTGGCGCTTTTTTTGAAAGAAGAGCTATGCTTCGGCGCAATAAGCGACATTATTGCCGCCGCCGTTCAAAAACTCGCTGTTTCCGGAACACCGACTCTGGATGTGCTTCAGGATGCCGACGAAGCGGCGAGATGTTTTGTAAGAGAGAATTACTCCCAATATTAGAGGTTTCACTATGTATATCGTTATAGCCATTCTTATTTTCGGGTTTCTTATCGTGACCCACGAGCTTGGGCATTTTGTCGCGGCAAAGCTGTTCAACGTCCGCGTTTCGCAGTTTGCCGTTGGCATGGGACCCGCACTTCTTAAAAAACAAAGGGGCGAGACGCTTTACGCGCTCCGCGCTTTTCCAATCGGCGGCTTCTGTGCGATGGAGGAGGACGAAAAGTCTGAAGACCCGCGCTCTTTTACGAACCAGCGCTGGTGGAAGCGCTTCATAATTCTTGCTGCGGGCGCTTCGATGAACTTTCTGACGGGAATCGTAATACTGATGTTCATCGTTCCAAAGTCGGGCGCTTATGCGGACCCGACCCTGACGGGCTTCTACGAAGGCTGCCCCTATGAGAGCGCGCAGGGGCTTCAGGTAGGCGACACGCTTTATAAAATCGACGGCGAGCGGGTGTATCTCTCTTCAGACATAGGGCTTTTGCTGAGCCGCACGAAAGGAGAGACCCGTGATTTTGTGGTCATAAGAAACGGAGAAAAGACCGAGCTTAAGGACTTCAGGTTCGTGAAGGTACCCTATGACGTCAACGGCGAGGAAACCATGATGTACGGTATCGAATACGGAGTCAAGGAAAAAGGCGTCCTTGCAAACCTTAAATATACCTGGAACGGCTCGATGGACTATATACGCATGGTCTGGATGGGACTTTCTGACCTTGTTTCGGGCGCGGTCGGGCTCAAAGACCTCTCGGGTCCCGTCGGCATAGTCGGGATAATAAACGACGTGGGCGAAAGCTCCGAAACGGCGGCCGCGGCGACTGTTAACATAGCCTACCTAGCCGCCTTCATCGCCGTGAACCTCGCGGTTATGAACCTGCTTCCCATTCCCGCGCTGGACGGAGGCAGACTGCTCTTTCTCGTTATCATCGCGGCCTTCGAGGTAATGACGAAAAGGAAGCTCAACCCGAAATACGAGGGCTATGTCCACGCCGCGGGGCTTGTCCTGCTGCTCGCGCTGATGGCCGTCGTAATGTTCAACGATATTTATAAGCTGATTGTCTGACAGGCACGCTTACCGGACACCTCAGAATTACGCTCACTTAAGGAGCAAAGACCATGAACAGAAAAAAGACGAAAATAATCAGGGTCGGGGACAAATACATCGGCGGAGCTTACTCCGTTTCCGTTCAGTCGATGTGCAACACAAAGACCGATGATATCGACGCGACCCTCGCGCAGATAGAGGCGCTTGAAAAAGCGGGCTGTGATATAGTCCGCCTTGCCGTACCGGACGCCGTCGCGGCGCGCGCCCTGCCCGATATTCGGAAAAACTGCAAAATTCCGCTCGTCGCGGACATACACTTTGACTATAAGCTCGCGCTTGCCGCGGTCGAGGCGGGCTTTGACAAAATACGCATCAATCCGGGCAACATCGGTTCGGCGGAAAAGGTCAGGCTCGTCGCCGACGCCTGCCGATATAACGGTGTGCCGATACGCATCGGCGTAAACAGCGGCAGTCTGGAAAAGGACCTGATGGAAACGCTCGGACCGACTCCCGAGGCGCTGTGCGAGAGCGCGATGCGCCATGTCCGCATTCTTGAGGAGCTTAATTTTGATGACATCTGCATCTCGATTAAATCCTCGAGCGTTACGGATACAGTTGCCGCCTACAGACTGATGTCGGTTATGACGGAGCATCCGCTGCACCTCGGCGTTACCGAAACGGGCACGCCCTACATGGGCATAGTCAAATCAGCGGCGGGCATAGGCTCGCTCCTAATGGACGGCATCGGCAGCACAATCCGTGTTTCGCTGACAGCCGACCCCGTGGAGGAAGTCAAAGCGGGACTTGCTATACTTAAAGCTGTGGGGCTTCGGAACGAGGGCGTGAATATCATTTCCTGTCCGACCTGCGGCAGGACAAATATCGACCTTATCGGCACCGTGAACAAAGTCGAGGAGCTTCTCAAAGACATTAAGACCCCGATCACCGTCGCCGTGATGGGCTGCGCCGTGAACGGACCGGGTGAAGCGCGGGAGGCGGATTACGGTCTTGCGGGGGGGCTCGGCGAGGGCGTCCTTTTCAAAAACGGCGAGATCGTGAAAAAAGTTCCCGAGGAAAAGCTCGCCGAGGCTCTGTACGAGCTTATTATGCAGGAGGAAAAAGGAGTTTAGTATCATAAAATGAGCGAAGGCAATTTGACACCTTTTCTGGATATGTTCCCGTTCTGCACGGACCTTTCGGATATGTGCGGCGGGCTTGACGGAGCGCTCGTCAGGGAAGCGACCGTCAAAAAAGAAAAATTGCATATGACAGTAACGGCCGTTTTCCGGCGCAGCGCGATCCCTGCTGAACTGCACACCATAGAGGGACGTATAGCGGCGGAATACGGCTTAAATTCGGTCGCCATAGGCTCCCCGGATACGGCAGTTGGCATAAAGCCCGCAAAGACCGGTGAGAAAAAGACAAAAAGCGCGCCTGCCCCGGGAAAAACGATTTTCGGAAGACCGATTAAGGGCGAGCCCGTTCCTATTGAGACCCTCAGCCTGGAGTCGGGGAACGTCGTCGTCCGCGGCGAGATTTTCTCCGTCGAAAGCAGGGAAATAACGAAGAATAAGGGCTGGCGGCTCAGTTTTGAAATGACGGACTATACAAGCTCCGTCAAAGTCTCAAAGTTCTTCAGAGCGGGGGAAGACAGAGGAAGCCTCTCCGAGCTTCAAAAGGGGATGTACGTCACCGTTTCGGGCAACATCCTGTATGACCGCTACGATGAGGACATTGCGCTCGACCCGAAAAATGTCGTGCTCGGAGCAAAGCCCAAGCGCGAGGACAAGGCGGAGACCAAGCGTGTCGAGCTGCATCTGCACACGCGCTATTCAACGCTCGACGCGCTGACGGACCCCGAGGAGGCAGCCAAACGCGCAGCCGAATGGGGACATCCTGCAATCGCTTTCACGGATCACGGAGTTGCGCAGGCCTTTCCCGAAGTCTGGAAGGCGGGCAAGAAATACGGAATCAAGATAATTTACGGCATCGAGGGCTACTACATAAACGATGTTGACGACAGGCTCGTCGTAAACGGAGGAACCGACGGCGAGCTCTCAGATGAGTACTGCGCTTTTGACATCGAAACGACGGGTTTAAACGCTAACACGGAACGCATGACGGAAATCGGCGCCGTGATAATGAAGGATAATGAGGTCATTTCGCGCTTCCAGACCTTCGTAAACCCCCAAAGACCCATCCCGCGTGAGATTACCGAGCTTACCGGAATAACGGACAGGGATGTTTTCGACGCTCCCGGGGAGGAAGCGGCGCTTTTAAGCTTTATAAAGTTCGCGGGAGACCGCACGCTGGTCGCCCACAACGCGGAGTTCGACATCGGCTTTATGAAGGCGGCGGCAAGGCGGACCGGAGTCGAGTTCACGCCGGCCTTCATCGACACGCTGACGCTCTCACAAAGCCTTTTACCCGACCTTAAGCGCCATAAGCTCGACGTTGTCTCGGCACGTCTGAGTCTGCCGGATTTCAATCACCACAGGGCGGACGACGACGCTCTGACCTGTGGACGCATTATGGCGAAATTTGTAATAATGCTCCGCGAGCGCGGCATTAAAAAGCAGAGCGAGCTGGACGGATACGCCAGAACGGAACGGGGCGGGAGCCAGAAGCTGAGCCGCCCGAAGCATATCATCATCCTTGTCAGAAACAAAAAAGGACTAAAAAACCTCTACGAGATAATTTCGAAATCTCACCTTGAGCATTTCAAGAAAAACCCGATAATCCCCAAAAGCCTGCTTTTGCAGTACAGAGAGGGGCTTATCGTCGGCTCCGCCTGCGAAGCGGGCGAGGTGTTCGACGCCGTCACCCGAAACCGGAGCGATGAGGAGCTGGAGCGGCTTTGCGCTCTTTACGATTATCTCGAGATACAGCCTCTGTGCAACAATATGTTCATGCTTGAAAACGGCACAGCAAAAACAGAGGAAGACCTGCGAAACTTTAACCGCCGCGTCATACAGCTCGGAGAGAAGTTCGGAAAACCCGTCTTAGCAACGGGAGACGTACATTTCCTGGACCCCGAGCAGGAGATTTTAAGGCACATTCTGCTCGCTGGGCGCAGCTTTTCGGACGCGGATAAGAGTCTGCCGTTATACTTCAAGACTACGGACGAGCTGCTTTCGGAATTCTCCTATCTCGGAGAGGACAAGTGCCGCGAGGTCGTTGTTGCAAACACCCGCGCTATAGCCGATATGTGCGACGAAATCGAGCTTTTACCTAAACAGCTTTTTGCCCCGAAAATCGAAAATTCCGCCCAGGATCTGCAGAAGCTGGTCTATGACCGTATGTATGAGCTTTACGGCAAGAACCCGCCCGAAATCGTGAAAACCCGTGTTGAAACGGAGCTTACCGACATCATAAACTGCCAGTACGACGTCATCTATATGTCTGCACAGAAGCTCGTTGCCAATTCTCTGGCGGCCGGATATCTCGTCGGCTCGCGCGGAAGCGTCGGTTCATCGATTGTTGCCTTCATGTCGGGCATAACGGAGGTAAACTCCCTGCCGGCGCATTACCGCTGCCCTAAGTGCAGATACAGCGATTTTGAAAGCGGAAAGGGCTACGGCTGCGGAGCCGATATGCCGGACAAAGCTTGCCCCGTCTGCGGGGAAAAGCTCGCCAAGGACGGCTTTGACATACCGTTTGAAACCTTCCTCGGCTTCGGCGGAGATAAGGTGCCGGATATTGACCTCAACTTTTCCGGCGAATACCAGTCGCGCGCTCACAGATACACCGAGGAGCTTTTCGGGCGCGACCACGTTTTCAAGGCGGGCACGATAAGCACGCTCGCCGAAAAGACCGCCTACGGCTATGTGAAGAAATTCCTTGAGGAGCAGGGCAAGGTCGTAACCAAGGCGGAGGAAAACCGCCTCGCTCAGGGCTGCGTCGGTGTCAAGAGGACCACAGGCCAACACCCGGGCGGGCTTGTTATCATTCCGCAGGATATGGACGTTACGGATTTCTGCCCCGTGCAGCACCCGGCGGACGACCCTGAGAGCGGTATTATAACGACCCACTTCGAGTATCACAGCATGGAGGCAAACCTCCTTAAGCTAGACGAGCTTGGGCACGATGACCCGACCATGATTAAAATGCTTGAGGATCTGACGGGAGTCAACGCAAGACAAATCCCGCTCGACGACCCCGAAACGATGGGAATATTCTGCAGCCCCAAGCCGCTCGGCCTGCCGGAGGACGATTCCATAATCGGAAAAACCGGCACGATAGGGATACCCGAATTCGGAACGGATTTTACCCGCGGAATGCTCAACGACACCAAGCCCACGGAGTTCGATATTCTGGTGCGGCTTTCGGGCTTCTCGCACGGTACCGATGTCTGGGTCGGAAACTCAAAGGATCTCATACTTTCCGGCACCGCGAGCGTCAAGGAAACCATCGGCTGCCGCGACGATATTATGCTTTACCTTATGAGCAAGGGCATGGAGCCGAAAAAGGCCTTCAAGTTCATGGAGGTCGTCCGCAAGGGAGCCATACACAAGGGGAAGCAGTGGCCCGAGGGCATAGTTGAGGATATGCAGGCGCTCGGCGTACCGAACTGGTATATCGAATCCTGCCGCAAGATACAGTACCTTTTCCCGAAGGCGCACGCAGTTGCCTATGTTATGATGGCGTTCCGCATCGCGTATTTCAAGGTGCACTATCCCACGGCTTACTACAGCTGCTATTTCTACCGCCGGAGCGACAGCTTCGACGCGGGGCTTATGACAAAGGGCATCGAGTCCGTACGCAAGAAGATTAAAGAGATACGAAACGACCCTGCCGCGAGCAAAAAGAACGAGGATACCCTGATAACGCTAGAAGCGGTGTATGAATTTTATCTCCGCGGCTTCGACTTCGGACGCATAGACCTCTACAAGTCGGAGGCAACGAGGTTCGTTATAGACGGCAAAACGCTCATTCCGCCTTTTATCGCAATTGCGGGGTTAGGGGAGGCGGCGGCAAACGACCTTGTGAAGTGCCGCGAGAGCGGACGCAGGTTTATCTCCGTTGAGGAGGTCATGGGAGCCTGCCCGAAGGTCAGCCAGACGCATATACAGCAGCTCAAGACTCTCGGCGCTCTGGGCGATATGCCCGACACGAGCCAGATGAGCCTTTTCTGAAAATGAAATCAGCCGTTTCCGATTCGGAAACGGCTGATTTGCTACTTTATCTCGATAATGACCGGTGTATCCAGTGTAACATGGCGGGAATAGGCGGGGCAGAGCCAGACCTCGTCATAGGGGTAATTTTTGAGCGGAAGCCAGATGCTAAACTGGTTTTTAGCAGCCTCAGTTGTACTTCCCTCCTGATATAATGAACCTACCGACGTGAACGAGTAATTATTGAAATCGTAGCGCTTGCCCTGAGCGTCGAAATATCCGTCCCGCCATATTTGACAACTGATTTTGTCAAATGCAGTAGCCGTAAATTTAAGCAGCCAACCGCTGTAATATTTTTCCGATGAAGCGAATGCAACACCCTCCGGCAGAGCATCGGCTGTTTTATTTTTTAGGTCGACATGAACTCTCTCCATATCCTTATCAAGCCAGGTTGCTCCCGTGATATATAGAGTCAGATGTTTGCTTTCGGAAAAGAATGGGCTTTCAAGCATGAATTGCTGTTCCATGGGGCTGTCTTTTTTGCCATACCCCGAAATGCCGTTGGAAATACCCTCAAAGCGTTCGCCTTTTTCATTCTCAACATAGAATTCAAGTCCCGTCATCCATGAGGTGTCGTCTTCTTCGTCGTCAAACACAAAGCGCATATGCGTGGGGTAAATCTCGGCTGAGTCAAGAGAGAGCGTCTGCCCGTCTAGCACGAAGGAATGGTCAAGTGTGATAATTTCGCCGGTGTCCGTAAAAGCCGGGTCAAATTTCAGCGCGAAGCTCATTTCGGCTATTGTCTCAGGCTCCGTTTCGTCGTTTGGAAAATACAAACTTTCCAGACTGCTTTCCTGCGGCGGTGCTACAGTATTCTCCGCTTCGGCTGCACGGGATTTTTTAACTCTAAGCTTTACTGTCAAAGCGTCAGGCATGGTTCCCTGTGCAAAATCGACCGTGATTTTGCGCAGCTTATCGTTTGTTTCACCCGGATCGCCGGAGATAACACTGAAACCTTCGAGTTTGGATTCGTCGGCACTGCTTATGTCTGGATCTGCCATCAGGTTTTCATAGGTGTCGGAGTTAAGCGTGTAGAAAATATTCAACTGCTTTTGGTCGACGATGACGTATTCGACTTTCGCCGTTATGCCATTTGCCGTCTGCTCAAGTCCCATTGGCTGGACATAATTGTTATCTACCGCCTCAGAGAGGGACGGAGAGAACGCCACGAACTTTGCAAGGTCACGCAAAAGAGGAAGGCGGCCTGCGGCGTAAGCGAAGGTCGGCGAGATATTTACAAGCAGCACAAAAACGGCGAATACTGCGGCGAGCGTGCCGAGCGGAGCAAAGACTGTCTTTTGCATATGACGCCGATGCTCTCTGCGCTTCAGGAGCGCCCGTTCCAAAGTGAAGTCCAGCTTCAGCGGAGTCTCTTCGAGCTCCGCGAGGAGACTATCATATTCTTCATTTCGGTTCATCAAATACGTCCTCCTCCAAAAAATCGAGCCTCAGCAGCTTCAAAGCGCGCTTTAGGCGCGTTGCGGCCGTTCCCTGCGGTATTTCCAAAGCCAAAGCGGTTTCTTTTGTTGTCAGACCTGAAAAATAGCGCAGTATAACGGGCTCCTTCAAATCCTGCGGAAGTCTGAAAACGGCGTCCTTCAGGGGAAGAGCATCAAATTCCTCGGCGGCGGTCTCCGGAAGCTCTGGCACGCTGACCGTGCGTTTTCTGCGCCTCAGCTCGTTTTTGCATTCATTTATAAGTATACGGGTCATCCAGGTGGCGAAGTATTGCGGTTCGCGCAGCTTTTTACAGGAGATAAGACCCTTGTAGACAGCCTCGTCAACTGCGTCCAGCGCGTCGGCTTCTGCGCCGAGATATAAATATGCCGTGCGGTATAAGCCGCCTCTCAGAAGCTGGACCTGTGCGGCGAATTCATTTTCATTCAAGGGAGGGCTCCTTCCTTTGCGTCATGGTGACTTCCCATATTAGACGGAGAAGTGCGTCGGATTTATTTAAAACCGTAAAAATATATTCGGCTAATATTATAGCACGGTAAGAAGGGCAAAACAAAGCGCTGCCGTATTTTGATAACGCGGCAGCACTCTGCTGATTTGTTCCGGACGGACCGGACGTAAGCCTAGCCCTCCATTTGTTTTCCCAGAAAGCTCGCGACGGTGGCGGCGAGCTTGACCTGTACCTCTGTCGGTTCGGGCGTACCCTGTTTTGCGGCGAACACCACACAGCCCATGACGTCGCCCTCGGCGATTATCGGAGCGGCCACGGAAATGAAGAGTATCTCCTCACCCTCGGCAAAGGGGACCTCGGCCCGCGGAGCTGCGGCGTAAAGTCTGCGCGAATCCATGATGTCCGTAAGACCGCCGCTTATCCTTTTATCGACCAGCTCTTTTTTGGGGACTCCCGCGCAGGCTATCACCGTATCCCTGTCGCAGACGGCTGCGACACAGTCACCGGACTTATAGAGAGCCTCGCAAATTTGTGCCGCAAAGTCCGACAGCTCTCCCACAGGCGAATACTTTTTGAAAATGACCTCGCCGTCTTTTTCCGTATAGATTTCCAGCGGGTCGCCGTCACGGATGCGAAGGGTACGGCGTATTTCTTTCGGTATTACGACTCTGCCGAGATCGTCGATCCGGCGTACGATTCCTGTTGCTTTCATTAAAAGAACCTCCCATGCGCCTCAAGCGCAATTTTTTATTTTCGGCGCGGCCAGAGCTTTTTTCTTCAGTTTATACGAGTCGGGGGGAAACAGGGCATAAACCGTGTAAGTGGATGCGCCGGCAGATTATTCGCTGTCACATATTTCAAGCATCCATATTCTTTGCCAATTCCGTCGCATTATTCTATTTTCTGCAAAATGCGTCGGCGAAAAATCTCTCTTGTCCGACCGGCCGTTACAGCATGACACGCGGAAGCGGGTAGAAAGCCTGCTGAAATAGAGTAATCTTCCCGTTTAATTTCGTTAATTTACGACAACATTTGAAGTAGCTGAAAAAATGTGCTATATATAAAACAGAAGAACAAAAAAACGCGGAGCTGCGGCTCATATGAAAAGCCGCGATAGAATAACCATCGAGTACGGTAAAAACGTAAAGTTCAGAAAAACCAAGTGAGTTGCCTAAAATAAGGACGGTTTTCTCACTATGAAAGGATGAAGACAATGCTGCTCAAAGGAGTGGGGGCATCCCCCGGCGCCGCAATAGCGCATATTTATTATTTAAGACAGCCCGATCTGACGGTCGAGAAGCTGGAAGGCAGAGACCCCAAAACGGAGACCACGCGCTTCGAAAAGGCGAAAGAGAAGGCTTTGTCCGAGCTTGACCTGCTTTCCCAAAAAACGGCTGCCGCCGACCCCGCGGGAGCGCAGGTGTTCGACATTCACAAAATGATGCTGGACGATCCGGACTTCTTAGACGGCGTGGAGTCGGAGATAGCCTCGGGCATGAACGCGGAATACGCCGTAAAAAGCTCTGCCGATACACTCGCGGATTTCCTCGGCACGCTCGAAAACGAGGTCATGCGAGGACGCGCCGCCGACGTCAGGGACGTTTCGGGACGGCTCATCAGGATACTCAAGGGCGTCGGAGAAGCGGACGAGGCTCCGGATGAAGAAGCGATAGTTTTGGCGGAGGATCTGCTGCCCAGCCAGACCGTGAAGCTCGACAGGGCAAAGGTGGCGGGCTTTGTTACAAAGCGCGGGAGCGTTACCTCCCACTCGGTCATACTCGCAAAAACTATGGGAATACCCTGCATCGTCGGTATGGGCGACGGCTTTGACGAGCTGCCTGAAGCGGGCGAAATTGCCATCGACGGAAAAACCGGAGAGGTGCTTGTCGCCCCCACGCAGAGCGAAAGAGAGGAATTTCTCCGCCGCGCGGAAAAATTCCGGCAGATGAAGGAAGACCTCGAAAAATACAGAAACATGGAGGCCGTGACGCTGAGCGGTCACAAGGTCAAGGTCTGCGCGAATATCGGCGGCGTCGCGGACGCGGACCCGGCTTTGAGCTTTGGAGCGGACGGCGTCGGACTTTTCCGCAGCGAGTTTCTGTATCTTGAAAGCGCCGATTTCCCAAGCGAGGAAAAGCAGTTTGAGGCGTATAAAGCTGTTCTCGAAAAAATGTCGCCAAGACCCGTTGTAATACGCACGCTCGACCTCGGAAGCGACAAGCAGGCGCCCTATTTCGATATTCCGAAAGAGGAAAATCCCGCGCTTGGCTACCGCGCAATTCGCATCTGCCTCAAGGAGCCGCAGATTTTCCGCACTCAGCTTCGGGCGCTGCTGAGGGCTTCGGTATTCGGGAAGCTCCAGGTGATGTTCCCGATGATAACCCATCTAGGGCAGGTGCTGGAAATCAAAAAGTTCATCGGGCAGATAAAAGAGGAGCTCGACAGCGAAAGCGTACCCTACAGCAAAGATGTTGAGTTTGGCATAATGGTCGAAACTCCTGCGGCGGCCGTCATGAGCGACGAGCTTGCCGCGCAGGTGGACTTTTTCTCAATCGGTACGAATGACCTCACGCAGTACACAATGGCGGCTGACAGGATGAACGCCCGCATAAGGGACATATTTAACCCTGCGGACCCCGCTGTGCTGCGCTTCATAGAGATGACCGCAAAAGCTGCCCATAATAACGGTATCTGGGTCGGAATTTGCGGAGAGTCAGCGGCGGACACGGTCCTCACGGAGTTCTATATGTCAATCGGTATAGATGAACTTTCGGTTTCACCGGCCTCAATACCGGCGGTCAAAAAAGCCGTCCTGTCGTGCAAATGAAAACAAAATCCCTCTTTGCCGTCACTATGGGCATCAAAAGCGTCATGCGGGCGGCGGGCCTTAGGGATGAGATTTACGAGCTTGGAGGGTAAAAGGTTGCGTTGCCGGCGAAGATGGCATGCTCGGCGGCATAGAGGTCGGAAAAGCGGCCAATCTGGTCGCTCTGGACTGGGCAATGAACCTCAGGCCGGTTATCGCGCGCGGAAAAATCGTAAAAAGCGGTCAGTGGCAAAAAAACTGGTAAAATGTGCTTTTGAGGCGAAAAACTGCGCTTTATGCGGTGAAACTATGACTGCGGTATGTATTTTTGTGCTCCGGAAAAAATAATCGTTGACTTTCTTTTCAACAAGACATATAGTAAAAATACGCAGGACTAGAGGTTTTGCGCAATTAAATTAAAGAGGTATTTCATGTACAACGACAAAACCCTGGTCTGCAAAGATTGCGGACAAGAATTCACTTTTACTGCCAGCGAGCAGGAGTTCTATGCTGAAAAGGGATTTACGAACGAACCGCAGCGCTGCAAGTCCTGCCGTAACGAGCGTAAGAACAATTCACGCGGAAACGGCGGAAGCACCCGCCAGATGTTCGATGCTGTATGTGCAGGCTGCGGAAAGCCCTGCAAGGTTCCTTTTGAGCCCCGCACCGATCGTCCCGTGTATTGCAGCGACTGCTTCAAAAGATAAACAGTGAGTTTTTCGAAGATGCGTCCTTTCGGGGACGTATCTTCTTTTCATCTGCGAGGGTAAACGCGGGCATTAAAAAAGGGATATGAAAACCGAAAGGCTTTCATATCCCTTTTTTATTTGACAGGCTTTTAGTGATTCATACTATACCGACGCTTACAAGCTGGAAACCGCTGCCGGACGTCATGCGAAGCGCCTGACTGCCACAGCTCTGGCAGACGTATTCGGGGCCGAGCGCGGCATACACTGTTTTTTCGCCGCATTTGCGGCAGACGAAAACTGCGGGGTCTGGCTCTATAATTATTTGTGCGCCCTTGGCTATAGTATCCTTCGAAATAACATCGAAAAACGACTGCACATAGGACGGTATAACGCCGGACATCAGACCAATTTTCAGCGTAATTTTCGTAACCTTTTTGCCGCCGTTTTCCCCGGCAACACGAAGCGCCGTGTCCAGCACATCGACCATTATGCCAAGCTCGTGCATCTCTTAACCGTTCAGCTCGGCCTTGAGGGCTTTGATATCCAGTGGAGCAAGAACGCTCGCGTCGACCAGTTCAAGCGTAATAGCTTCCTTCTTGCAGGCGTTAAGGCAGCCTTCGCAGCCGCGGCAAAGGTCCTCGTTGACCTGGACTTTATTTTCTGCATCTCTGTAGATGGCTAGGAAGTTGCACTTCTTTTCGCAAAGACCGCAGTTGACGCACTTCTCCTTGTCAATCTTGGCTATGTAGCCGCTGCCCGCCATCATGGGAGCCGTGAGATAGTTCTGAGAAAGAAGCGCGGTGCAGCAGCAGGGGCAACAGTTGCAGATGCTGTACAGACGGCCGGCAGCGATATCTTTGAAGAAGGCGGCATGAACGTTGCCTCTCTCGTGGCACTCGCGGAGGATCTTGAGAGCCTCTTCTTGAGTTACAAGACGACCGTTCAGGTATCTGTCGCGGTCAAGGCACCACGAAACCCAGGGCTCGCCGATGACAATGCAGACGTCGCGGGGCTGGCAGCCCTTGTCGCCTCTGGTGTTGCGGCATACGCAGTCGATAACTGCGATGCGGTCGACAGCTTCAATAATAGCGCTTTTAGCGATTTCGTAAGGCATAATCGTCTTAGGCAGTTCGCCGAGATTGAGGTCCTCTGTGAGTGTAATAATCTGCTCCGCATCTTCAAGACGAAGTACCTTTGCATGATATGTGTTGGTCATAATAGAGCCGGCGCCTCTGTTGCACTCATTGACAGCGGTCTTGACGAGCTCGTCAACAACATCAAATTCGATACCCCTGGGCTTCACCAGAACATCGGGTTCAGGAAGGTAATTGTTAAACGATTCTCTCATGTAGTAAACGTAGAGGGGAATATAAGCAAAATAGAGCTGGGCGTGAAGCAAATTTGCAAAGCCCTCTTCGTTACGGGGGAAAGCCTTAGCAAGGGCACGCTGCGATTTCTTTCTGGCTTCGGGATCGGTGCTGTACATAATTCAAACTCCTTATACTGGTTGGCTTTTAATTGCCTGAGAGCGTCTCCAAACTCCCAAATAGGCCGAAATAAACAGTGGCAGAATACGGCGGAAAAGCCGAATATGTCACTGTATTATACACAAAAGATTATAAATCAAGCAAATATAAAAAGCAAGAGTCGCTCACTGTTTTTATTCGGGAATAAGAGGAAGAAATGCCGAGGAACAACATGGAACATATTTGATACAAAACGTGCAGCGGTTGCTTCATATTTTATACTACATTTTTTTGCAATTTGAGCATATGAGGAAAAATGACAAATTAAGTCAAAAACTGGGGGGCAATCGCTTGTAAATAGTGCAAATAATATCCAAATATTCTTAGGGGATTTTAACAAAAGCGAAGCTGGCATCTTGCATTGGCACGGCTCTTGCTTATATAATACATTAGTGGGTTCACAGTCTGAGACGAGTGAGCGCTATACTACTTTATCAAACAATAGGAAGGGACAAGATTTATGGAATTTACTAAAGTTAAGTATGCAGTAGACGAGAGAGTCGCAATCATCTCCATGGACAACCCCGCAAACATGAACGCATTTGATGAGGTTATGATCGACGATCTGGTTGCCGCTATTGGCACGGCAGACGCAGATGCAAACGTCAAGGCTATTCTTATCAACAGCACCAACACCAACGCTTTCTCCGCTGGCGGCGATGTAAAGGCCATGTATGACGGCCTTATGAACAACTCCAAGGACGTTTTCATTGCTGAATTCGGCAAATCCATAGCCAAGATGGCAAATGTCACCAAGGCTATCCTCACGAGCCCCAAGCCCGTTGTCGGCGCTGTTCAGGGCGCTTGCGCGGGTGCCGGCGTAGGCGTTGCTCTTGCCTGCGACTACACGATGGCTACTCAGGCTTCCGTATTTATGACCGCTTTCTCCAAGCTCGGCCTTATTCCCGATGCAGGCGGAATTTATCTTCTCACTCGCGCTGTTGGACTCAAGAAGGCCACAGAGCTTTGCATGGACGGCGGCCAGATGGTGTTTGCAGACGACGCAAAGGTTCTCGGCATGGTCAATGAAGTCATCGAAGACGACGACGCATTTGCAGAAGCAACTCTTAAGAAGGCAAAGAAATTCACCTATGGTCCGTCCGCTTCCTACAAGTACATAAAGGAACTGGTATGGGAATCCGAGTTCAACGGCTTTGACGCTTATGTCAAAAGAGAAGTTGACGCTCAGATGGCTTGCGGCGCAACTGACGACTTCAAGGAAGGCGTTGGCGGCTTCGTAGAGAAGAGAAGAGCAAGCTTCAAATAATACACGCTTACTGCTGACGGAAAGCGGATATGTCCGCGCCGCCAGACTGCATGGGCCCCGCTCACCTACCGCGGGGCTCATGCGCCGAGAAATTCATTCCCGAAAAGTCACTCAGTAAATCCCGCACGCGGGCTTGAAGCCCCGTGCTGAGTTTAATAGAAAGCAAAAGGAGAGAAGCTATCTCATGAGTAAGAACATTAACAGAGCCGTCGTTATTGGCGCCGGTGTCATGGGTGCATCAATTGCAGGTCTGCTCGCAAGCGTCGGCGTGCAGGTTACGATGCTGGACATCGTGCCCCCCAAGGGCCTCACCGAAGAGGAAATAGCAAAGGGTCTGACCGAGCAGAGCAAAGAATTCCGTAACCGTTTCGGAATTGCCGGACTTGAGAAGATCAAGAACCCCAGAAATAATATGCTCTACAGCAAGGCTGCCTATCAGAACATCAGAATCGGCAACACGACCGATAACCTCGACTACATCCGTGACGCGGACTGGATTGTTGAGGCCGCTTCTGAGAACATAGCTGTCAAGCAGAGCGTCTTTAAGCAAATCGAGCCGTATCGCAAGGCCGATGCTATTGTCTCCTCCAACACCTCCGGCGTCAGCGTACACAAGATTATTGACGGCCTGAGCGACGATCTCAAAAAGTACTTTATGGGTACCCATTTCTTCAACCCTCCCCGCTGGATGGCCCTGTTTGAAATGATCGCTACCAAGTGGACCGATAAGGACGCTTATGCGCGTATGCAGGAATTTGCTGAGAACACCCTCGGCAAGGTCGTTGTCAATGCGAAGGACACCCCGAACTTCGTCGGCAACCGTATCGGCGTTTTCGCTGCGGTTCTCGCTCTGAATTTGGCGGAGAAATACGAATATGACATCCCGACTCTGGACGCTCTGACCGGACCCATCATGGCACATACAAAGACCGCGACCTGCAAGACCTCCGATATGGTCGGTCTGGACATCCTGTGCCACGTCGCTGACAACGTGCTTGAAGTTACAACCGACCCCCGCGAGAAGGTTGAGTACGATCCTCCCAAATACCTTAAGGACATGGTCGCGGACGGTCTGCTCGGCGATAAAGTTAAGAAGGGCTTCTACAAGAAAGATATCATTGACGGCAAAAAGGTCGTTCTTTGCTACGACAAAGCAACGAAGACCTACATCAATAAGAAGGCCGACGAGCTGCCAGCAGTCGAGGCTGCCAAAGACTCCGACAACAAGTATGCATATATGACCTTTGGCGAAGCCAAAGAGCAGAAATTCACATATGACTTCAACAAGGGCCTGCTCCTTTATGCCGCACGCCTTGTTCCAGAAATCGCAGACGATTTCAGAGAAATTGACAAGGCTCTTACCGCCGGCTTCAACTGGTCCTACGGCGTATTCCAGCTGTGGGATAAGATCGGAGTAAGACGTTCCGTCGAAGCATGGCAGGCTGACGGCGAAGTTATCCCGAAGTGGGTTCTCGACATGCTCGCAGCAGGTCAGGAGAAGTTCTACGCCACCAAGGAGACCACCAGTAAATACCTGACCCTCAAGGGCACAACCGAAGTTGCCGGAAACGAAGCCGCTTCTATCCGCGACATCGGCGACGGCGTTCTCTGCCTCGAGTTCCATTCCCAGGCCAACGCCATCAGCGAAGCTGTCGGCGATATGATGCTTCAGGCAACTGAAATGCTCAAGGGCGACGACTGGATGGGTATGGTCGTCGGCAACGAAGGCAAGAACTTCTGCGTAGGCGCTGATCTTGTCACAATAGTCAACCTTGCTCAGGACAAGGAATTCGATAAGCTCGATACACTGATCCAGGGACTTCAGGCCGGTACAAAGGCTCTCAAGTTTGCCAACCGTCCCGTTGTTTCCGCACCTTTCGGACAGACCCTCGGCGGCGGCTGCGAAGTCACCATCCATTGCCCGGCCTGCGTACCGGTAACTGATACCTTCCTGGGCCTCGTCGAAGTCGGCGTCGGCCTCATCCCTGCGGGCGGCGGCTGCACAGAAATGCTCATCCGTATGATGGATCGCTGCTATAACGACCAGAAGAAGTCCCGCTACGACGCTATCAAGGCTCTGTGGCAGTACATCATGACCGGCAAGGTCAATGTCGGCGCAGATGCTGCTATCGAAGCAGGCTACCTCTCCAAGGGTACCTATGTTGAGCGCAACAAGGCAAAGCAGCTCCAGTCCGCTAAAGATATGGTTCTCTGGATGGCAGCACACAACTACCGTCCCGCAGCCGATCCTACAATCAAGGTCGCAGGCGATTACGGCTACGGCGCAATCGCATACGATATGCTGATGATGAAGAACGGTCACTTTGGTTCCGAATACGACATTCACATCGGTGAAAAGATTGCTCACGTTATCACCGGCGGCAATCTGCCCTATGGCGCAGAAGTTTCCGCTCAGCAGATCCGCGATCTCGAGCGTGAAGCCTTCCTGTCCCTCGCCGGCGAGGAAAAGACTCAGGACCGTATCGTAGGCATGCTTATGAACGGCAAGCCTGTCCGCAATTAAGGGGGAATAATCATGAGAGAAGCAGTAGTAGTAGCATATGGACGCAGTGCCATCGGAAAGTCTCCCAAGGGCACGCTGAAAGACACAAGACCTGAAGATTTTGCAGCTCAGGTCATCAAGGGCGTTTTAGCAAAGGTTCCGACCTTTGATACCGCTCTTATAGACGACATCATCCTCGGCTGCGCGTTCCAGGAAGCTGAAACAGGCACTAACGTTGCACGCAACATTGGTCTGCTTTCAGGAATTCCCGACACCGTTCCCGCACAGACAGTTAACCGTTTCTGCTCATCCGGACTTCAGTCCATCGCAATGGGCGCAAACGCTATCATGGCCGGACAGGCTGACGTCATCCTTGCGGGCGGCGTTGAGACCATGTCCATGATCCCGATGGGCGGCAACCTCAACTGCCCCGTCGTATCTCTTGCAACCGCAATGCCCGATGCCATGACGGCAATGGGCAACACCGCAGAGAACGTTGCGGCAAAGTACGAAATCACCCGCGAAATGCAGGATGAGTTTGCTCTTAACAGCCACCTGAAGGCAATTGCCGCTCAGGATGCCGGCAAGTTCGATGACGAAATCATCACTGTCGACGCAGTAAAGTACAAGACGGACGACGCCACCGGTCACGTTGTGAAGTACACCGAGCCCTTCAACAAGGACGAGGGCGTACGCCGCGGACTTGACATGGCAGCTCTTACGAAGCTGAAGCCCGTTTTCCAGAAGGACGGAACAGTTACCGCAGGTAACGCTTCCCAGATGAACGATGCGGCTTCGGTAGTCCTCATTATGGCGAAGGAAAAGGCCGAAGAGCTCGGACTTAAACCCATTGCAAAGTTCGTTGCCTTTGCCGTCGGCGGCGTAGAACCCGCTTACATGGGCATGGGCCCCACAGTCGCCGTTCCTAAGGCTCTTAAGATTGCCGGCCTCAAGCAGGACGACATCGATCTCTGGGAGCTCAATGAAGCGTTCTCGTCTCAGGCGCTTGCCTGCATCAAGGTCCTCGGCCTCGACGCGAGCAAGGTAAACGTAAACGGCGGCGGCGTTGCTCTGGGTCACCCCCTCGGCTGCACAGGTGCTATGTTGACCTGCAAGCTCCTTTCGGAGCTTAAGCGTACTGGCAAGAAGTACGGCGTTGTTTCTATGTGTATCGGCGGCGGCATGGGCGCAGCCGGAGTCTATGAGATGCTTTAAGCTTCAAGCCTAAACTCTACAAAAGAAAAATACCCGCGCTCCCTTCGGGGAGTGCGGGTATTTTTAATATCTGTCTTGGCTTTTTCAGAAGAATTATTTGGCTTTTTTATCGATAAATACGGGCTTCAGCTTGCTGTAGACGATTTTCTGCTAGCTGTACAAGCTGTAGTAGCCCGAGAACATGTATGAAACGGCAAGACAAAGTGCGAAAAGCGGCATTTGCTTCCCAGCAAAAAGCTCAAGGGCAAGCAGGATTGAGGTGAGGGGGAAGTTTGTTACGCCGCAGAACACGGAAACGAGCCCCAGAGCCGCTCCGAAGGCAGGCGAAAGTCCCAGAAGGGAAGAGACTGCGCAGCCAAAGGTTGCTCTGGTGAAGAAACCCGGAACAATCTCGCCACCCTTGAAGCCCGCTCCGAGAGTTACCGTGGTAAAGATGATTTTCAGCAGAAAGGCCTAGGGATGCGCGGAGCCCGAAAGCGCGGCGGCAATCACGGTTCCTCCCGAGCCGTTATAGTCGCGTGTTCCGACTAGTAGCGAGAGTGCGATTATGGCGGCACCGCCAACGATAGCGCGATTTACGGAATCGGGAAGGTATTTCTCATACAGGACCGGAGCAAGATGCATCAGACGGCAGAAGACTATGGAAAGCACCGCGCAGAGTATTCCCATGACTATGACCTTGAAAGGTGCATCCAGCGCCCGATAGACGACGAGACAGATCCGCCGATCTGGAGAATTGCGCCTTCGCGCCCTGCGGAACCGCCAAAAAGGTGTGTGATGAGCGTGGCTGCAAAGACGAGGGGGGCAGTCCTCAGGGGCAGGGCGGAGTTCTCGCGTACCGCGGCAAGCACGAAGTTCGTCCCCCGGTCCTTTTCCATACCGCAGATGCGGTAAAGCAGGACGATTGCACACCGCCGACGGGCAGAAGATACAGAAGCCAGCCGTTATTCAGGCGCAGCGTGGTGACAAAGCTGAAGGCATAGTAGAAGCCAATACTTACAAATCTGACTACGGCCCCGATTATGCAGGCAAAGACCACCCATTTTAGGAAAAATCAGAGACTCCCCAAGGAGCTTTTTGCGTTTGTCTGCTAAGATTTTCAAGATTAGCATTCCATCCGTTTAACTTTAACCCTTGCATTCCAGTACAGGAAGCTCCAAAATGTAAGCGTTTGCGACGGAATCATACTTTTCTTCAGAAATGCGGAGGCACTGCCGGAAACTCAAGGTTGAAACAATGACTGAAAGGCGGTATAATCATAGAATATTATAAACGATACTGACGGTAAACAGGTTTCGGAGGTGTGTTCAAATGAGCATGGCGGATGAGGTATTTATTCAGAACTGCAGGGATATTCTTGAAAACGGCATCTGGGACACGGACAGGCCCGTGCGCCCGCGCTGGGAGGACGGCGAACCGGCTCATACTATTAAAAAATTCGGCATCGTGAACCGATACGATTTGTCGAAGGAATTTCCGATACTCACGCTCCGGCGCACCTTTTTAAAATCTGCAATTGACGAGCTTCTGTGGATATGGCAGGCAAAGTCGAATAACGTTAAGGAGCTTCGTACGCGGGTCTGGGACCAGTGGGCGGACGAGAACGGCAGCATTGGCAAGGCCTATGGCTATCAGCTCGGCATAAAGCATCATTACCCCGAGGGAGAAATGGATCAGGTGGACAAAGTTATGTTTGACCTGAAGTATAACCCAGCAAGCCGCAGGATAATGACGAATATTTATAATTTTGCAGACCTTTCAGAGATGGCGCTTTACCCCTGCGCCTATTCGATGACCTTCAATGTTTCGGGAAACACGCTCAACAGCATCCTTAACCAGCGCTCGCAGGACATGCTTGCCGCGAACAACTGGAACGTCTGCCAGTACGCCGTGCTGACACATATGTTCGCGCAGGTTTCGGGACTGAAGGTAGGCGAGATGGTACACGTCATTGCGGACGCGCACATATACGACCGCCATGTGCCGCTCATTGAAAAAATGATTGCGCACGGGCCAAAAAAGGCTCCGAAATTCGCGCTCGACGAGAGCATAAACGATTTTTATAAATTCACGCGCGACAGCTTTTCACTCGAGGGCTATGAGTTTCACGAGTTTTCAGAAAAGATACCCGTCGCAGTCTGAAACATAGAATAAGGAGAGCATAATGGACGCAATAGTAGCATATTATCAGAACTGGGGAATAGGAAAAAACGGAACACAGCCGATAGTCCTGCCCGAGGACAGAAAGCACTTTCAGGAGATAACGGAGGGCGGCACCGTCGTCGTCGGCCGTAAAACCCTTGAGGACTTTCCAAACGGCAAACCGCTCAAAAACCGCAAGACCATAGTGCTGACGCATCAAAACATCGAAATCGAAGGCGCTGTGGTGGCGCACAGTGTTGCCGAGGTTCTGGAAATGGTCAAGGATCAGCCGAATGTTTATGTAATCGGCGGAGCAAGTGTCTATGACGCGCTTCTTCCGTACTGCGAAAAGGCGTATATTACCAAAATTTACGCAAGACCCGAGTGCGACTCATTTTTTAAGAACCTTGACGAGAGCTTTGAGTGGGCTTTTGATAGCGAGAGCAAACTTATGACCTCCTCAGCCGGATACCAGTACCGGTATTATGTTTATGAAAAGTACTACTTTAAGGACAATATCAAAAAGCTCTGAGGCCGTTTCGGGAATTTCGACAAAAATAACTATTGACATTCGGTAAAAAACCCGTTATATTAAGCCCATATTTCCACTCGAAAATTATGAATATATTAAGACGTTGATGAGGACAGGGAAAATCCCTCAGCAGTTTTCAGAGAGCCGCCATACGGTGCGAGGCGGCAGCTGCCGGTTTTTCCGAATCACCTCTGAGTTGTATGCCGAACTTTAGTAAGCAATACCGGGTCTTCCCGTTACAGAAGCGGACGCTTTTCGGCGTCTATGAGGGGCCCTTTGGGGCAACAAGAGTGGTACCGCGGAAGTTATCTCCGTCTCTTATTTTAGAGACGGAGTTTTTTATTTTAACGGAATAGAAAAGGACGGATAATATGCTGACACTTGACAAGATTTACCATGCGGCATTTGCTATGAAGAATGTCATCAGGCAGACGGATCTGATATACGCCCCCAATATTCCCTCCGAGGGCGAGCTTTATCTGAAGACGGAAAATCTGCAGGTCACAGGCTCTTTCAAAGTGCGCGGGGCTTATTACAGGATAAGTCAGCTCTCCGCGGAGGAAAAGGCGCGGGGAGTTATTGCCTGCAGTGCGGGAAATCACGCTCAGGGCGTGGCGCGCGCCGCGTCAACGGAGGGAATCTCCTCGAAAATCTGCCTTCCTGACTCCGCCCCAATCAGCAAGGTCGAGGCAACCAAGGCGTACGGCGCCGAGGTCGTACTTGTCAACGGCGTATATGACGACGCTTATAAGAAGGCGCGGGAGATTGAAAAGAGCGAAGGCCGGGTGTTCATCCACCCCTTCGACGACGAGGATGTCATCGCGGGGCAGGGCACAATCGGGCTTGAGCTTTTGGAGCAGCTTCCGGATATGGAGGCGGTCATCGTACCAATCGGCGGAGGCGGACTCATCTCAGGTATAGCCTACGCTGTCAAGACGCTAAATCCCAAATGCAAGGTTTACGGCGTTCAGGTCTCCGGTGCGCCCTCGATGGCAAACTCCGTTTGCTGCGGAAGGATAGAGGAGCTTTCGGGAGTTGCAACCTTTGCAGACGGCATCGCCGTCAAGCGCCCGGGGGATTTGACCTTCGAGCTCGTTTCAAAATACGTGGACGAGGTCGTGACGGTTACGGACGACGAGGTCGCAACGGCGGTGTTGGCACTCATAGAACAGCAGAAGCTCATTGCCGAGGGAGCGGGCGCCGTTGCAGTTGCTGCCGCGATGTTCGGCAAGGTGGATATTAAGGGCAAAAAGGTTGTTTGCATTGTGAGCGGCGGCAATATAGACGTGAATATTCTCAGCCGCGTCATAACTCGCGGACTCCTGAAGGCGGGGCGTTTTGTCAACCTCTGCGTCGCGCTCACCGACAAACCGGGTCAGCTCGAGCTCGTTTCGAAGATAATCGCGGAGCAGGGCGGCAACGTCGTTTCCGTGCATTACAACAGGAGTGAGGAGAACATGGCGATAAACTCCTGTTTCCTGACGCTCCAGCTCGAAACCCGCAACTATGCGCAGGTGGAGGTCATAAGAGCTTCACTGCAGGAACAGGGCTTTTCCATAGTGCCTCAGCGTTCCTGAAAAATAAAAAAGACCGCGGTACGAAGCGTGCCGCGGTCTTTTTTATTCAAGCTTTTCACCGAGGCGGAAAAGAACATCCGTAAAGTATTCGGGAAGCTCGCTTGTCACTTCGCAGAAAGAGCTTGTTCGGGGATGTACAAAACGCAGAGTGCGCGCGTGCAGGCATTGCCCCTCAAGTCCCTTTTCTTTGCCATTTTTTCCGTAGACAAGGTCTCCGAGCAGCGGGTGTCCGATATAGGCCATGTGTACTCTTATCTGGTGGGTGCGTCCCGTTTCAAGCTCGCACCTTATGTGTGTGTAGCCGTTATACCGCGCGAGGACATCATAATGCGTAACGGCGCTTCTGGAATTGCGCTCCGTGACCGCCATGCGTTTTCTGTCGGACGGGTGGCGGCCGATAGGCGCATCAATAACGCCCGCGTCGTCCCTGACCCTGCCGAGCACGACAGCCTCATAGGTTCGGGAAAGACTGTGGTCGGCAAGCTGGGCGGAAAGGAAACGGTGTGTGTAGTCGTTTTTTGCGGCTATGATAAGCCCCGAAGTGTCCATGTCAATACGGTGGACGATGCCGGGGCGCTTCTCGCCGCCTATGCCGGAAAGGCTGTCCCCACAGTGCCAGAGCAGGGCGTTGACCAGAGTTCCGTCAGCATGACCCGGGGCGGGGTGGACGACCATACCGCGGGGCTTGTTGACGACTATGAGGTCCTCGTCCTCATAGGCAATGTCAAGAGGTATGTCTTGCGCAACGATTTCCGTATCTTCGGCTTCGGGGATTTCGACGACGAAAATTTCCCCCGCCGTTACGCGGTGATTTTTCTTTATCGGCGCGCAGCGCAGGGTAACCGAGCCCTGCTCGATGAGGCGGGCGGCCTGAGAACGGGTTATTCCGTCAATTTCTTGCGCAAGGAGAGCGTCGATACGCTCGCCGCTCTCCTGTGCTTTTATCGTGTATGTGTTTGTCATTTGTCCTTGAACTCCGCAATAATGTCCTCTAGGTTAAAATCCGAATTATCATTTTTTGCGGGTTTTGCGGGTGACTTAAAAAGCTCGTCAAAATTCGTGACGGAAGGCTCGGCTGCGGGTGAGGGCTCGGCTGCGTCCGGCGCTACCGCTTTGGGCTCGGGCTCGGCCTCGGCCTTTGTATCGGGGGCCATTTCTTCGAAGCCGAAATCGGGCGCGTTCCAGTCCGTTACAATGCCCTCGGGATTGCGGGCAGCCTGCGCCTCTGCGGCTTTTGCTGCCAGCTCCGCTTCAATGTTCCTGCGTCCCTCGACAACGGGCTTTTTGAGCTGGGAAATGTAGTCCGCCCTAACGGGTCGCTCCGCCGGCTTAGGCATTGTGCGCGACGGTGTTCTCACAGGGGCGGGCGCCTGCTGCTCCTCCTCAGGTTCCTTATGGAAGATGAGGTAGAAGCAGAAGATGACGCCGCATACGGTGATAAAAATATCCGAAACGTTGAAAATAGCAAAATTCATGAACTGGAACTGGAACATATCCACGACATAGCCGTTAATGATACGGTCGATGCAGTTGCCGAGACCGCCCGCGATAACTAAAACGAGCATCCAGCGGCCAAGTTTGCCCTTAATGATGTTCCTTCTCAGGAGTATGACGGCGCCCACAGCGACAATAATCGTCAGCACGACGAATATCCAGCGAGCGGCCTCCACATTTTGCAAAAAGCCGAAGGCGGCGCCGGTATTGTGTACATTCGTCAGCTTTATGAAGCCGGGAATAAACGGGGATGTCGCGCCCAGGGCGAGCTTGACGCTTGTCCAGTATTTTGCGGCCTGATCGATTATTAGGATGATTACCAAAACAATTGCATATAGCATGGCAGGTACCTCCTGTGATTGATTCTGCCGAAGCAGAGCGTTCGCTTCACCGGTTTATTTCAGTCCGAAACGGCGGCGGCGCAGCGGGGGCAAAGCTCCGGATGCTCCAAGTTTTCACCGACGTGCTCGTCGTGCATCCAGCAGCGGACGCATTTCGGAGCGGTGCAGGGCTCGACGCGTATTGTTACGCCCTTAAACTCATCGCCCTCATAGCCTTCGCCGGTGCCGTAGACGACCTTTGTTTCGGAAACAATGAACAGCGTGGAAAGAGGCATTGCGGCAATCTTTTCAAAGTCGGGCTTTGCGTTTTCGGAAACGTAGAGCGTGACCCTGGCCTCAAGCGGTTTGCCGATGGTTTTTTCGTTTCGGGCAAGCTCCAGGGCCTTGTTAACATCGTCGCGCAGGGCAATGATGAACTCGAAGCGCTCCTCGGCGGCGGCACCGAAAACATATGATTTTTCGACCCTCGGCATATCGTTTAGCATGATATGCTCCGCGTTTGCGCTTTTGTCGTGGTTCATGGAGAGCCATATCTCATTCGAGGTGAAAGCAAGGATGGGCGCAACAAGGCGCACCATTGCGTCCAGTATCCCGTACATTGCGGACTGCGCGCTGCAGCGCAGGAGACTGTCGCGCTTTTCGCAGTAGAGCCTGTCCTTGACTATGTCCAGATAGAAGTTCGACATATCAACGACGCAGAACTTGTGCACCGCGTGTATGACATTGTAGAACTCATAGTTTTCGTAAGCGTTAAGGCACTTTTCCGTCAGCTTGTTCGTGCGCACGAGAGCCCATTTGTCAAGCTCCTCCATGTCGTCAAAGGCAACTCTGCTGTCGGGGTCAAAGCCGTCGAGGTTGCCGAGCATAAAGCGCGCGGTGTTGCGGATTTTGAGATAGGTATCCGAAAGCTGCTTGAAAATAGCCTCGGAGCAGCGCATATCTACGCGGTAGTCGGCGCTTGCCGCCCAGAGCCGCATGAGGTCGGCACCGAACTTCGGAATCAGATCGTCCGGCAGGACGCTGTTGCCGAGGCTCTTGTGCATAGCCTTGCCCTCGCCGTCGACTGTCCAGCCGTGCGTGAGAACGGCCTTATAGGGAGCGCGCCCCTTAGTAGCAACAGATGTAAGGAGCGAAGACTGGAACCAGCCGCGGTATTGGTCAGCACCCTCAAGATAGAGGTCGGCGGGCCAGTCGGCGGCGTTGTCGTGCTCGAGCGAGGCATAGTGCGTCGAGCCGGAATCGAACCAGCCGTCCAGCGTATCCGTGCCTTTTGCAAAGTGCTTTCCGCCGCATTTTGGGCAGACAAAGCCTTCGGGCAGGAAAGCGGAAGCGTCCGCCGAGAACCAGGCGTTGGAGCCCTGCTCGCCGAAAATCTTTGAGATGAGCGCAATGGTCTCCGAGGTGCATATCGGTTCGCCGCAGTCCTCGCAGTATAAAACGGGAATCGGCAGACCCCATTGGCGCTGACGGGAAATGCACCAGTCGGCGCGCTCGCGTATCATCGAGACCATGCGGTCGTGACCCCATTCGGGAAGCCACGTGACGTCTTCGCAGGTTTTGACGGCTTCGTCCTTAAAAGCGTCGACCGAGCAGAACCATTGATTTGTCGCGCGGTAAATGACGGGGTTTTTGCAGCGCCAGCAATGGGGATAGGGGTGGGTAATCGTCTGAGAAGCGAGCAGCGCACCGCAGTCATAGAGGTCCTGCCAGATTGCGTCGTTAGCCTTTGAATAGAACATACCCTCGTATTTACCGGATTCGGAGGTCATATAGCCGCGGTCATCCACCGGCACGACGATGCCGATTTTCGTTTTGCCGCTGTAATCGTATTTCTGGCAGACGAGATAGTCGTCCATGCCGTGCCCGGGGGCGGTGTGAACGCAGCCGGTGCCGGCGTCCAGAGTTACATGGTCGCCGTTTATGAGGAGGCTTTCGCGCTCGTAGAGCGGGTGCTTTGCGCGCATGAGCTCAAACTCGAAACCCTTCATCTCATGAAGTATCTCAAAGCTCTCGAAACCCGCCGCCTTTGCGACGCTGCCTGAAAGTTCCTTGGCAAGAATGTAAACCTCATTGTTCGGGGCCTTCGCAAGAACGTAATCAAGGTCGGCGTTCAGGCATATGGCAAGGTTTCCGGGGATGGTCCAGGTCGTTGTCGTCCAGATGACAAAATATGTTTTATCAAGCTCGGTAAATTTCGATAGTCTGCCGAGATCGTCTGTTACTTTGAACTTTACGTAGATGGATTTGCAGCTGTCGTCGGCGTATTCGATTTCCGCCTCGGCCAGCGCCGTCTCATCGTGGCTGCACCAGTAAACGGGCTTTTTGCCGCGGTAGATGTAGCCCTTTTCGTACATTTTCCCGAAGACCTTGACCTCTTCCGCCTCAAACTCGGGAGCCATTGTGAGGTAAGGCTTGTCCCATTCGCCGATTACGCCGAGTCGCTTGAACTGCTCACGCTGGATATCGACGAACTTCGAGGCAAAATCGCGGCAGGCATTGCGGAACTCTGGGATGGACATCTTTTTCCTGTCCAGCTTGTTCTGCTTTATGATTGCGCTTTCAATGGGCATTCCGTGGTTGTCCCAGCCGGGAACATAAGGAGCCTGATAACCCGACATATTCTTGTAACGGACAATAAAATCCTTGAGGCTCTTGTTCATGGCGGTACCCATGTGGATATACCCGTTGGAAAACGGAGGTCCGTCGTGCAGAATAAAGCGGGGCTTTCCCTCGTTGCGGGCCATCATTTTGTGGTATATATCGTTCTCATACCAGCTTTTGAGCATATCCGGTTCGCGCGCCGGCAAGGACGCCCGCATCGGGAAGTCGGTCTGCGGAAGATTGACTGTTTTGTTGTAATCCTGTGGCATTTGGTGTTGGCTCCTATCTGAAACTGGACTTAGTATAATAGCTGCGGGGCGCGGCACAGCACTGCAGCGTATTATGCCCCGCCCCGACGGTATTTAGTGTGATAAATCATACCGAATACTGACCTTATTATTGACGCACCGCCCGCCGCCAGGCGGCAAACGCGGCAAACGCCGTTATTTGTGTTTATTTTCCGAAGCGGAGATTGTCGAAGGAAAATTGGCTTCCCTGAGCCGAAGCGCCGCTCGAGGAGAACGGGCGGGTAGGTTCCTCAAAACCTGATGTGGGAGAGTCCGTTTTGCCCGTTACAACGCGGCGGATTTCCTCGTCGGCAACGCCGGAATCGGCAAGGCGCTCGACCGAGCTTTCAATGCTGCGGACTGTCTCTTCTACGGTCGCGGCGGGAGCCGTGGGACGGGAAATGTCTTCGAGTTTCAAACCCTTGAGGCCATCGAGAAAATCGAGCTGCTTTATGCAGACAGTGCGCATATTCTCTATGTACTGAGTGCTCTCGCGTTTGGCCGCGAGGAGCTGAGCTTCTTCTGCCGTGCGCTGATTAAAGGCTTCGCGGGTGATACGTTCTGCCTCGCCGCGGGCAGTTGAAAGAGCCTCCTCGGCCTTTTTGCGGGCGTCTTCCTCAATCTGCTGGCTCAGCTTCTGGACGGAGAGCAGGGTCAGACGCATGGAATCTTCCGTGGCTCTGTATTCCTCAATTTTTTCCACGAGAACTTTCATTTTGCTTTTCAGCACCATGTTTTCCTTTGCGACAGCCGCGTAGTCGTTTGCGGCTTCATCCAGAAAATCATCTACGGCGCCCATATCGTAGCCGCCGAAAATCGCTTTTTCAAAGGTCTTCTCTCTAAAATTCTGAGGTGTCAACATATCAAAATCCCTTTCTGTAATGCGAAGCGCAAAATCTGTAACGGTTGCAGAGCGAAGCTTTTGGCAGATATGAAATAGCGGAACGTGAACGGAAAAAGTAACCAAAAATACGATTGTGCGCGTTCCGTATTTTTAAAAGTTAAGCTGACTACATATAGAGATTGCTGTTTTCGATTTCGTCAATGAGATCACCCATGACATCCACGTTATAGGGGGTGATTATATAGGTGTTGACGGCGACCTTTTTGATTTTTCCGTCGAGCGCATAGGCTACGCCGCTTAGAAAATCGATGAGACGGCGCGCGGTGTCTTTGCCGGTCTGTTCAAGGTTCATTACCACGCTGCGTCTTTCGCGGAGATGATCCGCTATCTCTGCCGCTGTTTCAAAGCGCTCGGGCTTTACGAGAACGACCTGAGCCTGAGCAGCTCCGCCGAGACTGACGACCTTATCGCGTCTTGCGGGAGTGACCGGATGAGCGTCAAAATCCGAAAAAGGATTCCGGCGCTCGGAAGAAACCGAACTTTTTCTCTGGCTATCGGCGGCAGGAACGCGGGTTTCGGCCGGAGCCTCGGAATACTCATCGCCGAAATCGTCATATTCATCGCCGCTGTAAGGGCGAGTGAGCTTCTTAAGCTCGTCTAACAGACCCATAATTGTGTCCATTCCTTTCGAAATACTGAAAGCAAATAATCAAAAATGAGATTAAATACATTCTAAAATCGGAACCGGGTTTTATAGGCAGGGACAAAGCCCGCCGTCTAATCAGCCTTCGCGGGATAAACTCGCTCGCCAAAAATCGCAGAGCCGACCCGGACCATGTTCGAGCCCTCCGCAATGGCAGCAGCGAAATCTCCGCTCATGCCCATAGATAAAAAATCCATGCTGATATTATCGTATTTTTTTGCTGAATTGTCAACATAAAGCTGACGCATACGGGCAAAATAGGCGCGAAGCTCTCCCTCGGAGTTTGAAAGCGGAGGTATTGCCATGAGCCCCCGAATGAAAACGGAGGGGAAGCTTCCCGCTTTTTCCAATATATGCGGAAGCTCTGTTTCCCGCATTCCGGATTTGGAAGTCTCGCCCCCGATATTGATTTCCAGAAGGACCTCCTGCCTTATGCCCGAAAGCTCTGCCTGACGGTCAATCATCTCAAGCAGCTCGAGCGAGTCGACGGACTGGATAAGCTCGCACACGCCGACAATCTGTCTGACCTTGTTTTTCTGCAGATGACCGATAAAGTGAAGCGCGGAACCGGCATATGCGTTCTGAGCGTTCTTCTCCAGAAGCTCCTGAACCCTGTTTTCTCCGCAGACCGTAATGCCGGCCCTTATCGCTTCCGCCACTTTTTCGACAGAATTCGTCTTTGTCGCGGCGACAAGGACTATCTCGTCCGGAGACCTGCCGGCGGCCCTTGCCGCTTTTTCGATTCGGTTTTTTACCGAAGCGACATTTTCAGATATACTCAATTGCCTCATCCCTTTTCGTTTTGCCGTATGCGCTAATTCTTCAGGATTTTACCGTCGGAAAGACCCTTTGTTGTGAGAATAATATCGTTGCCCGCCCTCAGAGCTGCGGCGTCCTCTGAAACCTCGGCAAGGAAATACTCCTCAGTTTCCCAGATGATAGTAATGTATTTTTTCTCAGCCTGCATACCTGTGAGCGTGTAGACGTAGGAGCCGCTCTCGTCGGACATAACGGCCTGCTTCGGCACTCTCAGCCCTTCGCGTGCGTCGAATACGATCTCCGCCTTAGCGCGCCTTACAAAGAGCATCTCGCTACTTGCTTCCGTGCATCTGAAGACGACGGCGCATTCGCCTGCTTCCGGCGAGCTTATGGATATGACCTTGGCCTTGAGCTGGTTTGAGCAGTAGCGGCCGAAATCAAGCGTCGCGTTCTTGCCGACTTCGAGCTTTTCCGCATCCTCCTTAGATACCGCGGCGGCAAAGAACCACTCGAAAGAAGAAGCGAGCTTTCCGCGCACGTCGTCAGCCAGGTCGGAGGGCGAAGCCTCAAGCGAAGCAAGTGAGGAGGGGGTCAGACCCGTGAGCATATCGGACGTTATATTCTCATAACCGTCCGGAGAGGCGGAAAAGAGCCCGGGCGCAGAAGCCTTAATCACAGAGGTATCCGCGAGTGCGCTCTGTTTTAAGCTGTTAAGCTCCGAGCTCACTAGCCCGAGATCGACATCGGTTGCGTTTATCGCGGAGTTCTCGATAACGAGTGAGCTTAGGCTCACGGAAGCGGAGGCAAGGTCCTCGGTATCGTGTCTTGCGGCAGAGGCCGCAAGACCAATAAGCGCGTCTTTTATGGAGCTGTCCCTGTCTGAAAGGCTTTCGGCGGATTCGCCGCCCGAAAGTACCGAGCTTATATACTGCTTTTTAAGCTCCAGCTCCCGTATCTTCGCTGCGCGGGCAAGCGCTTCCTCTCCTGAATATATAACGGCGACAGTTTCGCCCGCGGCAACTTCCTTGCCGCTTTCGGCGACAACGCTGAGATACTTTTCGTCGCTTTTGATAAGCTGCTCGTCTCTGACTACAAGCCCGGAGATGGACGCATTTTCCGTCAGCGAAACGAAGATTACCGGAGCGGTTCTGATATTGCCCGAGGCGGTGCGGACTATAAATATGCCCAAATATGCAATTAGAGCCCCGAAAAGGAGCAGCGATACAAGTTTAGTCAGATTATCTGTTCGTTTCATCTGTGTATCTCCTACCTTATGCGGGACTCTGCATCAGGTTTTAACTTTTGCGGAAATATCCAAAGGGTTACGGCCCTTTGGATATTTCCATTATGTTATCCCGCCTAAAACGGGATATACCTTTTCTGAAAGTATGCGGTTTTTATGTATGCTCCTTTTCTTCGGAGGCTCTCGGTTCCCTGAGATCCACCGAATTTGAGGGGACAATAGTTGAAATGGCGTGCTTGTAAATCATTTGCTGCCGACCGTCTGTTTCCAGTATGACGACAAAGCTGTCGAAGCTTTTTACAACGCCTTTCAGTTGAAAACCGTTCATCAGAAAAAAAGTTACCGTCTGTTTTTCCCGCCTGATCTGATTTAGCAAAGTATCCTGGATATTCTGTGTCTTTTGCATTGAAGCCAACTCCCCCTCGGAACGGCTCAAAGTTTTTCGTGAAGAAGAGACTGCATGCGCGGCAGGGATATTCTCCGCGCCTTCCAACAGCGATTTTATCACGGTTCACCGCCCCATTAAAATAGTAATTTTCAACAAATCGCAAAGATACAAAGCGATTTGTTCATAGACTATTCTAATCCGCGCGAGAGTAAAAAAATTGTCGAAAATTGTCGAGCGAAATTAAAATCCGGGGCGCTTTCCCACAGCAGCCAGCCGACGTCTTCCTTTCGGCGGAGCCATGTAAGCTGGCGTTTTGCGTACCGGCGGCTCTCTCGTTTAATGAGATTAACAGCTTCGATTTCGCTTATCTCACCGCGTATTGCCCGGGCTGCTTCCTTGTAGCCGATTGCCTGCATGGAGGTGCATTTTTCGGGTACGCCGCTTCCGAGCAGAGAGCGGACTTCATTGAAAAGTCCTGCCGCCGCCATGGCTTCGGCACGCTTGTCGATTCTTTCGTAAAGGTCGCTGCGGTTTTTGAACGAAAGCGCGAGCACCGCGGCGTCATAACGCTTCGGCTGTTTCTGCGTTTCCCGATCGTGCTCGGTAATGGTCTTCCCCGTAGTGCAGAAAAATTCCAGTGCGCGGATTATGCGCTTTTTATCCGAAGGAAAGAGCTTCGAAGCGCGCTCCGGGTCGACTGTTCGGAGCTTCTCAATAAGCTTTTCACCTCCCGACGACTCATATTCCGCCTCGAGCTCGTTTCGGAGCGCTTCGTCGGAAGCCTCCTCTCCGAAATCCCGTCCGGCGATGAGAGAGTCGATATAAAGCCCGGTCCCTCCCACTATTATCGGCAGCTTTCCCCGTTTCAGAATGTCCGAAACGCAGCTGTCCGCCTCCTTGACATAGCGGGCGACGCTGTAATTCTCATAAGGTTCGGCAACGTCTATCATGTGGTGGGGAATGCCCTGCATTTCGGACTTTGTTACCTTAGCCGTGCCTATATCCATGTGCCTGTAGACCTGCATCGAATCAGCGGAAACAATCTCGCCGCTGAGCTCTTTGGCGAGCATTACGCCGAGAGCGGTTTTGCCTGTTGCCGTGGGACCGGTTATAACTGCGATTTTCGGGACCTCGTTTGTCATTATTCCACCGCCTCTTGTCCGCAGTATGGTTAAAAAAGCCTCATACTATGCGGGAAAACTCCTTGTCGAGCTGCTTTTTTGTGAGAGTAATCGAAACGGGTCTGCCGTGCGGGCAGTACCTGACTTTTCCGGAAACCACCGCTTTCACGATTTCGGTGAGCTCGTCGTCCGCCGTGTTCCAGCCGGCCTTGACGGCAGCCTTGCAGGCGACGGTGTGGAGTATTTCGTCAAGAGCCTCGCCTTGCGAAAGCGAAGCGTGCTTTCTGAGCTTGCCGCAGATTTCCTCAAGCATGGGGGCGGCGTCGGCGGCGTCGGTGTCCGCCGGAACACCGCGAAGTATGACGCTGTCCGTGCCGTAGGGCTCAATTTCAAAGCCGAGCTTTGCGAGGGCCTCGGCGTTTTGCTCCAAAAGCTCAATTTCATCCGCGGGGAGCCTGACCGTTGCGGGAACAAGAAGCGACTGGGACATAATCTTAAGTCCCTGTGCCTTGAGAGCGTCGAAAATCATACGCTCGTGCGCCGCGTGCTTGTCTATGAGCAGAATTTCGTTTCCCGTTTCGACGATTATATAGGTTTTCATGGCTTCACCGATAAGGCGGAAATCCGCTCTCGCGCCTTCAATGGAACCCGCCGCTTCGACAGGAACAGAAGGGACGGGAAAGCCGTAGTCCGGAAAGACCGTTTTTTCCATTCGGTAAGGCGTTTCGCTCTCGCGCACGGCTGTGCCGCCCGCCGTTTTGCCGGGCGTTCTGTTCCAGACTATCGTTCCGCGGTCGGCGCCGGACTCAGATGGCGATGCCGGACGGGGAGCAAAGGCGGGACCGGCCGCCTTCGGCGCGTCGGCATATTTTTCACGAAATTCGGTGGAGCCCATCGACCTGAAAAAATCCTTTATTGGGGAGACGACGGCTTTGGTCGAGGTCGAAAGTCTGATTTCCGCCGCTCTGCTCTCGCCTTCGATTGCAGAGAGAGCGGCGTAGTACACGGCGTCGAAGACTTTTTTCTCGTCGCGGAATTTGACCTCGGTTTTGGCGGGATGCACGTTGACGTCCACGGAGCCGAAACTGAGGGCAAGATATATAACGCAGGAGGGGTAGCGTCCTGTTAGCAGCGTGTTTTTATAGGCCTGTTCGACGGCGGTCTGGAGAATCTGGGATTTGATGCTCCGTCCGTTGCAGAAGAAAAACTGCTTCGTTCTGTTTCCGTGACCCGCTTTCGGGGAGCCGACAAAGCCCGATACCGAAAGCCCCTCGTCGTCAGTAGAGCACTCGAGAAGCTCCATTGCGGTTTCCCTTCCGAGAAGGCTGTAAGTACAGGAGGAGATTTTTCCGTCGCCGGGGGAGAAGAATTCATCCGAGCCGTCCTTTATCAGGCGGACGGAAACCTCGGGACGCCCGAGAGCGCAACGCAGAGCGACGGAAACACAGGCCGAGGCCTCGGAGCGGTCGGCCTTCATAAATTTGAGTCTCGCGGGAGTGTTGAAAAACAAATCGCGCACGATGAGGGTCGTTCCCTCGGGACAGCCGTGAGGAGCCATTTCGACTATATCGCCCGCTTCTAGCACGACGCGCGTGCCTGCGTCCGAACCCTTTTTCCGCGTGAGCAGCTCGATTCGCGAAACCGCGGCAATTGCGGCCAGCGCCTCGCCGCGAAAGCCCATTGTACCGATGCTCTCCAGCCCGCGCTCGTCGCGCAGCTTGCTGGTCGCGTGGCGCAGAAAGCACAGTCCCGCGTCCTCCGGCAGCATTCCGCAGCCGTCGTCCGTGACGCGGATATAGGTCATTCCGCCGCCCCTGAGCTCGACCGTTATATTCTGAGAGCCTGCGTCGAAGGAGTTTTCCAGAAGCTCCTTTATGACGGAAGCGGGGCGCTCGACAACTTCGCCCGCCGCGATAAGGTCTGCAACGTGCGGCGAGAGAATGTTTATTTCAGACATGTCTTTTTTCCTTTCTTCGGAAGGAAGCAACGGCAGTCAGACTGTGCTGCCGCATTATTTCTTTATAAAATACATTATAGCTTAAAATGATTGAAAATGCCACAATTAAATGGTATTATCAAAAGAAACCTATTGTAACATACCGATAGGCAACGAGGATTGCCGAAGACCGCCCAACGGTCATTTTTTAATGACAGGATTTGAAGCATGAGCATTAAACGAAAAGAAATACCCGCGCAGGAGATTGCAAAACAGCTTGCGGTCTGCTCCGAGGTTAAGCAAAGATATAAGGAAGAGCCGCATTTTGCAATGGTCGATACCTTCGGCTGTCAGCAGAACGAGGAGGACAGCGAAAAGCTGCGGGGATATCTTGCCGAGATGGGCTTTGAGATGACGCAGGACGAGTTCAAAGCCGACGTTATTGTCCTCAACACCTGCGCCGTGCGGGAGCACGCGGAGATGCGCGTTTTCGGCAATCTGGGTGCGCTGACGCACGCAAAAAAGGCGAACCCGAACCAGATAATCGCCGTGTGCGGCTGCATGGTTCAGCAGGAGCACATCGTCGATAAAATCAAAAAATCCTTCCGCCATGTCGATCTGGTTTTCGGACCTGACGAGCTGTGGCGCTTTCCCGAGCTTGTACAGACCGTTCTTACGAAGCGCAAGCGCGTTTTCGCGCCCGGAAGCGGAGACGGCTGCGTGGCGGAGGGCGTTCCGCATCTTCGCTCGGACAAGGTCAGAGCCTGGCTGTCAATTATGAACGGCTGCAACAACTTCTGCACCTACTGCATAGTTCCGTATACGCGCTTCCGCGAGCGGTCGCGGAAGCCTGAGGAAATAATCAGGGAGGCACGCGAGCTTGTCGCGCAGGGCTACAAGGAAATAACGCTTCTGGGGCAGAACGTGAACTCCTATGGAAAAGACCTAGAAAACAGGGTGAGCTTTGCCGAACTCATACGCAGGGTGAACGAAATCGAGGGCGAATTTGTCATACGCTTTATGACGAGCCACCCGAAGGACGCCACCCACGAGCTTTTTGAAGCTATGCGGGACTGCGAAAAATGCGAAAAGCACCTGCATCTTCCGCTCCAGTCGGGCAGCGACAGGATACTTGAGGCAATGAACAGGCATTACGACACCGAAAAATACCTCGCGCTTGTCGAAAGAGTGCGGGAAATGATACCCGAGATAGTCCTGACGACGGATATAATCGTCGGTTTTCCTGGCGAAACGGATGAGGACTTTGAGGAAACAATGCGGGTCATCGAAAGGGTGCGCTTCGACGCGATGTTCACCTTCATCTACTCCAAGCGCAACGGCACCCCCGCCGCCGAAATGCCGGACCCCTTTACCAGAGAAGAAAAGCAGCTGCATTTCGACAGACTCGTCGAGGCGCAGAATGCGATTTCCGAGGAAAAGCACAGGGAGTACATCGGAAAGACCGTCCGCGTGCTTATCGACGGCAAAGACAGGGAGGAAGGCGTCCTTTCGGCGCGTACCTCGGGGGGAAGGCTCGTGCGCCTTTTTGCCGACGACAGCCTTATAGGTTCCTTTGCGGACGTTAATATAACAGACTGCAACACCTGGGCGCTCAGAGGAGAGCTCGTCAAATAAAGCACCCAAAATCGTACCGGAGGTAAAACCATGTCGGAGCTTACGCCCATGAAGCGGCAGTACAACGAAATAAAAGCGCAGTATTCGGACTGCCTGCTCTTTTTCAGACTGGGCGATTTTTATGAAATGTTCGACGAGGACGCGGTGCTCGCTTCGCGCGAGCTCGACCTTGCGCTCACAACGCGCGACAGGAACGTCGAAAACCCCGACGAGCGTACGCCGATGTGCGGAGTGCCCTACCACAGCTGCGAGGCGTATATAGCGCGCCTCATCGCAAAGGGCTACAAGGTTGCAATATGCGAACAGACCGAGGACCCAGCGCTTGCAAAGGGACTTGTCAGCCGCGACGTTATCAGAATAATCACGCCCGGCACGGTGACGGAAAGCTCTATGCTCGACGAGGGCAGGTCAAACTATATCTGCTCCGTTTTCCTTGACAATACCGCCGGTGCCGTCGCCTTCTGCGACGTTTCGACGGGAGAATTCTGCGTGGCAGGCTTCGAAAAAGCTTCGGTCACGCATATACAAAACGAGCTTTCGCGCTTTTTGCCGCGCGAAGCCGTGCTCAGCGCCGGAGCTGCCGAAAGCAAAGAGCTGTGCGCTTTTCTTGCAAAAAAGCTCGACTGCCTCATCGAAAACGGCGAGGGTCGCTTCGACTATATGCAGAGTGCTGCGCGCGTCTGTGAGCAATTCAAAGCAAAAGACGTCGACAGTCTCGGGCTTCAGGGCGACAGCGCCGCGGTCTGCGCCGCGGGAGGGCTTTTAAGCTACATAATAGAGACGCAGAAGTTTGATATCAGCCACATAAGCACGCTGGACGTTTTTACGGCGGGGCGCTTCATGGAGCTCGACTACACCACCAGGCGCAATCTTGAGCTGACCGAAAATCTCCGCACGGGAGAAAAGAAGGGCAGCCTTCTCTGGGTGCTCGACAAGACGAAAACCCCGATGGGTGGAAGGCTCTTAAGAGCCTGGACGGAACGCCCCCTGCTCTCTCCCGTCGCAATAAAGCGCAGACTGACGGCAGTTTCGGAGCTTTTCTCCGATAATGTCGCCAGAGGAGAAATAATCGAAATTCTTCGCAATATCGGCGATTTGCAGCGCCTTGTCGGCAGGGCGGTTTACGGCACAGCCAACGGACGCGACCTGCTCGCACTCGGAACCTACTGCGCCGCTTTTCCCGAAATAACAAGGCTTCTGGAGGGAAAGCAG
>Ga0074193_1000867_pt1 | contig 44307 bp, 35 predicted proteins | sample EPASupsiteHSE605_FD_64523 | JGI IMG/M metagenome (GOLD analysis project Ga0074193, IMG submission 64523) | Bioremediated contaminated groundwater from EPA Superfund site, New Mexico - Sample HSE6-05 | ecosystem: Environmental > Aquatic > Deep subsurface > Groundwater > Contaminated ...
AACACTGGAATGAGTGATGAACATCACCTGAGCATATGCGTAGTCTTCAAGCTTGTCATGGAGCCTAGTCTGCGGGAACTTGAAGCAAGACACATTCAGCAGTTCTATTCGGAAAGGTTGAAAACAGTCACGGCAAACTCGGTGATTCACTATCATGCAGTTATCTATCAAGCACTGAAATACGCCATGAAAACGGATATGGTCCCACAGAATGTTGCAATGAAGGTGGATCGCCCCAGAAAGAACTCCTATCAGCCGACCTTCCTGGACGCTGCAGAAATGCAGCAGCTTTTCCATATTGTGAAAGGAACAAGACTGGAGCTTCCTGTTTTAGTGGCTGCTTTCTACGGACTGCGCCGCGGGGAAGTGTTAGGGCTGAAATGGGACGCGCTTGATTTTAATCGCGGTACATTGACCATTAAGCGCACTGTAACGCAGGCTAAGATTGACGGTAAGTATCAGATCATTGAACAGAATTCTGCTAAGACCAAATCCAGCCTTCGTACGCTGCCTTTGGTTGACAGCTTCAAAGAATACTTCATGGAAGTAAAAAAGGCGCAGGAGCTTAATAAGAAGGTCTGTGGCAACTGCTACAACTATGAGTACGATGGCTATGTCTTTCTAGATGAGCTGGGTGAGCGGATGAAGCCTGATTATCTGACAAATTTCTTTCCGGAGTACATCCAAAAGCATGGCATGAAGAAAATGCGCTTTCACGATTTGAGACACAGCTGTGCAAGTCTCTTGCTTGCAAATGGCGTTCCACTAAAACAAATCCAGGAATGGCTCGGGCACTCCGATTTCAGCACCACGGCAAACATTTACGCACATCTGGATTATACTTCAAAGATTTCTTCGGCCGAGGCTATGGAAAAAGGCATGGCGCTTCCCGGCTCAAATGGCTTTGAAAGTAAATGGAACATTGCTGGCGATGACGATGAGCACTATGACAGTTCGAATAACCTTAAAAATCAGCATTTAGTTCTACCTTAAAGAGGCGAGTTCTACCCTAAAACGAGGTTATTTTTAATTTTAAGATTTTTGCAAAAAAGAAAAAGTCCAGCAAACCCGCATGGTTACTGGACTTTTTGGCGGAAGAGGTGGGATTCGAACCCACGAGACGTTGCCGTCTACCTGATTTCGAGTCAGGGCCGTTATGACCACTTCGATACTCTTCCATGTATGTTCACCTGAGTTTAGCATCCCAAAACAGAAAATTCAATGAATAATTTTAGGGTAGAACTCGAGGGTAGAACTCCGAAATATTCAGTTATTTGAACCCGCAAAAAGCCTTGCAAATCAAGGACTTTTGATGAACGAAACGACCTACGCTATAAAGAATTTCGAGTCAGGGCCGTTATGACCACTTCGATACTCTTCCGTACTGAATAGTTTAGTGCGGCTGCAGAACGAGCCGCACTATAATTTACTACATTTTTCTTGATATGTCAACCAGTATATGCTCAGTCACGCGCCTTTTTCAAGCATTCCGCTGCCCATAACCTTTTGCTGCAGATTGGGTATCGCCTGAGAAATCGCCTCGGCAATAATCTCGTGACCCTTTTCATTCGGATGGATCCCATCGCTGCAGAAATAGTCGCTGTAATTGCGCCTCTCCAGAAAAGCAGATCTGATATCTACGAGAGGAATATTATACTCCGACGCGATATTGCAAATCTGCACATTGTAAATCTCATGCCACCTGTAGATGTATTCATCGCTGCCGCCAAGCCACTGCAGTATTTTTTCCTTGTCCAGTCCCCTGCTGACCCAGTTGAAATACTTGTGCTCGTCAATCGGTGGAAGATTTATCATAACGATCTTTTTGCCCATCTGCTTTAATTCATCGATTATTGAGCGGTATGTTGACTCGAAGCTGGCAATCGGCGTTTTTGGCAGGTGCTCGCCAAGCGGGTCTCCGGCAATTTCGTCCCAGCTGTAGTCGCTGTCGTTGCCGCCGTACTCAAGAGCCATGACCTCGCATTCCCGCACATCGTTTATATGTCTGTCAATCATGCTTTTACCCTTTGAAACAGTACAGCCGAGCATCGAGTAATTTGTGACGTCAAGCGCAAAATTCCCCATTTTCAGAATATTGGCAAAGCAGTTCTTTGTCATTGTGTACCTGTTTCTGATTTCATCAATGACAACGCCTTTTGAAATGGAATCGCCGAAAAGACAAATTTTGCTCATTGAAATACGCCTCCTGATAATTGCGTTATATGGTTATCATTATTATATTTCATTGTATACGATATGTCAACGGGTATATATCGCACTTGCATTATTATTCTAAACGCGTTATAATACATTTATTCTCTAATTGAGGTGTCTGACGAATGGGTAAAGTCGAAAAATTGCGTGAGCTGTCAGATCAGCTCAAGTTTCCCGACTATAACGGATTTCCCGATATCGAACTTTATATGGATCAGGTGCTCGACTTTCTCTCCCGCTGCAAAACGAGCCTGCGCGATGATGACAGACTCAGCTCCGCTATGGTCAACAATTACATCAAGGCGGATGTTCTGCCCCGCGCAAGGGGGAAAAAATATTCAAGAGAACATCTTGTCTACCTTTCCGTTATCCTGCGTCTTAAGCAGGTTCTTTCGGTAAAGGATACTGGATACCTCATCAAAGCGGACAAGCAGAACAAGTCCGACGAGGAATTTTATGAGGGTTTTCGCAGCATGGTCGAAAGCTGCGCAAAGGAATTAAGTGAAAAGGTGCTAAGCTCGAACAGCAAGCTTCCGGAAATCGCAATGCGTCTGGCCGTGGAAAGTTATCTGTGTAAAATTGCTAGCGAATATATAATCGACAATATTTCGATTTATCCCGATTCCCAGCCCTCCAATAAGCCCGCAAAAACAAACGGCTCCGAAAACCTTTAACGGTTATTATTCAGCCCCCTCGATTCCCGAGGGGGCTTTGTTATGTTCTCAGTACCCGTTCATTGTTTTAACAGAAAATGCTCTTTGAAGTTTCCCATAAAAAAAATAAACGCGCTCCGACGGCCTCATTGCCGCCTGAACGCCTTAATCCGAATTATCTGCTGTATGTGAACCGCATATCGCGGAATAATTCTATGTGACAGCTATCTGTCGCTCGGTACTGTGACGGTGCTTCCGTAGATCATGTCGTCTACATCGCTGTTTCTAAAAACTTTGTTCATTATATATAACTCCTTTCCTAGTGTTGACTTGATGATAAACCCAATTTGACTAAAAGTCAATAAACATTGCACAAATATTTTGTGAATTATTTGTAAAGTTCGTCAGCAATTTGTCAATAACAACATATGCCGGGGCGGATTCCGTCCCGGCATATATATAGTCTTCTATTTTCTTTTCGGAGGAGCCGCGTGCTTTCCGCCACGTGAGCCGGGCTTGAGCGAAGTTGACGAAAAGCGCCTTTCCAGCCTGTCGAAACCCAGAGTGAGCGTTCTTATCAGCGGAAACGCAAGAAGCGTAAAAACCCCGAGCACGAGTATTGACTGATAGGAAAGAGCTGTAAGCGTAAACAGTTCTTTAAAGAATATAAGCATAACGGCAAAAGTAACACTTACTGATACAACGAGAAACCTGCGGATACTGTTATACGGAACACACATACTGTGAAGCACTAGCATACCGACGATGCCAATTAGTATCGCACAAATCGTAGACACCTGTTCATCGGGAAAATCAAAGGCAAAGTAGAACATATTTACTCCGACTATGAGAATGATGTCGGTAAAGCCTCCCGGCAGAGCCTTGAATATCACGTTACGTAAAAACTTTCCGCGGACAAGATTATCGTTTGGCTCCATAGCCAGCACAAAGGAAGGAATACCTATCGACAGCGCACTGACCAGACTGAGCTGCGCCGGTGTGAGCATATAAGGAAGCACGAATAAGAGAGAAATAATCGCCGTTACGAATGAAAATATATTCTTGACCAAAAACAGCACTGCGCTGCGTTCAATATTGTTGATAACACGGCGGCCTTCCATTACCACTGACGGCATAGACGCAAAATTTGAATTGAGCAGCACGACGTTTGACACCTGACACGCAACCTCGCTTCCCGAGGCCATCGCAATGCTGCAATCGGCTTCCTTAAGCGCCAGCACATCATTGACGCCGTCCCCTGTCATGGCAACCGTGTGCCGTGCGGCTTTGAGCGCTTTGATGAGCTTTCGCTTCTGCTCAGGTGTTACCCTGCCAAAAACAGTATATTCCTCGACAGCCTGGCGAAGCTTACGATCGTCGTCAAGCGTCCGCGCGTCGACATATTTCTCGGCGTTTGCAATACCCGCTCGCCTTGCGACCTCCGAAACCGTCATTGCATTGTCGCCTGAGATTACCTTGATCGTAACGCCCTGTTTTTCAAAATAGGCAAAGGTCTCGGGGGCATTCTTTCTGATTTTGTTGGCAAGGAGTATGAGCGCAAGTGGGAATACCTCCCCTATCAGCGCCTCGTCTGAAAGCTTTCCGTCGTAAATAGCTAGAAGCAGGACGCGGCAGCCCTTTTTTGAGTAATAATCGATTTTTTCCCTGTATCTGTCGTAATGCTCGCCCAGAATCACATCGGGTGCGCCGAGAATATAGTTCTCGTCCTCATGGAAGGAGACCCCTCCGTATTTTTTTACGGAGGTGAAAGGCAGAGTTTCAATCGCAGTCTGGCTCGGTTCGCCCTTGAAGTATCTTCGCAGAGCCGCCATGGTGTCGTTGTCGTCCTGCATGGCAAAAACATAGTCGGACATTATCATTCGGATGTCGTCCTCGATGAACCTGTCCTTGCAGAGCAGGAAGACGTCTTCGACTATCATTTTGTTCTCGGTAATGGTTCCGGTCTTGTCCACACAGAGGGTGTCGACGCGCGCTAGCGTTTCGATGCAGTTCATGTCGTGAACCAGCGTTTTACGCTTGGCGAGCCTGACGACCGCCGCTACCAGCGCAATGCTTGTCAGAAGATAAAGCCCCTCCGGTATCATTCCGACCAGAGCGCCGACTGTTGAAACTACACCGGTCTCCACCGTTCTGTCGAGCCAGACGATTTCCTTAATTGCCATTATGGCGCCGATTGGGATAAGCATTATACCTATCCATTTGACGAGGCTTGACAGCGAGCGCATCATTTCCGACTGCTTCTGTCCGTTGCTTTTTTTTGATTCCAGCGTGAGCTGCGAAACATAGGAATCCTTGCCTACGCGGATGAGCCTTGCCCTGACAGAGCCGGAAACGACAAAGCTGCCGCTCATAAGCTCGTCTCCGACGGTCTTCTTGATTTCGTCCGCTTCGCCGGTCATCAGCGCTTCATTGACCTGACATTCGCCCGAAACAACGACGGCGTCCGCGAAAACCTGATTGCCCTGCGCAAATACCACTATATCGTCACGCACCGTGTCTTCCACATTGACGGTTTTATAGCTCCCGTCGCGTACTACCACGCCTTTGGGCGCGTTTATGATGCTCAGGTTGTCCAGCGTTTTTTTAGCCCGAAGCTCCTGTATAATTCCTATGAGAATATTTGCGATAACGACCGGCATAAAGGTGAGGTTATAGAAGGATCCTACCGCGATTACACAGATTGCCAGCGCAAAAAACACAATGTTGAAATAGGTCAGCAAATTTGAACGGACGATCTGCCCCACCGTTTTTGTCGGCGGTTCGATAGCTGTGTTACCGTAGCCGTTCTGCATCCGCTCTGCAGCCTGACGCGCCGTAAGCCCCATTTCCGGCGACGCGCAAAGCTCGGGTACTGTCCGTCTTGCAGGTACTATTTCGGTTTTTTTCTTTGCCGGTATGCGAAAAGCCATCAGCTCTATCCCCTCAAAGTGTGAATGCTTGTATTAAAACATAATAGCACATATTTTCCCGTTGTGTCGAACAATTTGTGAATTTTCCCGCAAATCGCGGCGAAACTGCAGGAAAAAACCGCTCCAGGACAGGCGGGCGTTCCCCGTCGTTTCTGCAGCGGTTTTTTCCTGGCTCGGTACTGTACTTCAGCCCACCGTATTGGCAAAATTCATGAAAATCTGAGCGACCTGCGCACGGGTTGCCGTTCCCTGCGGCGAAAACGTGCCGTTTCCCATGCCGTTAATAACTCCTGCCTGCTGCAGAGCGTAAACCGCGGTTTTTGCCGCCGCGCTTATTGAGGAATCATCCGTGAACGACGCTTTCCCGGTTGTTACGGGCAGCGTTTTCCCGTATGTGACCGCAAAGTTGTAAAGCAGCATACACATATGCTCACGGGTAATGCTCTCGTCCGCCGCAAAAGTACTGCCTGCAACTCCCGCCGCAATACCGGTAAGCGACGCCCACTCCGCGTAGGGGCTGTAGTACAATCCTGCAGCTAAATCAGAATAATTCCCGCTGTATACCACTATGAGGTCTTTTCTTATATAGCCCGTGACTGTCGCGTAGCTTATTCCGTACCAGTCCCCGCTGGCGGAGGTAATCTGTACAATCGTGTTTTTGTTGGAAATAAAGCCCGCAATCTCGGAATCCGTCGACGGACCCGAGCGGATATTGACTCCTGTCGCGGTGACAAGCCCTACGCCCGACACAAGACCTGAGGGCAGCCCCGCAAATCGACCCAGAACCGTGACGAACATACCGCGCGTCATTGTTGAATCGGGAGCAAAGGACGTTTCTGAGGTGCCGTTGAATAAACCCTTCGCATATACGAATCCGACCGCGTCATAGAACCAATGAGACGAGTTTACGTCCGCAAAGGGTATCTGCGCTGAATACTTGAAGCTCGCAGAAATAGTATGATTTGAGATGACGTTTGCAAAAGTATAGCTTGCAACAGCCCCGACTGAAACTCCGTCCACAAGCACGTCGCCGACGGAGTAGCCGTCCGCTGCAGTTATGCCGAAGGTCTTTGAGCTGGTTTCAAGGACATCGCTTGTTCCGGAGGGACTTATGCTTCCGCCCGCACCTGCCGAAGCCGTGATGCTGTATATCGCGCCGACACGGTATGTGATTACCGAAGTTTCGCTCTGGCGCATACCGGGAGCCTGCGCCATCGCCCTGATCGTCGTGTCTTGTGTAAGTGTTACAGGCGATGTGTAAACCTTGCTCGAGGCCGTCGGCTCCGAACCGTCCGTCGTATAATAGACCGTTGCGCTCGTTATAGAGCTCAGCTTGATTTGCGTCCCGGGGGAAACGAGATTTCCGGAGCTCAGACCGCTTATAACGCCTGCCGACGGCATATTAAGCTGCGGAACTTTGACCGTATATTCAAGAATCGTGCTTTCGGGGTACGCGCCAGAGACCGCAACAGCGCGCAGCTTCGTCGTATTACTGACCGTAATTACACCGCTGTATGGCGTGCTGCAGGAAGTCGGCGTTGAGCCGTCGAGCGTGTAATAGATTGCGGTGCCCTGAGTGTCCGTGGTTAGCGTTACGCTCTTTCCTCCAACAAACGAAGTCGTGTGGGACTTCGGAGCTACTTCCTTCTGCCCCGCGATAATTTCTCCGTCAAGCGGAACGGCCGGGTTCGGCGTATATGTAACGCTGTCTCTTTCCGGATACCTGTAAATCTCAAAGCCGTTATTCAGATAGTATGACTGGAAGCTGGCAAGCGACCTTGTCTGCCCTTCCCCGTAATCCGTGACACGAGTTATAACAGGCGTCTGCTCCATGGTCTGCACTCCGATGATGCTGCCGGAGACATCATATGTAAGGCTTGAAACCAGCACGACGTGACTGCTGGTTTTGTCGAGGCAGTCGCCCACCTGCAGGCTGTAAAGGCTCTGTTCCCCGACAAGCTGGGCAACGTCGGTCAGCGAATAGGTCGTTTTCCTTTTCGTGAGTCCCCACGAGTAGGAGACATAGCCGCTGCAGTCCGTGGAATAGCTCGGGGCGATTTTGTTGTAGGACGAATATGAGGTATAGAGCTTGCTCGTATTGTCAAGAACCGCGGACGCAAAGCCTCCTATTGATACTCCGTAGCCTATGTATCCGTTGCAGTTTACGGGCTGTCCGTAAGGAACACCCGTGTAGGTGGTTTCAGCCTTGAATACGCCGTAGTAGCCCCACTGTGAAATGTCCTCCAGCGGCGTCCACTCGATCTCCGTAAGCTGTCGAGCGCGCTTAACAATGTTTTTCTGCCCTTCGGACACCTCAGGAATGACCGTCGTACTTACGTCTGTTCCGGAGGATTCGTTTTCCAACAGCGAAGCCGTGCTGGTAAGTCCCGCCTCGCGGAGCAGCGCCTCAAAATCGCACTGCAGAGCATCGTTGTCGTTATCCTCGCTGATTGCGTTCTCATCGTCGGGGTCGAGCAGCGCGGAAAGCGAAACCGTCCCGTGGATATTGAAATCAAGAAGGTCGGAAGCCCTGTCAAAGCCGTTGAACAGCCTTTCGAGCCTTATCATGTAGTTTTCGTTGTCAATTTGAACGGTCAGGAAGCCGCTGTCGGTATAACAGGACGAAACGCCCGAAAGAACCTGTGAATCTTCCGCCCAGACGGTATAGTCAAGAGCATCGCCCGTGAGGAAAATATAACCGTACGGCGTTGGTATCAGACCCGATACTCCTTTGGGCGCGCTGATTTTTGAGCTGGCTGCGTCCCCCGCGGATTTTTCATAGACAGAGCCTGCGGAGAGGTATGTAAACGACCCGTTTATGACATAAAGCTCGTCGATGGCGGCTTCCGTCACAAAGACCGTCTGTGCTTTTCCGCCCTCTGAGTTTATGCGGCAAACCTGCGAACCCACGGTATAGTATAAGTAACCGTTAAAGAGGTTCATGTTCCTCGCGTCGTCAGAGTATAACGCGCGAACCTTCTCCCCCGTCTGTACGAAGATACCGTTCTGAACGAAATAGAAGTCGTCGCCCGACGTAAGCATGACGCCGCCGTTCAATATGTTGAGGTCGCTGTTTCCCTGTTCCCAGCCGTCGGCGCGTGCGAAAACAGCCGCCGGCAGTACGCAGATGCACATTACCGCCGCCATCAGTATGCCAAGCGCCTTTTTCAGCATAAAACAGCTCCCTTTCAATTTTGTTTACATAATAATTGGCATTATAGCATTATTCGACCTGTTTTTCAATAGTTTACGCATATTTCCTGTAATTTCCTGTTTCTTTTTGTTAATATTGGAACAAAGAAAAACGCCGGTCCCCTTACGGAAACCGGCGTTGTGTTAGATTTTTAGAGGACGCGTACTCTGAAAACATCGTCGAGCTTTTCAATCGTAACGGGTATCTCTTCTCCGACAGGCTGGTCGGTGTCGATAATCGTGTAGGCAAACTCCCCTTTGGGCGCGTTTATCATGTGCGCTACATTGATGTTCGCTCCTCCGATAAGGTCCAGAAACTGATTGAGCATACGCGGTACGTTTCGGTGGATTATGCACACCCTGCTTGAGCCCATACGGTCAAGGCTGACAGTTGGGAGGTTGACCGAATTCTTGATATTGCCGTTCAGCAGATAGTCCACCGCCTGCTGCGCCGCCATTATAGCACACTTTTCTTCGCTTTCGGGAGTGGACGCGCCGAGGTGTGGCATGGGAATGGTGTTCGGAGCCTTCGAGGTGATTGCATTCGGAAAGTCCGTCACGTAACGGGCAACCTTCGTAGAGTCGATTGCCTCGAGCAGATCCTCGTCGCAGACAAGCTCGCCGCGCGCAAGATTGATGATGCGCACTCCGTCTTTCATCTTGGCAAAGGCTTCCCTGTTCAGCAGGTGATGTGTCTGGTCTTTGATATACGGAACGTGCAGCGTTATATAGTCGCAGTTGCGGTAGATGGTGTCGATATCGGTTGCGTGCCTTACTTGACTCGATAGTCTCCACGCCGCGTCAACGGACAGATAGGGGTCATAGCCGTATACATTCATGCCGAGTTCAAGCGCGGCATTGGCAATCTTCGCACCGATTGCTCCGAGGCCGACGACGCCGAGGGTTTTGCCCATTATCTCGGGACCGGTGAAGCTGGCCTTGCCTTTTTCGACCATAGCGGGGACTTCCTCGCCCTTATCCGCAATGCCGTGTACCCACTCAACGCCGCCGATAACATCGCGCGAAGCCATGAGCAGAGCGCAGATGACAAGCTCCTTGACCGCCTCTGCGTTTGCGCCCGGGGTGTTGAAAACAACAATGCCCTGCTCGGCGCAGCGCTTAACGGGGATGTTGTTGGTGCCGGCTCCGGCTCTTGCTATGCACAGGAGATTTTCATTGAACTGCATTTCGTTCATATTGGCGCTTCGAACCATTATTGCATCCGGAGTTTCTGTGCCGTCATCGATGCCGCAGCCGCTCTCCTTGATTATATCAAGTCCCAGAGGCGAAATTTTATTCAGAGATTTGACCTTATACACGGTTAGCTACCTCGAATTCCTTCATGTATTCGACGAGCTTCTCGACGCCTTCGACAGGCATGGCGTTATAGATGGAAGCCCTCATTCCTCCGACCTTGCGGTGACCCTTTACGTTTGTAAAGCCCTTTGCGGTTGCACCTTTGCAGAACGCCTCGTCCTTTGCGTCGTCGCCCGTACGGAAGGTGACGTTCATGTCGCTGCGTGAGCCGGGCTCGGCGCATCCCCTGAAAACCTTGCTCTCATCAATGAAATCATAGAGCAGCGCGGCTTTTTGATTTTTGATTTTTTCCATACCGATGACGCCGCCCTGTTTCTCGAGCCAATCGAGAACGAGTCCGAGGATGTAGATATTCCAGCACGGTGGAGTGTTATACATCGAGTCATTGTCAATCATCGTTTTGTAGCTCATAACAAGCGGAGTGCAGGCCATTTCCTTCCCTGCAAGACTCTTGTCGATGATAACGACCGTCAGCCCCGCGGGAGCCATGTTCTTCTGCGCGCCTGCAAAGATGATGCCGTATTTTGAAATGTCGACGGGCTTTGAAAGTATATTTGAGGACATATCGCAGCAGATGGGAACGCTGCCCGTTTCGGGAACGTACTGCCACTCTGTACCGAAAATCGTGTTGTTTGCGCAATAGTAGAAATAGTCCGCGTCGGGATTGAGCTTCAAATCGGACTGCTTCGGAATATAAGTATGGTTTTTGTCCTCCGAAGAGGCGGCAACGTTTATCGTGCCGTACTTCTTTGCTTCCTTACAGGCGATTGTCGAGAAATTGCCGGTGACGGCGTAATCCGCCGCGCCCTTTCCAAGCTCGCTCATAAGGTTCATCGGAACCATTGAAAACTGCAGTGAAGCTCCGCCCTGCAAAAATAAAACCTCGTGTGATTCGGGAACTGAAAGCGCTGACTTCATTTTTGACTTGACGCTCTCAAAAATCTCGAGATAGACTTTGCTGCGGTGACTCATCTCCATGACTGACATTCCGCTGCCTTTATAATTGAGAATCTCTTTTCCTGCGATCTCAAGGACTTCGGTGGGCAGTACGGACGGGCCTGCGGAGAAATTGAATACTTCTTCCCTTTTCATCGAAAAACCTCCATGCAATTTTACATTGATTCTGTTTGTCAGAATAATGTCAATGAAATTATATAGCCTTTAGTACCCTAAAGTCAAACAATTTTCCCTACAAGCATTTTGTCTAAAATGCCGATAATTTCGACGTTTTTTACAATTCTGTGCAGCTGTCCGTTTGGAACGCACACTTTGGTATAGTTAGCTGCGTGTCCTATGGACACACCCTCCTTTTCGGTTTCGAAAAGGACCGTCAGTTCTTTCCCGACACAGCTGTTAAGATAGGCGGCTTCCATCTCCAGCGCCGCTTTCTGTGCCTCCGCCGCCCGTTTCGTCTTAACGGCATTGGTAAGCTGACCGCTCATCTCGGCTGCTTTGGTACCGGGTCTTTTTGAGTAGGGAAAAACGTGCATTGCCGAAAACCCGCACTTTCTTATGAACGCAAGGGTCTGTGCATGGTTTTCTTCCGTTTCGCCCGGGAAGCCGACTATGAGGTCGGCTGTCATGCCGCAGTTCGGAAAATACTCGCGCAGAAGCTCCGTGGCTTCAAAAAAGCGTGCGGTATCGTATTTGCGGTTCATGCGCTTGAGCACCCCGTCGCTTCCGCTCTGGAGAGAGAGGTGAAAATGATCGCAAACCTTGCCCGTAGCTTTGAGTCTATTTACGAAATCCTCCGTTATGACCGTCGGCTCAAGCGAGCCCAGGCGAAGACGCATCCCCCCTGCTTCCGACGCAATTGCCTCGACTGCGTCGGCAAGCGTGCATTTCGGTTCAAGGTCGCGCCCGTAGGAGGCGATTTCGATTCCCGTTATGACAAGCTCGCGGAAGCCTCTTGAAGCAAGCTCCTCCGTCTGCGCGGCGCAGCGCTCCGGCGGCAGACTGCGTACTCTTCCCCTTGTATAGGGTATGATGCAGTAGGTGCAGAAGTTCGCGCAGCCGTCCTGAATCTTCAGCATGGCTCGGGTGCGTTCATCCACCGCGCCTGAGGGCAGCTCCTCCATAATACGGCGCGCAAAGGGGTCGTCCGTCCATGTGATTTGTTTTCTTTCTGCAAGCGCCTTCTCTATGTCGTCAGCAAAGCGATTTTTGTCTCCACTGCCGTGGACTACGTCCGCGCCCAGCGACGCGACGTCAGTCGGCGAAAGCTGTGAAAAGCAGCCGCATACGGCAATCAGGGCTTCGGGGTTCTCACCCTCGAGCTTTCTTATAATCTGTCGCGATTTTCTTCCGCTTTCCGCGGTCACGGCGCAGGTGTTGACGATTACGACATCCGCCGTCTCTCCGCTTTCAGACTCCGAAAAACCGCGGCTTGCAAGGATAGTTTCGAGTGCCTGTGTTTCGAACTGGTTGACCTTGCATCCGAGGGTGGCAATTCTGTATTTCATAGCTTCACCTTGTTTTATAGGTTAATCGGGGATATAATAGAGAAACTTTTACTATTATAATACCGTTTATTCGGCAAGTAAACAAAAGGAATGACTATACCAATGACAGCTTATTTCGATAACGCCGCAACCACAAGGGTCTGCGCCGAGGCGGCGGATGCCGCATATAAAATTATGACGGAGGACTACGGAAACCCCAGCTCCACCCATAAAATGGGCAGGGATGCCAAAGCCATCCTTGACGCCTCACGGGCGGCGCTCGCCAAAGCTCTCGGAGCGGGATCCGAGGAAGTATTTTTCACGTCCTGCGGCTCGGAAAGCGACAACTGGGCAATACTGTCCGGCGCCGATTACATGAAACGCCGCGGAGCACACATCATCAGCTCCGAAGCGGAACACTCAGCCGTTCTGCGGTCGCTCGATGTTCTTGAAAAACGCGGCTTCGAGGTGACAAGGCTAAAACCCGAAAAGGACGGGAGCATATCGGGAAACGCCGTTATGAACGCTCTTCGCAATGACACAATTTTGGTTTCGCTCATGCTCGTGAATAACGAGACAGGGGGCGTGACCGATATAAACGCGATATCGAAGGCTTTGAAAAGCAGCGGCAGCTCCGCACTTCTGCACACAGACGCGGTTCAGGGTTTTCTCAAAGTGCCTTTCTCCGCAAAAACTCTCGGCGCGGATATGATTTCCGTAAGCGGTCATAAAATACACGCGCCAAAGGGCATAGGCGCGCTGTACCTTAAGGGCGGGATCAGGTCGCTTAACCTTGCCCCCCTCATAGTCGGCGGAGGTCAGGAATTCGGAAAGCGCGCCGGGACGGAGTCTCTTCCGCTGATTTCAGCTTTCGCGAAAGCTGCCGAGCTCGGCAGCGGACTTTTTGAAGAATCACACAAAAAGATGGCGACACTTAAAGAGCTTGCCGTAAAGCGTCTGACAAGCGAAAACGAAGGTCTTATGGTGCTTTCGGGAGCCGCTCCGCACCTTCTGAGCATTTCGCTACCCGGCTACAAAAGCGAGGTCCTTATGAACTATCTCGAAGGTCTGGGCATATACGTTTCAAAAAGCTCGGCCTGCAAAAAAGGCGGAAGAAGTTACGTTCTGGACGCGATAGGCATGCCTAATGAAGTTATCGACGGCGCTCTGCGCCTGAGCTTTTCGAGGTTCACCACTGAAGACGAAGTTAACGCTCTCTGCGACGGTATTAAAAGCGCGAGAGAGCGGCTTTACACCATGCTGCGCTGATTCATAGGACTTAATATACTGCGGCTGCCGTGAAATTTCACGGCAGCCGCTTAATACCAGCATATAATCCTAGCAGTATTTTTTTATATTATCTCCGAGTGTTTCGGGATCAACCGTTGCGGTAACGGTGAATTTAATGTTTTCCTTTTCACCGAAAGCATTTAGCTCGTCAAGGAGCTGTGCTACCTTGTCCATATCGATATCCTCGCACATTTTGAGAATATTGGCGATGAAAACATGAGAAATATCGTAATTTGCAGCGTGAAGTCCGCTGATAAAGCCCTTAAAAAACTCTATCGACTTGAAGCTGTAGTCACTGGCGTGAATAAGACGAACCGTATACGGTATGTCGTAAGTAAGGTTTTTATCCTTTTCAATGCATACGACGCTGCCGTTTTCTTCCTCAACGGCATGTTTTACTAGCTCTACGAGTTTCTTGGTTTTGCCGGTTCCTTTGGAGCCGACGATAAGCTGAACCATGATAAACACACTCCTTTGTTATATTCTGAAATGCGTGACAATTACTTTCTGATATATTATCATACCCGACACAGAACTTCAATGCCTGTTTTCGAGAGTTTACAGTCAGTTTATAAATACAAAAGGGAGTCGAACCTTAAGCGGTTCGGCTCCTATAATATTTAAATTACTCCCCGCCCTAGGAGCTTGAACATATTGCTCTTATAGGCCTCAACACCCGGCTGGTTGAAGGGGTTTACGCCCGAAACATAAGCGGACAGCGCGCAGCTCATTTCAAAGAAGCAAACAAGTGCCGCGAAGCCCTCTTCGTCTCTTTTCGAAACGCTGACAGAAATGTTTGGAACATCGCCTTTCATGTGCGCGGAAGCAACGGCCTTTGCGACGGTCTTAGAAATATCCCCGAATTCACGCCCCGCAAGATAGTTGAGCTTATCTCTGTCGCCCAGCTCAAAGGGAACCTTGAGGCTCCGTCCCGGATCATCAAAGCTGACTACAGTTTCCATGAGTCTTCTGGGCCCATCCTGAATATACTGCCCCATTGAGTGCAAATCGGCGGTGTATTCCACAGAGGCAGGAAAAATACCAATACCGTTTTTACCTTCGCTTTCACCGAAAAGCTGCTTCCACCACTCCGCCATCTGGCGGAAAGCAGGTTCATAGCAGGCAAGTATCTCGACCGATCTGCCGTTCATATACAAATGCTGTCTTGCTCCTGCGTAGAGCCACGCAGGGTTCTCGACGGAGCGGAGGTCCAGGTCGTGCATCTCGGAAACGGCGCTTGTCAATACCTTTTCAATGTCGATTCCGGCGACCGCCATCGGCAGCAGTCCGACTGCGGAAAGCACGGAAAAACGTCCTCCCACATCCTCGGGGACGATGAAGCGCTCCCAGCCCTCGCTGTGTGCCATATCGTGCAGTATGCCTTTTCTCTCGTCGGTCGTAGCTATAATGCGTTTTTTGGACGCGGCGCCGTATTTTTTCTCAAGAAGGCTCTTAAATATACGGAAGGAAAGCGCAGGCTCAAGAGTTCCGCCTGATTTGGAAATTGCGTTGACAGAAAAGTCCCTCTCGCCTATAAGCTCGATTACTTCATTGATTGCGGCTGCGGAAAGCCCGTTGCCCATAAAGAAAATGTCCGGCGTTTCCTTTTGTATAAGATTATAATTTGGCGAACGCAAAAGCTCGATTGCCGCCCTCGCTCCCAGATATGAGCCGCCTATACCGATAACTACAAGGGCTTTTGAATTTGAGCGTATTCTTGCGGCGCAGCTAAGAATGGCTTTCAGCTCACCCGAAATCGCCCGTGAGGGCAAATCCAGCCAGCCCGTATACTCCGAGCCTTCGCCGCTGTGCTCAAAGAGCTTTCTGTGTGCGTCGGAGATTTTGGAGTAATCCGGACCTACCGTCCCGAAAAATTCCTTTGCGCCGGATAAATCAACTTTGACCATCGAACAGATCCTCTCTTTCCCGAAGGAATATTTTCCCTCGGGTTTTATGTTTTTGTATTCTAATACATTCCGCCGCTTAATACAAGCAGTTTTTGATGAATTTTATATGTTTGTGGGATTGGAATGGCAAATTCAATCAGTTTTTGGATAATAAGTGGAAATGATTACCCTCCAAACAGCCTTGAAAGCACTTTTCCGTAGAGTTTGAACACGGTCAGCTTTTTAACTTCGCCGCCCGCCAGTAGAGGGACGCGGGCGATTTCCTTGCCGCCGGAATATACGACCATCTCACCCAGCGCTTCGCCCTCGGCGATTGGCGCTTCAAGGCTGTCCGGCAGGTCAAACTCGTAATTCATCTCACCCAGTTTGCTTTTTTCGGTCAAAAGACCTGCCTCGCCGCCGTAAACGGGCTGTACGCTGTCGGCTTCTCCCAATGAAACGAGCACCGGCGGAAGCGGCTTCGGGCTTCGCAGTGGACACAGCGCGTAATTGGCGAAGGCAAAATTGAGGAGCGTCTTTGCGCTCTCGAAGCGTTCATCGGACGTTGTCCCGTGCATTACGACGGCGATATATTCCGTACCTTCTTTTTCGGCGCTTGCTGAAAGGCAGTACATTGCCTCCGGGGTAAAGCCCGTTTTGAGTCCAGTTGCCCCTTTGTAAAAGCGAATCAGCTTATTTGTGTTGACAAGTTCCGCCTCCCCGTTTCGCAGCGTATCCATCCATATCATCGTATAGCTCTTGATTTTTTCATGCTTAAGAAGCTCTCTCGACATAAGGGCTATGTCATACGCCGTTGTCAGATGCTCCGGGTTGTCCGTAAGTCCCGAACAGTCGACGAAGTTCGTGTCGTTCATGCCCAGTTCCAGCGCCCGTGCGTTCATTTTCTTAACGAAACTCTCTTCGGAACCCGAAATATACTCGGCCAGGGCCGTAGCGCAGTCGTTAGCGGAGACGACAGCAACGGCCTTGAGCATATCGCGGACGCTCATTTGTTCGCCCTCCTCCAGCCATATCTGGCTGCCGCCCATGGACGCGGCGTGCGAGGAGCAGGAAACAATATCGTCTTCGGAAATGCGTCCTGCCTCTATTTCCTCCATAACAAGCAGCAACGTCATTATTTTTGTAACGCTGGCAGGTGCCCTTTTAGTATGCGCGTCTTTTTCGTATATCACTTCGCCGGTCGTTTTTTCCATCAGTACCGCCGACGGAACGGATAAAGTAATTGTTTCTTCTCCGACCGGTTCAAGAGCCATGGCTTTGGCCGAAATCAAAGCCGCAATAACGACCGCAATCAATATTTTTTTCATTCTCCGCCTCCATAAATAGCAATGTCCAAGCTCAGTTCAATAACACTATATTGGAGGCCGGCGGTCAATATTCCGCCGCGGGAGTCTGTCAAGCGATTTTTTTACTGTTCCTTTATTTGCAACGCCAAAATTATGTCGGTTTACTAAAATTATGCATATTCATTGCATTATATTATTTTATTCTTATAGAACAAAATATGCCATATTGAAATATCAACGGTTTTCAACATTCTCCACAGGTTTTTCCACATAAATTCTATCGCATGATTCGACAAAATATTCAAATACGGTTTACATAATTATTTTCCGGTTTAAGTAACTGCCGGTTTTCGGACAATAATAATACTTGACAAACTCTCATTTGCCTGTTCTCAATTATCAGACGCGAACGAAAAGACGCAGCGGAAAAAACCGTCTGCGTCTTTTTGATAGCGCTGTTTTGCGGAGCCTTTCAGGGAATCTCGCGGTACATTGCGGGTGCCTCGGCCTTCTGAGCATTCTCCGAAATAGCAAGCACTTCGACTTTCAAAGTCCTCTGTCCAAAGCGTATCTCTATCACATCGCCCAGCTTCACCTCGTAGGACGCTCTGGCCTTTTTACCGTTTACGGAAACGCGTTCCCCGTCGCAGGCTTCGTTTGCGACGGTACGGCGCTTTATCAGTCTTGAAACCTTCAGATATTTATCAAGGCGCATCGTTCAAACCTTTCTTGGAATTAAAGCGCAAAGGCGCGGAGAATTGCTCCCCGCGCCTTTTTGGTATTATTTGTCAACTGCGTCCTTGAAGGCTTTTCCGGCTTTGAATACCGGTACGCGGGACGCAGGAATCTTGATCTCCTGCTTGGTTTTGGGGTTACGTCCGACACGGGCCTCTCTGGTCTTAACATCGAACACGCCGAAGCCGACAAGCTGTACTTTCTCGCCTGTTTCTATAGTCTCTTCAACGGTTTGGAATGTTGCGTTAACAGCGCGCTCGCTGTCCTTCTTGGAAAGGCCTGTTTTTGCTGCCACCGCGGCAATAAGCTCTGCTTTGTTCATGATTTTCCTCCTAAAATATTCTTCATTGAGTAAGTGTTAAATATATAGAATTTTACGAATCTGCACCCGTAATAAATCTATTCCTTTTGTTTGCCGGCATTGTAAAGAGCGTCCATTTCCTCAAGACTCATGTTTTCGAGTTCCCTGCCGTTCTTCTCGGCTTCCTTCTCGACGTATTCAAAGCGCCTGATGAATTTTTCGCAACTCCTGTGCAGGGCCGTTTCAGGATCGATGTCCGAAAACCTCGCGACATTCACCGCGGCAAACAGAAGGTCGCCCAGCTCTTCCTCGATATGGGCTTTGTCTGCCTCTGCCTGAGCCTCGGTGAGCTCCTCAAGCTCTTCTTTGAGCTTGTCCATGGCGCCGCCGACTTCCGGCCAGTCGAAGCCTACCTTTTTAGCCTTCTTCTGAATTTTTTCGGCACGCCAGAGAGCGGGAAGGCTTTCCGCAACATCCGTCATAGTTTTGACCACAGTGGTCTGAGCTTTCTCCTTGCGCTTGAGCTCGTCCCAGTTTCTGAGAACCTCGTCGCTTCCCGACACGCCGACATTTCCAAAGACGTGCGGATGACGGAAGATAAGCTTTTTGCAGGAGGAATCGGCCACATCGTCCAGATTGAAGGAACCCTTTTCCTCTTCAATCCTTGAATGGAAGATAATCTGCAAAAGAAGGTCCCCCAGCTCCTCGCGCAGATGCGGGGGGTCTTTCTGGTCAATCGCCTCGCAGACCTCGTAGGCTTCCTCAAGGAGATTGCGGCGAAGACTTTCATGCGTCTGCTCAATATCCCACGGACAGCCGCCGGGAGAGCGCAAAACTTCGATTATTTTGCGGAAATCGCTCACATCGTATTCGGATTTATATTCAAAATTTACCACACTTTTTACCCTTCCGCAAGTTGAAATTTCACTTATGTGTATATTTCTAAAAACACTTTACCATATCTGTACACATGTAGCAAATCTCTGCAAAATAACAAGCGGATATATTTTCAGATTCGCTCTTTTCGTGAGGAAAACAGCGTATATTTTAAGAAATTGTTTCTGCTTTTCACTTGATATGGAGCAGCTTTGCGAGCTTTTCGCCCCTGGGTATCAGTTTCATATCCTCGATGGTTATCGCCTTTGTGACAATGGTCATAATTCCGTAAACAGCAACGGCAACGGCGATGGTGACAAGGAGTGCCACAATTATGATTTTTCTTCCGGGCTCCGCTCCGGCGCCGACCAGCTTCAGCGCGGCGGGGTACATGACCCACGCGACAGCTCCCATTACAAGGCAGTTGATAAGGGGCTTGACAAACACCTTGCCCAGACTGGGCTTCTCCGGCAACTTATGCATCACGAACCAAAGATTGAGCCCGCCCATAACGACGTAGCAGAACAAAGTTCCTATCGGCGCACCGTATATGTTGATTTTGGGATCTCCGACGAGGAACCAGTTAATCACGATATTAAGAGTTCCGCCGACGAGCATTGTGTACATAGGCAGTCTCTCGCGACCGCCAGCCTGCAAAATCGCGGTGGTCATAAGGGAAAGACAGACGAAGAAGGACGCAATGCCCAGAATCGCAAGTAGGCCGGCTCCGTGTTTCCCGCTTCCATAATACAGTCCGTCCATTATCGGCGAAGATAAAACGCTCAGGCCGACCGCCATTGGAAGTGCAATTATCGTTGCAATACGCAACGAAGAACCGATAACGTCCTTTGCCTCTCCGAATTGCTTTCTCGCAATAAACCCTGCAATTGCGGGGACAATACTGATAGTAAGCGGCGTAATCAAAGCAGCGGGGAGATTATACAGCGTGAGCGCCTTGGAATATACGCCAAACAAATCCAGCGCTTTATGGGCGTCAAAGCCGACGGAGTTTTGCAGCTGTCCTAGAATCAGTTTTGTATTTACAAGCGTTATCACGCTGAGAACGCAGGAGCCCAGTGCGATGGGTATGCCGATTTTCAGCAGTCTTTTCAGAATTGCCCTGTCGCTGTCGGTTTCCGTATTGTTAAGCCGAGGCGCTTCGTAAACCCTCTGTCTCTCGCTTTTCATGCGCTTTGACGCGACTATCGCCATATATGCGCAGGCGACAAGGGAACCTACCGTCACTCCGGAAATCGCTCCGGCAGATAGAAACGGCATACTCAAGCCCTGTTTGTTAAGAATTATTACGACACCCAGCCCGAAGAAGACCTTGACTGCGACCTCGATGACCTGCGAAACAGACGTCGGGCGCATATCCGAAAGTCCCTGCGTATAGCCTCGAAACGCCGACATGACGCACACCAGCACCACGGAGGGAGCCATTGCAAAAACGCTCTGGCTGGCTTTTGCGTCTTCCATGAATACTGCAAGCTCAGTCGGAATAATCAGCATAACAGCCGTTCCAACCGAACCCAAAACGACAAACGAGCTTATCGCGACCCTGAAAGTCCTGCGAATTTGCACGGGTCTTTCAAGGCTGTTTGCTTCCGAAATGAGCTTGGAAAGAGCTATCGGAAGTCCCGCGGTGGACAGCGCCAGAAGCACGCTGTAAAGGTTGTAGGCAACATTGAAGTGGGCAAAGCCCTCGTTGTCCAGAATGTTGCCCAGCGGGATTTTGTATAAGGCCCCTAGTAATTTCGTTATAATAACGGCAACGGTCAAAATGGCCGCTCCGTGCAGATAATTCTGGTTTTTGGAAGCTGACAAACCTACACCTCCGATTTATTTATTCTGCCCTTTGACCTATATTATATATGCGCAGAATCTCCGATTTTTACCTTTTCCGGAAGCCGGAAAGCTTATTTCGTCGCTTAATCCGTATAAATGTACACCAATATTTATGAAAAATCAAGGATTAACGCCTGCGCTCACCCCGCTCTCTTGATTTTTGGAACCTTTAACGGAAAACTCCCTCTATATCTTCAAACTTGAGTAGAACTTAACTACTGCGAGATTATAACAATTTATGCTGTTATGGCAGCTTTTAAATGCAAATTCGATAAAAAGGGATTGACAAAAATGCCATTCTGCTTGAAAATATATCTTGTTGTGCATGCGTTATACACATAACGAGAAACAGAAAAATAAAATGTATGTGCGAGTAAATATTAAATACATCGCCAACTAATATTCTTTTTATCAGGAGGTTGGACTGGATGCATAGATCCACGGAGCTTTCAAGAATGTTCTCATCTGTCCGTCAGTCAGTAGTAGGTATCGACAGCAAAAGTTATGAGATAATTTTTGCAAATCCTGCAGCAAAATCCGCACTCGGCTTTAATCCGACCGGCAAATCAGCTCAGGAGATACTGGCTTGCGATATTCTGGCCGAAGATGCGACGGATTATTTATGCGGAACTACCGTTCTTGGACGTAAAGCAAGCGTTTCGGTTGTTAGAGAAAACACAACAACCTTGCTCTTTATAGATTTCTTTAGTAATGAAAAGCCTTCCCTCAATATCACGCGGCAAATGATCAGCAATCTAAGAGCCGATGTCATGGGTTTAAAAATGTCTTCCGACCGTTGTTTTTCATCTTTAGGAGAAGGAAAATTTCCCGTCGAAAAGAGCATTTCCATTTTTTATCACTATTACTACTCTCTTTTGCGAACTCTCATCCAAATAGACAGCGCAGACCAGCTCGGCCGCGGAGAGCTGCTCTTTTCTCCGGTTGCGGCAGACCTAGTCACGCTCTGCTCGGAATTGACTGATACCGTGGCTCTGCTGTGCTCGGAAACCGGCGTCAACATCAGCTTTACTACAAGTGAAAAATCGCTTATTGCGGCAGTTGACCCGCCGAGAATTGAACAGCTGCTCCTGAACCTCTTTTCAAACAGTCTGAAACACACTTCCGCGGGAAACAGCGTAACTCTTTCGCTTGTGCGCACAGGCAACAGAATCGTGATTTCTCTGGACGATGACGGAGACGGTATCCCGCAGGAAGTAATGTCCAATATTTTCAAGCTTTCCAGGGATGGCGACAGTTCGGCTCTTATGCAGGGTGGAAACGGTCTAGGTCTCTATATCGCCTTTGGTATTGCGCAGCTCCACAACGGAGTTATTCTGGTCGAGAGCCGCGAGGGCAGCGGAACGCGCGTGCGCTTTATGCTCCCAACGGACTCTGAACCCGCCCCGAAATTTAACAGTCCTGCAACGCCTTATTACTTTACAGGCTCGTCAAACGTTCTCTCGGGGCTTGCGGATATTCTTCCAAGCAGCAAATACGGGCCGAAATACGAAGATTAATACAGGCTGTTTCAAAACGAATGTCTTTCTTTTGAAACAGCCTTCTGAATATCATATTCCGAAAAAACGTCTGCCGTTGCGATTTGTGAGCTCTGCAATTTCTTCGATGCTTATGCCCTTGATTTCCGCCACCTTCTGCGCCATATACGGAAGGTATCTTGAGTCGTTTCGTTTGCCGCGAAACGGCACAGGCGCAAGATAAGGGCAGTCCGTTTCGAGGAGTATCCGGTCAAGCGGACACATTTCAATCACCTCGAGCGCTTTTCGCGCGTTTTTGAAAGTTATCGCGCCCGTAAAGCCCAGATACCAGCCCATTTCGATTATTTCTCTCGCCATTTCCGCGCTGCCGGAATAGCAGTGAAATTCACCCTTCACCTCTGGAAATCTTCTTATTATCTCCATGCAGTCCGCATGAGCGTCCCTGTCGTGAACGACAACCGGCATTTTGAGCTTTTTTGCCAGCTCCATCTGACGTATGAACACTTCGCGCTGAATGTCCCGCTCCGAGAGGTCGTAATAATAATCCAGCCCTATTTCGCCTATTGCACGGACCTTAGGAAGTGCGCACCACTTTTCAAGATACTTCTCGGAATCGTCCGAAAAAGTCTTAGCGTCGTGCGGATGCCAGCCGACCGCGGCATAAATATAGGGGTAATTTTCGGCGAGCTCCAGCGACCTCACGCAGCTTTCATAATCGCTTGAAGCGTTCATGATGAGTTCAACGCCGCTCTCGTGAACCGCTCTAATCGTTTCGTCCCTGTCGGAATCGAAATTCTCGTCCGTATAGTGAGCATGAGTATCAAAATACAATTTTATCTGCCTCCAATTGATTTGAATATTAGCATTATGAGGTAAAAATGTCGGAACTGAAACAAAAACCGGATTATAACGCCGTCTCTTTTCGCATTACCGACGGCTACATATACCTGATGCTCTTTTTCTTCCCGCTTTTCACAGGTTTCGAGGGATATGCGAACATCACGTTCTCAAAGTATGTCTTTTTCGTATCCACCACCGCTTTGTGGCTTATTTCCATTACGGTGTGCGCTCTCGCGGGTGGAAGAATCGTCTGCCCGCAAAGACGGAGCCTCCTCGGCTTTCTGATAATCCTCTATCTATCAGTCTGCTGTATATCGTCAGTTTTTTCGCCCTACAGGGCATCTGTACTTATCGGCGGCGGACGCTTCGACGGCCTTGTGACCACTTTTCTTTGCGCAGGCATAATGCTCGGCGTGTCGCTCTTCGCCCGCCCGAAAATAAGCTATTTGTATGCCGCGGTGGCCGCGGCGACGATAAACTGCGTTGTTGCCGTGCTGCAGATTATCGGGTATAATCCGCTCTGGCTTTTCCCTGATGGCTACGGTTTTTATGACGCCGGAATTAAATTCAGCAGTACCTTTTTCGGAACTATCGGCAACGCCGACCTTTTTTCCGCATACATCTGCCTTATTCTGCCGTTTGTCTGCGTACATTATATCACCTCCGAAAAAAGACCGCTACTGCTTCTGCCGGCTGTTTTGGCGCTCGCCTTCTGTCTGTTCTGCTGCGGAGTTTCCGGAGGAATACTTGCGCTTGCCGTGACCGTGCTTCTTGCCGCCCCCTTCATTATTAGCGGCGGTGAAAGGCTCCGAAGGTCGCTCGAGCTCGGAGCTCTTCTGTCGGCAGCGGCACTCCTCGCGATTTCATTCAAAGCGGAAATGACCGATACCGCAGTTATCTGCAGTTTGAGCCTGTCGCGGTTTTCATATTTGACAATCTTTTTGATTGTTGTTGCCGCCGTTCTGCGGCTTGTTCTCCGAAAAAGCGAATTTAAGAAAAAGACGCTTCGGGTATTCTTTTCGGAGCTGTCCGTTGTTTTAATCGCTTTGGGGTTTTCCGCCGCCTATTTCTGGAAAGGTACTGAAGGCTCCGTTTACGAGCTCTCTCAGGTTCTGCACGGCAAACTTGAGGACAGCTTCGGCTCCTCCCGTATACTTATTTGGCGAAAATCGCTTGAGCTTGTGCCTGGCCACCTGCTTTTCGGCAGCGGTTCCGGCACTCTGGCCCTGAGGCTGGACCTCAGCTTCTCGCGTTATGTCGAAGAAACGGGCAAAACTCTTTCTACCACCGTTGACAACGCGCACAACGACTATCTGGGAATACTCGTTAATACAGGGCTTTTATCTCTCGTTGCGTATGTTCTCGCTCAGGCTTTGAGCCTTATCAAAGCCATTAAAACCGCAAGGCCCGTGGCTCTGTGCCTCGCCTGTGCGCTTTTGTGTTATTGGGTACAGGCATTTTTCGGACTGGGGCTTTTTCTGGTGTCTCCCCTTATGTGGCTTCTTTGGGGTCTGCTTGTCTCCTCTTTTAGGAGGAGCAAACCCGATATTTTCAAAGATTAAAGAAGGCTGTCGCAGAATTTGCAGCAGCCTTCTTTTTTATGCCTATTCGCTTTCCTGTTCGCTTATCTTTTTGCCCATCAGCACGCCCATGATGGAAGCCATCATCAGTCCGCGTGTCCAGCCGCTCGAATCGCCGAGGCAGTGCAGCCCCTTGATGTTGGTGTTCAGGTCCTTGTCCATTTTGACCCTGTTGGAATAGAACTTGAGCTCAGGCGAATAGAGCAGAGTTTCGGTGGAGGCAAAACCCGGTACGACATGGTCGACGGCCTGAATGAAGTTGATGATATTTATCATCGACCTGTAGGGCATTGCCGCCGTGATATCACCCGCGACGGCATCCGTCAGCGTCGGGCGGACGTTGGACTGCGCAAGCTCCTTTTCCCAGGTACGCTTGCCATCGAGAATGTCTCCGAAGCGTTGAACCATGATGTGTCCCGCGCCGAGCATATTCGTAAGCTCACCTACCTTCTGCGCATAGGCTATCGGCTGATTGAAGGGATAGCTGAAGTTGTGCGAGCAGAGTATTGCGAGGTTTGTGTTGTCGGACTTTCTGTCCTTATAGGAATGTCCGTTTACAACGGCAAGATCGTCGTCATAGTTTTCCTGGCTTACAAAGCCGCCCGGGTTCTGGCAGAAGGTACGCACCTTGTTTTTGAAGGGGCGCGGGTAGCCGATGAGCTTTGACTCGTACAAAACAGAATTAACCTGCTCCATAACCTCGTTGCGCACCTCGACGCGCACGCCTATATCTACCGTTCCGGGCTGGTGCGCGATTGCGTTTTCGGAGCAAATCTTTTCAAGCCACTCCGCTCCGCGCCTGCCAGTTGCGATGACTGTCTTTTCAGCGAATATCTCGCGGCTTTCGCCTCCCTTGTGTACGACTACGCCTAGGCACTTATCACCGTCAAGTATCACGTTGTCGCACTCATAGCCGAACATGAGCTCAACTCCATTATTGATGAGGTACTGCTCTATGCTGTAATATATGTCCTGCGCCTTCTCCGTGCCCATGTGTCTTATCGGGCAGTCGACGAGCTTCAGTCCCGCCTGGATTGCGCGCTTCCTGATTTCCTTAACTTCATTGTAATTGCTGACGCCTTCGACCTTCTCGTCAGCGCCGAATTCAAGATAAATTCTGTCTGTATAGTCGATAAGCTCCTGCGCTAAAGTTTCGCCGATGAGCGTGGGCAGATCTCCGCCGACCTCATAACTCAAGGACAGCTTGCCATCGGAAAAAGCCCCCGCGCCGGAAAAGCCCGTGGTTATATGGCAGTACGGCTTGCAGTTGACGCATTCTTTCGTCTGAGCCTTAGGGCAGCGGCGTTTTTCGACTGCAACGCCCTTTTCGACCATTGTTATTTTCTTTTTACAGCCCTTGCGTATAAGCTCAAGCGCGGTGAAAATTCCCGCGGGCCCTGCACCAACAATAACTATTTCTGTCTTCATGTGTTCCTCCATGTCTAAAAACGGACAATTATATAATAGAACATCTTTGATTATTGTACAGTCCGCATTATATACTAAGCAATCGTCAAAAATAACGAAAACAGTTCCTTTTTTCCGTGATTTTTATCTAACAGGACCGTCCGTTCCCCTCTTTCGTTAATTACACCAAATTTCTCGTATAATTCTTGTAAAAATCATCGATTTACCTATGCACTAAATAGCCGCTTCTTATTGACCGCTAAAAACCGTTAGTTTAGAATGAAATCATAGGCACAAAACCCACGCAATAACGAATCAGCCACAACAGTTCGAAATTTGATTTTGAAGGAATGGTGACGAATGAAGAAAGTAGCTGTCATTATGGGCAGCGACAGCGATTTGCCCGTTGTCGAAAAGGCGATCTCAAAGCTTGAGGAATTCGGGGTTACCTGCGAGGTGCATGTCTTCTCAGCGCACCGCACACCTGCCGAAGCTGCAGACTTTTCCAAAAAAGCTCGGGGACGGGGCTTCGGCGCAATCATTGCGGCCGCCGGGAAGGCGGCACATCTTGCAGGCGCTATAGCTGCGAACACCACCCTGCCGGTAATCGGCATACCTATAAAATCTTCTACTTTGGACGGCTTTGACGCTCTCCTCTCAACTGTACAGATGCCCTCAGGCATACCTGTGGCCACAGTTGCGATTGATGGAGCTGAAAATGCCGCCCTTCTTGCTGTTTCGATACTTTCCGTGTCGGACAGATCGCTTGCCGCAAAGCTCACAAACTACAGAAAAGCGTCCGCGGAAAGCGTTTTAGCGAAAAACAAAGCTGTCGAAGAAAAATTCAACGCTTAAGCTATACCGGTACAAACTATAAACCAACAACACGGAGGGAAAAGTTCGATGGAAAAGACTGTTCAGCTTTATGAGGGCAAGGCAAAAAAGGTTTATGCAACAAGTGACGCCGGCCTGTGCATAGTCTCCTACAAGGACGATGCAACTGCCTTCAACGGCGAGAAAAAGGGCACTATACTCGGCAAGGGCGTAATAAACAACCGCCTAACGAACCGCCTGATGGGCCTTCTTGAGGAAAATGGCATACCCACACATTTTGTTAAAGAACTTAACGACCGCGAAACGCTCGTAAAAAAAGTCTCCATCGTCCCTCTGGAAGTTATAATACGCAACATTTCGGCCGGGAGCTTTGCCAAGCGCTTCGGAGTTGAGGAAGGCATCGTCTTCAAAAACCCGACCATTGAGTTTTCCTATAAAAACGATGCTCTCGGCGACCCTCTGATGAACGATTATCACGCGTTGGCTCTTGGGCTTGCAACCGAAGCGGATATTGCCACTATCAAGGCGTATTCCTTCAAAATCAACGACATTCTGAAGGCTTTTCTGCTTGAGCACGGCATTGAGCTTGTCGATTTCAAGCTGGAGTTCGGAAAACTTCCGGACGGGACTATAGTTCTTGCGGATGAAATCAGCCCCGACACCTGCCGTTTCTGGGACGTCGTGACCCACGAAAAACTGGACAAAGACCGTTTCCGCCGCGATCTCGGCGGAGTTGAGGACGCATACAACGAAGTAATGAGACGCCTTTTGGGGGAAACGAAATAATGAGCAGTCTTCACGAAGAATGCGGAGTTTTCGGCGTTTATTCGAATTCCACCCGCGATGTTGCGGCAACCGCCTATTACGGGCTGTTTGCTCTGCAGCACCGCGGTCAGGAAAGCTGCGGCATAGTTGTCAATGATGACGGTGTTTTCACCGCCTACAAGGATACGGGGCTAATAAACGACGTTTTCACGCCCTCCGTTATGCAGTCGCTCGGCGAGGGAAAAATGGCCGTCGGTCACTGCCGTTACGGAACTACGGGCTGCTCGGACCGTCTGAACGCACAGCCCCTGCTCGTAAACCACATCAAGGGCAAAATGGCTCTTGCACACAACGGGAACCTTATAAATTCGGCGGAGCTGCGCGAGGAACTCGAGTTGCAGGGCAGTATCTTCCACACGACGACGGACAGCGAAGTCATCTCTTATATCATCACAAAAGAACGCATCTCGGCGGCTTCCATCGAAGAAGCTCTGAACCAGGCGATGTACAGGCTCGAGGGCGCATATTCCCTCGTTGTGATGTCTCCAACCAAGCTCATTGCAGCGCGCGATGAGCACGGCTTTCGTCCGCTCTGCTACGGTACTACATCAGACGGCGATTATGTCGTTGCCTCTGAAAGCTGCGCGCTTGCAGCGGCAGGCGCGACATTGGAGCGCGACCTTCTGCCCGGGGAGATACTGGTTTTGGATAAAAACGGAGTTCGCTCGATTACCGACCACTGTGGAAAATGCGAGCCCAGTCTCTGCGTCTTTGAGTATATTTATTTTGCACGCCCCGATTCAGTTATTGAGGGCAGCAGCGTACACAACGCTAGGCTTCGTGCAGGCGCTTTTCTCGCACTCGAGCACCCCGTTCAGGCTGACGTCGTCGTGGGCGTGCCCGACTCGGGCATCGACGCCGCAATTGGCTTTTCAAGGCAGAGCGGCATCCCCTACGGCATAGGGCTTATCAAAAACCGCTATATTGCAAGAACCTTTATATCCCCCGGCCAGAAATCCCGCGAGGACAAGGTCCGCATAAAACTTAACCCCGTCGCTTCTACGGTAAGGGGCAAACGCGTCGTTCTGATAGATGACTCAGTCGTGCGCGGAACCACCTGTGCAAGAATTGTCGGGCTGCTGCGTGAGGCGGGCGCCAAGGAGATACATCTTCGCATATCCGCTCCTCCCTTCCTCAATCCCTGCTACTACGGTACCGATATCGACAGCCGCGAACACCTCATCGCCTGCCACAACAGCGTTGAGGAGATCGCTAAAATCGTCGGCGCGGATTCGCTTGGTTATCTCAGCATTGACAGCGTCACAAAGCTCACTGACAATCCCTGTCACTCGGGCTATTGCTCGGCCTGCTTTAGCGGCTGTTACCCCACGGAAATACCGCAGAAAGCCAATAAAAACAGGTTTGAACAGAAGTTAAGCGAAAGGAGCAAGACGGAATGAAGAGCTTTTCCGAAAGCTACAAGGAGGCGGGCGTCGACATCACGGCCGGCTACAGGGCTGTCGAGCTGATGAAAAGCCATATTGCGCGTACACTTCTCGGCGCAAACACCTCGGACATCGGCGGCTTCGGCGGACTTTTCGAGCTTGACATCAAGGACACTCCCAATCCCGTTTTGGTAAGCGGGACGGACGGAGTCGGAACAAAGCTGAAGCTTGCCTTTCTTATGGACAAGCACGACACGGTCGGCCTTGACTGCGTGGCGATGTGCGTAAACGACATCATCTGCTGCGGGGCAAAGCCGCTCTTTTTCCTCGACTATATCGCCTGCGGCAAAAACGTCCCCGAGAAGATTGCTTCGATTGTTTCAGGCGTTGCTGAGGGCTGCGTCCGGTCAGGCTGCGCCCTTGTCGGCGGCGAAACCGCCGAAATGCCGGGTTTCTATCCGATTGACGAATATGATCTCGCGGGTTTTTCCGTCGGCGTCGTCGATAAATCCAAGGTGCTCGATAAAAACACCGTTGCGGAAGGCGACGCAATAATCGCTCTTCCCTCCAGCGGTTTGCATTCAAACGGTTTTTCTCTTGTCCGCAGGGTTTTTGACGTTGAAAGCACCGATTTGCGCGCTCCCGTCGCAGAGCTTGGCGGTGCGTCCCTCGGAGAAACGCTCCTCACGCCGACGAAAATATACGTCAAGCCAATGCTCTCTTTGTTTGAGGCCGTAAAGGTCAAGGCGGTTTCCCACATAACCGGCGGAGGCTTTTATGAAAATATCCCCCGCAGTCTGCCGAAGGGCTTCTCCGCAAAAATAGACCGCTTTTCACTGCGTATTCTCCCCATTTTTGATTATCTTGCAAAGACAGGCAGTATTCCCGAGCGCGATATGTTCAACACCTACAACATGGGCGTCGGCATGAGCGTTGTGGTCGCAAAAAGTGACGCTTCAAAAGCTCTGGAGCTTCTGAAGCAGAACGGCGAGGACGCCTATATCATGGGAGAAATCGTAAAAGACGACGAGGGCGTAATAATATGCTGAGCACGAGGATTGCCGTTCTCGTTTCCGGCGGCGGAACGAACCTGCAGGCGCTGATAGACGCGCAGGAAAAAGGCATTCTCAGAAGCGGTGAAATCGTGCTCGTTGTTTCGAGCAGCGGCACAGCCTATGCTCTCGAAAGAGCGAAAAAGCACGGAATACCCGCTTTGACAGTTTCAAAAAAATCCTGCGGAAGTCAGGCGGAGTTCGAAGAAAAAATACATCAGGCGCTCAACGACAACGGCATACAGCTCGTCGTTCTCGCGGGCTTCATGTCCATACTCTCCGGCGAATTCGTCGGAAAATGGCAAAAGCGAATAATAAATGTCCACCCCTCGCTGATTCCCTCCTTCTGCGGCGAGGGTTTCTACGGGCTGCGCGTCCACGAGGGGGCGCTCAGATACGGCGTAAAGGTCACAGGCGCTACAGTGCATTTCGTCAATGAAATACCGGACGGCGGCGAGATAATCCTTCAAAAGAGCGTTCCCGTACGCAAAGGCGATACTCCCGAAACCCTCCAGCGGCGCGTCATGGAGCGTGCTGAGTGGCTCCTCCTGCCCCGGGCGGCGGAGCTTGTCTCACAAAAAATCATGAAAGAGGGCGCAAACTATGGAAAATAAGATAAACGACATCGGAGCGATACTTCGTGAGAACGAATACCCCGGCAGAGGTATTATTATCGGCAAGTCAACCGACGGCAAAAAGGCCGTTTTTGCCTATTTCATCATGGGCAGAAGCGAAAACAGCCGCAACCGCGTGTTTGTAGAGCGCGGCAGCGACCTTGTTATCCACCCCTTTGTCGCAAGCAAAGTCGAGGATCCAAGTCTTATCATTTATTCTCCTGTTCGCGTCTGCGGCAAAAAAACGATCGTGACAAATGGCGACCAGACAGACACGATTTGCGATTGCTTGGGAAACGGCGGCAGCTTTGAAAATGCGCTTGAAACCCGCTGTTTTGAGCCGGACGAGCCGAACTATACTCCACGCGTGAGCGGGCTGCTTGATTTTGAAAACGGTTACAGCTATAAACTCAGCATCCTTAAGTCCGCGGACACCGCAGGCTCCGGCTGCAACCGCTTTACTTTTTCCTATCATCCCGTCGACGGCGTCGGTCATTTCATCCACACCTACGCTTCAAACGGCAAGCCCATCCCCAGCTTCTTCGGAGAGCCGGAGCTTGTTGAGGTCGGCAACAGCATCGACGAATACACAAAGCTCATCTGGGATAATCTCAGCGGCGAAAACAAGGTCTCGCTCTATGTCCGCTTCATCGAAATTGAAAGCGGCAGCTTCGAGAGCCGAATGATAAACAAAAATGCTTGAGGGGAACCGTCAATGAAAGAATTTGAACTCAAATACGGCTGCAATCCCAATCAGAAGCCCGCGAAAATCTACATGCGCAGCGGCTCGGAGCTTCCAATTACGATATTAAACGGGCGTCCGGGCTATATAAACTTCCTTGACGCCTTTAACAGCTGGCAGCTTGTAAAGGAGATCTCCGCCGCCACGAAAATGTGTGCCGCGACAAGCTTCAAGCATGTCAGCCCGACGAGCGCGGCAGTCGGAACGAGACTCTCCGAGGAGCTTAAACGCGCCTGCTTTGTCGACGACATCGCGGGACTTGACGATTCTCCTCTCGCCTGCGCCTACGCACGGGCAAGGGGCACCGACAGGATGTCGAGCTTCGGCGACTGGATAGCTTTGAGCGAGCCCTGCGATGCAGTCACGGCGAGCATAATCAAGCGTGAGGTGTCCGACGGAATCATAGCCCCGGGCTATGCTCCCGAAGCTCTGGAAATCCTCAAAGAGAAGAAAAAAGGCGTATACAATATCGTTCAAATCGACAAGGACTATATGCCCGAGGCACAGGAAACTAAGCAGGTTTATGGCATTACCTTTGAGCAGGGACGAAACGATTTCGAGATAAACGCGGAGCTTCTGAAGAACATTGTTACCGCAAACAAGACCCTGCCCGAATCGGCTGTTCGCGACCTTATAATCAGCCTCATAACGCTCAAATACACACAGTCCAACTCCGTGTGCTTCGCTGTAGACGGTCAGGCCATCGGAGTCGGCGCGGGTCAGCAGAGCCGCATACACTGCACGCGTCTTGCGGGCGGCAAGGCCGACAACTGGCAGCTTCGCCAGAGCCCGATGGTGCTTGAGCTGCCCTTCCTCGCCGAGCTTCCCCGCGCCGTACGCGACAATACTATCGACGTCTATCTCTCCGAGGAGTCCGATGATGTTCGCGGCGATGACATCTGGCGGCAGTTTTTCACCGAGCAGCCGCGCAGGCTGTCTTATGAGGAAAAACGGGAATATCTCTCGAAAATTGAGGGCGTATCTCTCGGTTCGGATGCCTTTTTCCCCTTCGGGGACAACATCATCAGGGCGAGAAGAAGCGGCGTAAGCTATGTCGCTCAGCCGGGCGGCTCGGTCCGCGACGACGCTGTCATCAGTGAGTGCGACGCAAACGGCATGGTTATGGCCTGCACAGGAATGAGACTGTTTCATCACTAATTATGTAAACCGAGGTGCGCTATGAAGATAATGGTAATCGGCGGCGGCGGCAGAGAGCACGCCATAATCAGGAAACTCAGACAAAGTTCTAAGGTTGACATAATATTTGCGCTGCCCGGCAACGGCGGTATCGCCCGCGATGCGCTCTGCGTTAATATTGACGCAAAGGATATTCCCGCGATTGTCAGCTTTGCAAAAACAAACTCCGTTGATTTTGTGGTCGTTGCTCCTGACGACCCTCTTGTTCTCGGCGCCGTCGACGCGCTTGAAAATGCCGGTATCCCCTGTTTCGGACCCGATAAAAAAGCGGCGGTCATCGAGGGCAGCAAAGTATTCAGTAAAAACCTCATGAAAAAATACGGCATCCCGACCGCTGGATACGAGGCCTTTTCCGATGCAGCGTCAGCCCTCGAATATCTTGAAACCGCACCTGTTCCGACCGTCGTCAAGGCGGACGGGCTTGCTCTCGGCAAGGGGGTCATCATTGCGCAAACGCGTGAAGAGGCCAAAGCCGCCGTGCGCTCCATGATGGAGGACAGGGTCTTCGGCGAAAGCGGTTCGCAAATCGTAATCGAGGAATTTCTCGAGGGTCCAGAGGTCTCCGTCCTTTCCTTTACTGACGGCAAAACCGTGGTACCGATGGTTTCCAGCATGGATCACAAGCGCGCCCACGACAACGACGAGGGACTCAATACCGGCGGCATGGGTACTGTCGCACCCAACCCCTTTTACACGGAGTCAATAGCCGAAGAGTGCATGAAGGAAATATTTATCCCCACGATGAACGCCATGAACGCCGAGGGTCGCAGCTTCAGAGGCTGCCTGTATTTCGGACTTATGTTAACCGAACTAGGTCCTAAGGTCATCGAGTACAACTGCCGTTTCGGCGACCCCGAGACGCAGGTTGTGCTTCCGCTTCTGGAAAGCGACTTGGTTGACATAATGCTTGCAACGCGCAATGGCACCCTCTCTGAAACCGAGGTAAGGTTCTCACGCGGTGCCGCCTGCTGCGTTATTATGGCGTCGGAGGGTTACCCAGAAAAGTACGAAAAAGGCTTTGGGATAGCTCTTCCCTCCTCTCTGCCTTACGATACGGATATATACGTTGCGGGCGCGAAGCTCGATAACGGCAGGCTCGTCACAAGCGGCGGGCGCGTTCTCGGCGTAACGGCAAAGGCCGGCGACCTGGAGTCCGCAGTCGAAAGAGCATATGAGGCGGTAAAGCTTGTCTCTTTCACAAACGCGTTTTACCGCAGGGACATAGGGCAAAAAGCGCTCGGTGCGCTTGAAAAGGAGGCGCAGTAAGTGGTTTACAGAGTTTATGTTGAAAAAAAGCCCTCGGAGGCTCTGGAGGCAAAAGCGCTTTGCGGCGAGCTTCGCAGTTTTCTCGGCATCACGCGGCTCGATGGGCTTCGCATAGTCAACCGCTATGATGTCGAGAACATTTCGTCGGAGCTTTTTGAACGCTGCAAATTTACCGTTTTTGCCGAGCCCCAGCTCGATAATGCTTCCGTAAAACTGACTGATACGGATAACTGCGCCGTTTTCGCCGTAGAGTATCTTCCCGGGCAGTTTGATCAACGCGCGGACTCCGCCGCTCAGTGCGTCCAGATAGTGTCGCAGGGCGAGCGTCCTCAGGTACGGACGACAAAGGTCTATATACTCCGCGGAAAGCTCTCGGATGCGGAGCTCGAGGCTGTCAAAAATTACGTCATTAACCCCGTGGAGAGCAGAGAGGCTTCTCTCGGCGAAGTAAAAACACTCGCTGTCGATTATGAGATACCTACGGAGGTAAAAGTATTCGAAGGCTTCCGTGCAATGGGACACGAGGAAATCTCGGATTTTATCCGGGACAATGGACTTGCAATGGACGCGGATGACCTTCGCTTCTGCCAGAAATACTTTGTTAACCAAAAGCGCGACCCTACCATTACGGAAATCAAGATGATCGATACCTACTGGTCCGATCACTGCCGGCATACCACCTTCAACACGATAATTGACGGCGTAAAATTCAAGGACACAACTCTTCAGAGCGCGTGGGACAGATACCTCGAAACCAGAAAGGCGCTCGGACGCACAAAGCCCGTCTGTCTTATGGACATCGCAACTCTGGCGTCAAAGCAGCTCAAGGCGCAGGGAAAACTCGACAGGCTCGACGAAAGCGAAGAAATAAACGCCTGCACTGTAAAAATCGACGTTGAAACCGAGAGTGGACCGGAAAAGTGGCTCCTCCTTTTCAAAAACGAAACGCATAATCATCCTACGGAGATAGAGCCCTTCGGCGGTGCGGCGACCTGTATCGGGGGCGCTATACGCGATCCGCTTTCGGGCAGGAGCTACGTCTATGCCGCGATGCGCGTTTCCGGCGCGGCTGACCCTCTGAAGCCCGTTTCCGAAACGCTTAGGGGCAAGCTGCCGCAGAAAAAGCTTGTTTCCACGGCCGCTGCGGGCTACAGCTCCTACGGCAACCAGATCGGACTTACAACGGGCATAGTCGACGAGATATACCATCCCGGCTATGCCGCAAAGCATATGGAGGTCGGCGCCGTAATCGGCGCGGCTCCCGAGGAAAACGTCCGCCGTGAAAACCCGAGCCCCGGCGACATCGTCATCCTTCTGGGCGGCAGAACCGGGCGCGACGGCTGCGGAGGAGCCACAGGCTCCTCGAAAGCGCACGACCTGAAATCACTTGAAAGCTGCGGCGCTGAAGTACAGAAGGGCAACGCGCCCGAGGAGCGCAAGCTGCAGCGTCTTTTCCGAAATCCCGAGGCCTCGCGCCTTATCAAGCGCTGCAACGATTTCGGCGCGGGGGGCGTGTCCGTCGCAATAGGCGAGCTTGCGGAGGGACTTACCATTAACCTCAACGCCGTGCCAAAAAAATACGAGGGTCTGGACGGTACGGAGCTTGCTATAAGCGAGTCGCAGGAGCGTATGGCGGTGGTCGTTGAGAAAGATTATGTAAACCGTTTTATGGAGCTTGCCGCCGCGGAAAACCTTGAAGCGACTGTGGTTGCGGAGGTCACGGATTTCCCGCGTCTTGTTATGACCTGGAACGGCAAGGCGGTCGTCAACATTTCGCGCAGGTTCCTTGACAGTAACGGTGCGGAAAAACACATTGATATTACACCCGCGATACCGCTGAGTTTTGACAGGGAGCTGCCCGCGAGCTTTGAAAGCGGTATGCGCGTTCTGGTAACTGACCTCAACGTCTGCTCAAAGCGCGGACTCTCCGAGCGCTTCGACTCGACCATCGGCGCGGGCAGCGTTCTTATGCCCTTCGGCGGCCTGTATCAGCAGACGCCGATACAGGCGATGGCACACAAGATTTCCCGCGAGCACGGCGACACCGACACCTGCTCTTTCATGGCCTACGGCTATAACCCTTATATCAGCGAAAAGAGTCCCTATCACGGAGCGTATTTTGCCGTCGTGGAATCAGTCTCAAAGCTCATCGCGGCGGGCGCCTCCTTTGAGGACGTTTACCTCAGCTTTCAGGAGTACTTCGAAAAGCCGATGCGCGACGGCAAACGCTGGGGAAAACCTCTTTCCGCTCTCCTAGGTGCGTTCTCGGCACAGCTCGATCTTGAGGTCGCGGCTATCGGCGGCAAGGATTCGATGAGCGGCAGCTTTGAAAAGCTCGATGTTCCGCCGACGCTCATTTCCTTCGCAGTTACGACTGACAGCGTCAAAAATGCCGTCTCCCCGGAATTCAAAAAGGCCGGTCACAGGGTCTGCCTTATCTCGCCGGAATATAACTCCGACGGACTGCCCGACCCCGCGTCCCTAAAGGAAGGCTACCGCACCGTGACGGAGCTTCTGCGCGGCGGCAAGGTCTGCTCCGTCTGGGCCCCGTCCTTCGGCGGCGTCGCCGAGGGCATATTCAAGATGTGTATAGGAAACTACCTCGGCTTTGCTTTCGATAACGACGTTTCAATGGACGACATGTTCGCCTTCCGCTACGGCAGCTTTATCCTTGAAATGACGGGCGAGGAAAAAACCGGCACAGTCCTCGGACGCACCGCTGAAAAAACCGAGATTTCATGGAACGGACATTCTTTGCCTCTCGGTGATTTGCAGAAGTCCTATGAGGATAAGCTGGAACCCGTCTACCCCTGCAATATAAAGGCTGAGGATAAGTTTACCGTCCCCTATTCATACGTGCGTACCTCAAACATGATAAAGCCGAGGACTTCCTTTGCCCATCCGAAAGCCATAATCCCTGTGTTCCCGGGTACGAACTGCGAATATGACACGGCAAAGGCTCTTGAAAAAGCGGGTGCGGAAGCCGAAATAGTTGTTATCAAGAACCTAACGCAGAGCGATATCGTGCACTCCGTGGACTATTTTGCTCGCAAGCTGAAGACGGCGCAGATGATCGTGATCCCCGGCGGTTTTTCCGGCGGTGACGAGCCCGACGGCAGCGCAAAATTCATCACCTCATTTTTTAGAAACGCCGCTATTCGCGACGAGGTCGAGGAGCTGTTGGGAGCGCGTGACGGTCTGATGCTCGGCATCTGCAACGGTTTTCAGGCACTCGTAAAGCTCGGGCTTATCCCCTTCGGGCATATCACGGACACGGACGCGAGCTTTCCGACGCTCAGCTTCAACACAATAGGACGCCATCAGTCAAGGCTCGTGCGCACCAGAGTTTCCTCGAACCTTTCTCCGTGGCTATTAAATACAAAAGTCGGTGACATTTATACCGTTCCGGTTTCTCACGGTGAAGGCCGTTTCCTTGCCTCCGAGGAGCTGGTGAAAATGCTCGGAGAGAGTGGGCAGATTGCAACCCAGTACGTCGATATAAGCGGCGCCGTTACACAGGATATACGCTTCAACCCCAACGGCAGCGTCTGTGCCGTTGAGGGAATTACTTCTCCCGACGGACGGGTATTCGGAAAAATGGGTCATTCCGAGCGTGTAGGTAAGGGATTGTATAAGAATGTGGAGGGTAATTTCGATATCGGGCTTTTTGCTTCCGCGCTTGAGTATTTCAAATAGAAATGTCATGAACTGTCCGTCTGTTAAGCCGGCGGACAGTCCTTGTTCTATGAATTTATCGAAGATTTTCCAGCTGCGTTGACAATAAAGATACAATGTGTTACAATTTGGTTACTTAGCTAAAAGTATGCTCTTTTCCCGTAAATAAGAAAGGATTGATGATATATGCCAGCAGAAAAAGCAGCGGTGCTCGAATACAAGGGTCACCCTCTCCGCCGCAAGGATAACATGATATATTTCGGCAGTATGTCAGATAAGTACATTATTCTGCTCCAGGTTCTCGAATCAAAAACGGTCAAGGACATGGATGTTGCGACGAAGGTTTCCGTTTCGCTCCAGCTTACCGATCCCGACCTCAAATCACGTGACCGCGTGGTTAAAAAAAGCGAAAAAGACAGTCTTTACGCCGCTATGGACGTCGCTTCCGTCTGGCTCGACAGAGCTCTAGCCCAGTAAGTCGGATTTGCCGTAAAGCGCCTGCAGGTTCATTCGTGGCGTACCGTATCAGCCCGGCAAGTTTTGCAGGACCTTCCGCAAAATAATTTGCGGAGGGTCTTGATTTGCGTATGAATATAGTGCATTATAGTAGAGATAAGAATCCGGCGTTTTCATTTTGTCAGCTCGTTAAGGAGGAACACATGAACTACAGCATTGCATACACAAGCTGCTTCGACGCAGCAGATATGAAAAAGAAAAGCCGGTCTGTATTATTTGAATTGATTGGTATTCCTATTGAATAAACCAAAATCATTGTTTTATGATTTTGGTTTTTTTTTACGCATTTGTGTGTTTCAAGTTCCCGTTTTGTATTTCTGCACAAACATTCATTCATAAGCGCAGTAAATATTATATCATAATTATGCAAATATCACTTGATTTTATATGGATACCAATGTATAATATTCATATATACTGCATAATTATACGGTGGTGATAAAAGTGACGAAGGTTTTTATAGCAGGTTCCGAGGGCACGGCAGGGCTCAGGCTCCGGCAGCGCATGAAGCAGCGTCCGGATGTCGAGCTTCTTGAGATTGACAGCGCGCTTCGCAAGGACACACTGGAAACAAAAAAACTAATCAGCAAATCCGACTATGTTTTTCTCTGCCTTCCCGATGACGCCGCGCGCGAAACTGCGGAGCTTGCCAAGAGTACCGAAGCGAGGCTCATTGATACCTCCACGGCGCACCGTACGGTTCAGGGCTGGGCTTACGGCTTCCCGGAGCTTTCGGAAAAGCACAGGGAAGAAATTAGCGCGTCGAAATTCGTCGCTTCACCGGGCTGCCATGCAAGTGGTTTTATCTCGCTCGTCTATCCGCTTATTTCCGCGGGAATACTCACGCCTGACTGTCTTTTGTCCTGCGTTTCGATGACGGGCTACAGCGGCGGCGGCAAAAAGATGATTGCCGAATATGAGGCGGCGGAGCGAAACACGGAGCTAGACAGCCTAAAGCTCTACGCTATTGGGCAAACTCACAAGCATCTACCTGAGATCATCTCGCAGTGCATGCTAAAATACGCCCCCGTATTTATGCCGGTTGTCGGCGATTATTACGCCGGTATGCTCGTAAGCGTGCCGCTCGTTTCATCGCAGCTCAACGGTAACTATTCAATTTCCGACATACGCGAGGTCTACAAAGCGCACTACCGAAGCAGCAGACTGGTAAAGGTCAGCGAGGACCTACCTTCTTCCCTTTTTGCCGGTGCCTTTGCGGGACGCGACGACATGGAGCTTTTCGTTTCGGGCAACGACGAGCGGATACTACTCTGCTCCCTGTTCGACAATCTCGGCAAGGGGGCCTCGGGCGCGGCCATACAGTGCTTCAATATCATGCGCGGGATTCCCGAGGACACCGGACTGCTGCTCGGGTAAGGGCCTCGCAAACGTACAACATTAACTGGAGGTTTACATAATATGATATATATTGACGGCGGCGTATGCGCACCCAAGGGTTTTCTCGCCTCAGGCATAAGCTGCGGTATTAGAAAATCGAACAAAAAGGATCTGGCTCTCATCGTGAGCCAAAAGAAGGCTGCGGCGGCAGGGGTTTATACGAAAAACCTTGTCAAGGGCGCGCCTATCATAGTTACGCAGAAGAACATTGCGGACGGCTACGCCCGCGCAATAATCGTAAACAGCGGCAACGCGAACACCTGCAACGCGAACGGCATTGAGATAGCCGAGGGAATGTGCAGGCTTGTCGAGAGCTTCACCGATGTTAATTCATCGGACGTTATCGTAGCCTCCACCGGAGTTATAGGACAGAAGCTCAGCCTTGAGCCGATAGAGCGCGGAATGCCGTCACTCGTCGAGGGGCTCGGCGACAATTCCATAGACGCCGCGACGGCTATAATGACCACCGACACGGCAATAAAGGAGGTCGCGCTTGAATTCTGCCTCGGCGGAAAACAGGTCAGAATCGGCGCTATCGCCAAGGGCAGCGGAATGATACATCCCGATATGGCGACGATGCTCGTCTTTGTTACGACTGACGCCGCGATAAGCCCCGAAATGCTTCAAAAAGCTCTGACTGATACCATTCAGGATACTTTCAATATGATAAGCATCGACCGCGACACTTCGACAAACGACACCATGGTGGTTCTTGCAAACGGCATGGCGGAAAACGCTTGCATCGTTTCCGAAGGCGAGGATTTTGAGGTTTTCAAAGCTGCGCTGACCGAAATCAGCCTTAAGCTCAGCCGCTTGGTAGCAAAGGACGGCGAGGGCGCGACAAAGCTCCTCGAATGCACCGTAAGCGGAGCTAAAAGCAAGGAAGACGCTAAAAAGATCGCAAAAAGTGTCATCTGCTCTACCCTTCTCAAATGCGCTATGTTCGGCTCGGATGCCAACTGGGGCAGAGTCCTCTGCGCAATCGGCTACTCGGGCGCGCAGGTCGATGTGAATAAAGTCGCAGTAAGCTTCAAGTCTGAAGCAGGCGAAGTCAGCGTCTGCAGTAACGGAGGCGGAATCGATTTTTCCGAGGAAAAGGCAAAGGAGGTCCTCTCCTGCGGCGAGATTATCATAGATGTATCTCTCGGAGACGGGGAAGCCTGCGCGACAGCCTTCGGTTGCGACCTTACCTATGACTACGTCAAAATAAACGGCGACTATCGCAGTTGACATAATATTTCCGAAGGAGGCAGACATAGTGGACGAAAAACTGACAAACGCTCAACGGGCCAAGGTGCTCATAGAAGCTCTTCCGTATATCCAGCGCTACAACAACAAGATCATCGTTGTCAAGTACGGCGGAAACGCAATGATAAACAATGAGCTTAAGCGCGCGGTTATGGGCGATATCGTTTTGCTCTCGCTAATCGGGGTCAAGGTCGTGCTGGTTCACGGCGGCGGGCCAGAAATCAGCGACACACTCAGTAAAATGGGCAAGGAAACGCAGTTCATTGACGGGCTTCGCGTGACGGATAAGGACACGGCAGAGGTCGTGCAGATGGTGCTCGCCGGTAAAATCTCAAAAAATCTTGTCAGCCTTATCGGAAACATGGGCGGCCGAGCAATCGGGCTTTCAGGCATGGACGGACACATGATTGAGGCCGAAAAGCTGCGCGACGAGCTTGGCTATGTCGGCGAGATTGTGAACATCGACCCGAGGCCGATACTCGACGTGCTCGATAAGGGCTATATCCCCGTCGTCTCCTCCATAGGCTGCGACAAGGAAGGCAACAGCTACAATATAAACGCGGACACCGCCGCAAGCCGCATTGCGGGAACGCTGAAAGCGGAAAGCCTCGTTTCCATGACGGACATTTCCGGACTACTGCGCGACAGGAACGACCCAAAATCCCTCATTCCCGTCGTCAATGTGAGCGAGGCTTCGCAGCTCGTACGGGAAGGCGTCATTTCCGGCGGCATGATACCCAAAGTCGATTGCTGCATCGAGGCGATACGCCGTGGGGTCAAGAGAGTTTTTATCATAGACGGGCGCGTGCCGCACTCGATACTTATCGAAACGCTGACCGATGAAGGCATCGGTACAATGTTCTTATAGGCCAAAATAGTATTGGAGCAAAAAATGGATATAATTGAATTATATAACACACATGTTGCAGACACCTATGCAAGGTCGCCCATGGTTGCTGAAAGCGGCGTCGGCGCACGGATAACAGACGAAAACGGCAAGGTCTACATCGACCTCGGAAGCGGCATCGGCGTCAACTCCTTTGGTGCCTGCGACAGCGAGTGGGTCAAGGCTGTTGAATCCCAGCTTCACGCTTTGCAGCACATCTCAAACCTCTACTACACCGAGCCGCAGGCGCTTCTTGCAAAAATGCTCTGCGAAAAGACGGGGATGAAAAAGGTCTTTTTCGGAAACTCGGGAGCCGAGGCAAACGAATGCGCAATTAAGTGTGCGAGAAAATACTCGTCCGATAAGTACGGCTCCGGGCGAAGCACTATAGTAACACTAATTAACAGCTTCCACGGCCGCACAATGGCGACGCTTTCGGCTACGGGGCAGGAAGCGATGCATGTCCACTTCGGTCCGTTCCTCGAGGGCTTCAAATATGTGCCTGCAAACGATTTTTCCGCTCTCGAGGCCATTTGCGACGAATCGGTCTGCGCCATTATGCTGGAGCTTGTACAGGGCGAGGGCGGCGTAATCGCTCTCGACAAAGCCTATGTAGCAGCAGCGGCAAAGCTCTGTGCGCAGCGTGACATACTGCTTATGATTGACGAGGTTCAGACCGGAAACGGCAGAACGGGCTCGCTTTACACCTATATGCAGTATTGTGTCGCACCCGACATCCTTACCACCGCAAAGGGTCTCGCTGGGGGGCTTCCCCTCGGCTGCGCGATGCTCGGCGAAAAGGTCGAAAACACCATGACGCCAGGAACTCACGGCTCAACCTTCGGCGGAAACCCAATTTGTGCGGCCGGCGCTCTGAGCATACTGTCAAGGCTAGATGAAAAGCTCTTTGACGAGGTCGTCAAAAAAGGCACATACATAAAATCAGAGCTTGACGGCGCAAAGGGCGTAAGGTCTGTCACGGGGCTCGGGCTGATGCTCGGTATAGAAACCGAGAAGGACGCAAAGCAAATCGCACGTGAATGCCTGGATAAGGGCGTTATCGTGCTTACGGCGAAAAGCAAGGTCAGACTGCTGCCGCCGCTTAATATCACATGGGAAGAACTGACCGAAGCCATAAAGATTTTGAAGGGAGTCATCGCACAATGAAGCATCTTTTGAAGCTTTCCGACCTCACTAGCGAGGAGATTATCGGAATACTCAATCTTGCCGACCAGCTCAAATACGAGAGGAAAAACGGCATCGAACACCACCTCCTGAAGGGCAAGACTTTGGGAATGATTTTTCAGAAAAGCTCGACCCGCACAAGAGTCAGCTTTGAAGTGGGAATGTATCAGCTCGGCGGAAACGCGCTTTTTCTCTCCTCGCGCGACCTTCAAATCGGGCGCGGCGAACCTATACAAGACACCGCCCGCGTGCTCTCACGCTATCTCGACGGCATTATGATACGCACCTTCGCGCAGCAGGAGGTTGAGGACCTCGCAAAATACGGCTCCATTCCGATAATCAACGGTCTTACTGACTACTGCCACCCGTGTCAGGTGCTGGCGGACCTAATGACTATCCGCGAATACAAGCACAGCTTCAAGGGCTTAAAGCTCTGCTTCATCGGCGACGGCAACAACATGGCAAATTCCCTTATGGTCGGCTGCATAAAGATGGGCATGTCGGTCGCTGTTGCCTGCCCCGACAACTACAAGCCCGACGCCGCTCTGATGAAGTGGGCCGCCGAGAACGGAGATTTTTTGTGTACAAGCGATGTTCTGCTTGCGGCCAAGGACGCCGACGTCATCTACACCGACGTATGGGCTTCCATGGGGCAGGAGAACGAGTTCGTTGACCGCTGCACGGTCTTCAAGGGCTTCCAGGTAAACGACGCCGTAATGAACGCCGCAAAGCCCGACGCGATGGTTCAGCACTGCCTGCCCGCACACCGCGGGGAGGAAATCACGGAAAAGGTTTTTGAAGCTCACGCCAACGAGCTGTTTGACGAAGCGGAAAACAGGCTTCACGCGCAGAAGGCTGTTTTAGTCAAACTCCTCGGAAATAACTAAGCCTATGAGTAAGGTTTACATAATTTTAGAGAACGGTCGCGTTTTCGAGGGCGAGTCCTTCGGAGCGGAGGGCGAAGCCGTCGGCGAGCTGGTGTTTACCACAGGCGTTGTCGGTTATGTTGAAACGCTGACAGACCCCAGCTACGCGGGACAGATAATAATGCACACCTTTCCCGAAATGGGCAATTACGGCATCATCCACGAGGACTATGAGAGCTGGAAATGCCATGCGCGCGGCGTTGTTGTCCGCAACTGGTGCAAAAATCCTTCGAATTTCCGCTGCG
>Ga0074193_1000869_pt1 | contig 44187 bp, 42 predicted proteins | sample EPASupsiteHSE605_FD_64523 | JGI IMG/M metagenome (GOLD analysis project Ga0074193, IMG submission 64523) | Bioremediated contaminated groundwater from EPA Superfund site, New Mexico - Sample HSE6-05 | ecosystem: Environmental > Aquatic > Deep subsurface > Groundwater > Contaminated ...
ATCCGGCACCAGAGATATGTATATGATCGTTGACGGTCAGATTAAGCACGATTACTCTGAAAAAGATTGAGGAGGTTTAGAAATGGAAAAATTTCTAAAATGTCCAGACTGCGGATCAGACCTTGAGCTTTGGCAAGCATACTCAGGATGCGACTGGGATAGTGAATAGGGAGAAGGATCAGGCTTTGGGTGGGAGGTATATCTAGCATGCAGAGGCAATTCTTGCGCTCGTGTATATCTTCTCGGGTACACGAAGGAATTACATCATTTCGTAACACCGATAGAAAAGCTTAGACCTTACAAGTAGGAGGAATTTCATGAAAGACCGTATTCAAAGTGTGCTTAGAAATCCAGATATTTACAATCAATACATGTCAGTTTATAAGTATCGTGGCGTTGATATTTGTACACTAAAGGAAGCAACGCCATCTTCTGGGGATAGGCTTGGCTATGTTATTGATCATAATAGTTTTCGGAAACGTCATTATGATACTGTACAAAGTGCGATTGAGGATATAGAAAAGTTGCCATATTTTTTAATTAAAGAATAATATTCAAAGGGAGGTGATTCAATTGCTGAAAGCAAATGGAGTGGTATTGGAAAATGGATGGATCGAGGGTCGCATTACGTTGGGACCTGACGATAATGCTATTTTTAAACTGAATAATTTTGTTCAAGGTAAAGCGATCCACGCAGGGTGTGAAATTCTAGTCAAATATGGAGAAGGGTGGATCGATGGTCGATATGAGTGGAGCTTTAGGAAGGAAAATCCTATCGAAGTTTACAGTGAGGGTGATGAGGTTATTTACATCGGTGAGGGCCATTTAGTACGAGTGAGAAATATTTAAATAATAGTTATTTTGGCTATTTCACAGCAAATGGTTGATATTTGCCATGAAATAGCTGGAAGTCGCTGGTATTGGAGTGAATTGGGCTAGATTGAATATATGGAGGGGAAAAATGAGATTTATCAAAGATTCTGAATTTCGAAAAGTTGAAATTGTTGTAGATGTCATTCAAGACATGTTGCCGCTTATTGAAGAGCAGGCAGGGTTTGACTGCTTTTGCTTAATTGGACCAATAGGCGAAGAGCGACGCACTGGATTAAATTTAATGCACGTGATCAAGCGAGGTTCTCACGATTATCAGATTATTGAAATTGTCCATTCCGGTAATTCCGATGTCATCTTCGTTACAATTCGAACGAGAGATTCGATCGTCAATGATAGCAAAAAAGGACAAAAACAGGAAGCCTTTGACAACGAAGAATATATTAAAATAGCTAAATTTATAATCGATGAAATGATTAAGTTCGAAAAGAGGCATTAGTGTTAAATGTTTCTCTGAAGTCTACGAATTTCAACCATGAGTTGTGACAGAGCCTTTATTTTATTCAAAATGGAATTAGAATTGCTTTGGATAATTGAATTAAGGATGATCGAGATTATAAAAGGAATCTTTTTGCTTCGGCATTGGGATTCCTTTTTGCAAAAAGTATTGCGAGGTGTACTAGTCAACCGGGCGCAAGGAAATGCAATCCCACTTGCATTTAAGAGTCGAATAAATCTGAATTGTAATATCAATTAAGCACTGATGAAGAGAGTTAGATTCTGGAAAAGAATTTTTCAAGTAATCGCTTGAGAAAAAATATAGAAATGATCAGTTTTGTGATACGCAAATAGAGGAGGATAGAAAGAGTGAAGTTGGAGGATGAATATAGGAAAGAGTGTGGACTTACTCCATAAATACCCAAATGGAGGTAACAGGGGAAAATATATTAGTAATCCAATTTGGTAAGATAGAGACGAATGGTAGAAAAAGAGAAAAGTGGAGATGGTACAAAGTAAGCGTAAAATACTACATTATCCGGAATTCCGGATAGGGTTTATTTTACGCTTACGGTACAAATACAAACTAGATTGTGAAAATGGAGTTTATGCCTAGATAAGACATATAGGCTATCCTGAGAGGCCCAAGCGAGCACACTCAGAAATGCAGGTGGGGACGCATGGGGATTTCCCCAGACGCTACACATCGGCGAGGCCAGGTAACTTTCCGCCGTTGCGGCGGGAAACCAAGCATATGGCAACAAGAGGCTATAAAGTCCGCTTCGCTACCTTGACAGTCAAAAAGTATATTCTACATTAATTAACAGAAAGGCTTTGATTCGGTACCTCATAATTAAATTAATGATTCCAGAATTTTTACTCACTGTATTTTGAGCAGGGCAAGGATCGCTATGCTGCAAGCACTTTAGCTACTCAAATGTAGGCCCTGCGCAAGGATGTACAAGAACCCACTTTAGGGCGCTCTATAGCCCTACCAGAGCTGCATAGCGAGTGCTTTGTGAGAGCAGAGAGGGGTTAACCATCTGACAAGCATTTTAGCCCAAATCGAAACAGAGATATTGTAGATTAATGCGAGGCTGAGGCCTTGGTTTTTAACTAAGCCAATGAATTAGTTGCTACGGGATTTTTAATCCCATATAATTGGAGCATATCCCGCGAATGTGGATGCTACATCCCCCAATCGTTCCACGATAAAAGGCAAGGCTAAGCAGGCTTACGCCTTGCTATAGCAGGTTTTAGATGATATCGCTACGCTAATCATCTTACGGCCCGCTCGTCATGACTTATCGCTAATATAATTTTTCTCCGAAAAACCGCGACCCCTGCGGGATCACTTTATATTAGCTGTCATAACATTGCTGGCCCCGATAATATTCACTTCGCGAATCTTATTTGTAAATTCAACTTCGTCAAATTTAATTACGGGAGCTTATCAAAGCACCAGAGGATTGCATAATCCCCTAGTGCTATTTTACGTTGGAGGCGATTTATATGAGTAGACGATCATCACGAATAAAAGAACTGACCCCAGCCGACAAAAGATTGCTAGAGCAATTATCTAGAACAGGAGTAGCGGATCGAACCCAAGGAAATCAGCAAGGCGTAAATGATCATAGACAAGATCAATTAGAGCGAAGTAATTTTTTAAGCATAGAGCAACATTTAGTCTATGGTAATCAAAGGGATATCTTGGTCTTATCAGATGCAGGGAAAAAATGGGCTAGAGAAAATCTACCAATAAATCAACTGTATATGAGAAATAATCAGCAAGTAGAGCATGACTTAAGATTAACTCAAATGTATCTGGAATTACCGCATATCAACTGGAAAACCGAATCAGAGTTTAAAAATCAGCTCGAATTAGAAACAGGGCAAAAGCCGATAACTGGAGTAGATGGAACAATGGAGGTCACAAGAGAACAATTTATTGAATTAATGCGACAAGAAGATGATAGATTTACATTTAAGGATTTATCTATGGGGCAAGAATTGCCAGCCATTTGCATTATTGCGGTTGAAAGTATAGGAGAGACATACAGTGCAGGAGACCGAGCCGATAAATGCACGGTATCAGTCCAGGGAAATTGTCAGGGAATAATAATGAGCGAGAGGGGGTAATTAATATGGAAATGATGATAAGGGACGATATTATACCAGTATTAGATTTTACCGTATGTAAATTCTATTTTAATGACGTATTGGAATTAATAGAGCGATCTTATGGATATGCATTCAAGGCGCAAATAAGTAAATATTTTGGACACAATATGGTTACAAGATTATTAGAGGCCGATCTGGTAGGAGAAAATACATTCAATTCATTTGAATATATTTATTTAAAAGATAAGGCATTGAGATATGTAACTTATAAGGATAGCCCAATTTGCTACACGGGCATTAAAAAAAATAAGTTGTCCATATCTACACTGAGTGATGAACCTTCAAATAAAACATTAATTGCATCCACGTGTACACTGGAAGTCCTAAAAGCAAAAGGAATTAATTGTAATTATTCAATCAATAAAACAGTATTTAATAATCATACGGATAAATTCATTGCGTTAAATTACCCAGATAAAAAGGACCTGATGGTTAAAAAGATAAAAGGATATAGCAAAAATGCTAAAATTAAAATTGAATTATATAAGAACAAAGAAGGATTAAATGGTAGATTGTATATTACTGATTACGGCGCAAATATTAGAGTACAGCATTATTTGAAAAGCTTAATTGAAGTAATTCAATTAATTGATCCAGATAAACAAATAAAAAAATTAGATATATATATATTAAGTTATTCAACAAATAGAGCTAATTCACTAAAAAAGGGATTTGAGAATTTAATTAAAGACAAATTCCGATTAAATCAATTCGCCAAAGATATTAAATATAATTACGAATATCTAAATGAAGTGGAATATAAGGTAACTATATTGAAGTATGCATTTTGGCTAAATAAAATAATAGGCAAGAATTTAATTGCAAAAAGAAAAGGGATCGCTAAAGATAAGCTTATCCCAATAACATTAAAAGGATTATCAAAAGAGCATATAGATATGTTAGGCAGTAATTTAATCATATAGTTAAAATATATGTGACCAAATTGAGATAACAAAAATTACGTTGATAATCGATATGGTTTCTTATTTCTTGCCTACAAGTCCCATAGGGAGGCATGTGAGCGTTTTATTTTTTTGTTGAACAAATCTCCTTAAATACCCTTCATGGTATTTTATTAGCCCTTCTTCGTATGCCTTTACATTTCTGTAGAATGTTGCTTTAGTTAGGCCACTAAGCGAATGGCCCATACTCCTGTAATCTCTTTAGCTTTCCATTGCTTTATGCAAATGATGAAGTCCTTGATTTGCAGACTGGACATACCTTCTCCTTTTCGTTTTCCTTCATCTGATTTTTTTGCCAGGAATGGCTTATATAAGCTTTAAAAACACGAGAGAATTCATAAGTGAATTACCTCGTGTTTTTATGTGTGAATGAGGTGTTCGAATCTGTTATACCCTTGTATCCTCGCGGGCTAATAGTGCATTTATAAGTTTGGGAGAGGCTCCAGAAGGGGTATCTAAGGCGCTAGGCTTCTCAAACAGGCAGAATACCATCACTTTTGAAAACATTATATAACCACTTATCGATAAGGATATAATGTCTGGCAACGTAGATTTTAAAAAATAACATGTAGAATTTGTCAAAGAGATTATTGAGGGAAATCACAAGTCTGTTTGTTATTTGGGTCATGCTGCGGCGCACTGCCATGTTGGGAAAGACGCAGAAGGACTACGGGAAATTTTTCGATGGGGTTTGCAGAGTTCGGTTTAGACTTTACCCGATCAATACACGTAATTTCTACTGTAAGAATGATGACTGGCGTGGGAACTATCCTTAAACAACCTACGGATTTCTTGGATATACATTTCGTCCAAGAATACAAAGGACAAAGATGGAAAGGTATTTATAAATATTACGCCGGCAAAAAGGATATGCAATAAACAAATTCATGAGGATAAATCTAGAAAAGGGTGTGGACTTGTTCCAATAAATACGCAAATACAGAATAAAAAGTAGTAAAATAAGCGTTGACGGGAGTGACTAACCCGGGTGTTCTTAGTTTCAAAGGCCTAAGACTCTTGGTTTTAACGAAACTCAAGGCATAAAAAATTAGCCACTCCATATGGCTATTTGCTGCAATTGAGATTGATATGGTCAATAATACTTATTTGCAGCTCAGTTAAAAAAGGATTTATAAAAATGTCTATGGCATATGATATTCTCAATTTATGACCCCAATAATTACCGCTAGAGAAATTGGAGGAGAGGGTAATAAAGAAATAATAATCTTTCCTAATAAAGGAATTTAAATATTAAAAGGGAATTAAAGTAATACCGCGAATTTATTATATATATAAGTCGTGTTTAGTAGATATATGTTGAGATATTTATCAAAGAAGTACGATTATGAAGGTGATGACTTTATGAGTTTTAAAGAATTAGATATAAAACCGGAATATAGATCACCAAGTACAGATGTTGTTAAAGACTTTTATATTCCCATACTTAAAGAAGCAGTACTTTATAAACGCGCTGTGGGTTTTTTTTCGTCCACTGCTTTTGCGGAGGCTACAAAAGGGATTACCGGCCTTATTAGAAACGGCGGTAAGATAATGCTAATAGCCTCTCCGAGATTACAACAAGAAGATATTAATGCAATAGAAAAGGGATATGAAGAGCGGAGCAAAGTAGTGGAAAGGGTATTGATGTCTTCGTTTATTGAGCCGTGCGATTACTTCGAAACTGAGCGTCTCAACTTGCTAGCGACTCTTATAGCAGATGGAAAATTAGATATCAAAATTGCCTTAACTGAATCGTCTAACAAAATAGGTATGTATCATGAAAAAATGGGACTTTTTTATGATAACCAAGATAATGTCCTCGCATTTACTGGTTCAATGAATGAAACAATGACTGCATTTAACATTAACTATGAAACTATTGATGTTTTCCGGTCGTGGACAAATGAATTTGAATTTGAAAAGGTAAAGGCAAAGGAAAATGCATTTACTGCATTATGGAATGATTTCGAGCCAAATGTCAGCGTGATAGATTTTCCAGATGTTGCGAAAGAAAAACTGATGAGTTATAAAAAAGAAACAATCAATTTGGATATTGACGAAGATGAATTTAGGCATGAATCCAAAGATATTAATGCACCTCAAATTGGACCGCATATTCCTGTAAATGTAAAACTTCATGATTACCAGTTAGAAGCGATTGAACAATGGAACAATATGGGTTTTAAAGGTATTTTTGATATGGCAACTGGGACTGGTAAAACATTTACCGGGTTGGGTGCTATTTCGAGGTTATTTGAGCATTGCGATAAAAAACTCGCAGTTGTAATAGTTTGCCCATATCAGCATTTGGTCGAGCAATGGATTGAGGATATCCTTCTTTTTAATATGAGGCCTATTGTAGGCTATTCAGCATCTTCACAAAAGGATTGGAAAAAGAGACTTAAAGACGCAATTTTTAGCTTTAACTTAGGAGTGAAAGAACATTTCTGCTTTATTACCACTAACGCAACTTTTTCTTCTGATTATGTCAGGCAACAGATTGATAGCGTAAAGGGTAATGTAGTTTTAATGGTGGATGAAGCGCATAATTTTGGCGCTCAGAACCTGAGTGCCACCTTAAATATAAGAATTCCTTATAGATTAGCACTATCCGCAACTTTAGAACGTCATGGCGATCAAGAGGGGACGGACAAGCTATACAACTACTTCGGGGAAAAATGTATCGAATATACCCTTGAAAGAGCAATACGAGAAGGTAAACTTACACCATATCGTTACTACCCAGTCCAAGTACATCTGACAGAAAATGAGCTTAAACTTTACAAAGATATTACTAAAGAGCTTGCGAAGTATTGTACCAAAGATAGATACGGTAAAATGAAGATAGGCGAAACAGGTAAAATGTTACTTATTAAGCGAGCAAGAGTAGTTGCGGCTGCATCTGAAAAAATTACAAAGTTAAAACAGGTAATTGAGCCATTTGTTGAAGACAAACACATGCTTGTATATTGTGGAGCTGCTTCTATGTCCGATCCGGAGTACAGTGAAGGTAATATGGATAGCTTTGAAAGGCGTCAGATAGACGTTGTATCAGACCTTTTGGGTAATCAATTAGGTATGCGGATTTCAAAGTTTACCTCAGAGGAAAGTGCAGAGGAACGAGTGAGACTTAAAATTGAATTTCAAGATGCTGATCACATACAGGCTTTAGTTGCTATCCGGTGTCTAGATGAAGGCGTAAACATACCAAGTATAAAGCTAGCATTTATTCTTGCAAGTAGTACGAACCCGAAAGAGTACGTGCAACGAAGAGGGAGGGTTTTAAGAAAAGCTAAGGATAAAAATTTTGCGACCATATATGATTTCATTACTCTTCCACGGCCACTCGAAGATGTTTTGAGTCTCTCTGCCGAAGAAATTAAAGTAGACATTTCACTAGTTAATCGTGAAATGGTTCGTATGAAAGATTTCGCTGCGATAGCAGAGAATCCATCCGATACGGACAGTCTTATCAATCAAATCGAAGAAGCTTATGGTTTGTATAAAATTGGAGGTGACGGGGATGTCATATGATATCAATTGCAACGTTTTGGACGAGAAGAAACTTAATCGTATAAAACTTAATATATTAAAAGAAGAAAAAGAAAATCAAAAGACACATACTTTATCAGAAGGCAAAATGGTTGATAAGATTAGGAAGATCATCGAAGAAGAGGTGAAAAAATGCTACTGAGATCATTGAAACTTAATAATTTTAGGCAATATAAGGATGAGCAGTTAATCACATTTTCAAACGATAAAACTAAAAACGTAACGGTAATTCTTGGTGACAACACAAGTGGTAAAACAACGCTGGTACAAGCATTTAATTGGACACTATTTGATTCAGCAGCGTTTACAACTAAAGATTTTCTGTTAAATATGGAAGTTGCTCAGGATTTACGCCTAAACGAAACCGCCAATGTTGTGACTGAAATCTGCCTGACTCACGATAATATAGATTATATAATCACACGGACTCAGGTGTATCTTCGCACTTCAAAAGAGGTAACTTTTAACCAATCTCGTGTAAAAGTTTCATATAAGCAAACTGATGGTCAACTCAAAGAAATAATACCGACTGATAGTACAATTCGCAAGATACTTCCGCCAGAACTTTCTGGTTATTTCTTCTTTGATGGTGAACGAATTGGTAGTATCAGTAGTAAGAATGATGTTACAGAGTCAGTAAAGGGGCTTTTGGGACTATCCGAATTGTTTAACGCAATGAAGCATTTAAAATCGGCTATCAAACTATTTGAGATGAACATGGATATTAAAGGAAACAGGAATGCGGAATTAGCATTTGAGCGAATGAACAGTGAAATTGCTCGCCGCGAAATCTTATTAGAAAAACTTAGTAATGCTAAAAATGAAATTATTCATTATGAACTGCGAAAAGAGCATTTACAGGAAGTATTAAGAGATAACCAGTCAACTAAGCTTTACCAGAAAAAGAAAGAAGAACTTGAAGAAAATATTAAGCGTGAAACAAAGGCGCTAGAAGACACTTGCAAACGGCTTATCAGTGAGTTCAATACAAACGCTATCGGTTTTTTTTCTCAACCATTAATTAAACGAGCTTCTGAATTTTTGAAATCCATTGATGTTGCTGATAAAGGTGTCCCTAATATGAACGCTTCATCAATCAATTTTCTGATACAGCGTGGGCACTGCATTTGTGGTGCTAAGATAGAGGACGGTAGCGAAGTTCATGCACATCTTATGAAAGAAAGTGACTACCTACCACCACAATCAATTGGTACTTCAATTAGATTATTTAGAGAACAAATGAAGATGTATCAAAAAGGTAGTGAAAACTATCATGGCAATATTGAAAGGAAGTTCATTGATATATGTGCATATAGAGACCGCATACAAAATTGGGAGGACGATGTTGAGGAAATCAGCATCAAGATTAAAGGCAAGGATAATTTTGCTAAATATGAAAATGAATTAAGTGATGTTAAGGTTAGGTTGAGAAGGTTTTACGACGAGTCGGAGAGTATTTCTCGTGACGAAGGGGCCTGTGCAAACGAAATCGAGAAAGCACATAAAAGTTACAACAGCTTTGTATCCGCGACAAGTAAGAATATTGAAATCATGAATTATATTATGTACGCACAGAAAACGTATGAATGGATTAACGTAACATATATAGCAAAGGAAAAAGAAATTAAGGAAAAACTCGAAAATAAGGTGAACGAAATTTTCTCAAAGATGTATCATGGTAACAGGAAAGTTGTTATAGACGATAAATATCGAGTGACACTCCTTACTAGTTACGCCGATGAGGACATTCAAACAGACGAATCTAGAGGTCTTGAAACGGTGAAAAACTTTGCTTTTATCGCAGGACTAGTTGACCTCGCACGAAAAAAAATTATCGGTAATATTGGCGATGGTGATAGTATTGTGAATCTTAGTTCTGAACCATATCCTTTGGTCATGGACGCACCTTTCTCTAACGCTGACGAAAAGCATGTTGGCAACATATCGAAAATTCTCCCTGAAATTGCCGAACAGGTTATCATGGTAGTTATGGCTAAAGACTGGGCATATGCTAAGAACGTTATGGGTGAACGTGTGGGAAAACAATATATGTTAAATAAAGAATCTGAGACCCGAACTTATATCGCGGAGGTAGCTATAAATGATTGAGATGTTTGAACGGGATTTTGAATTTAGAGGTAAGCATGCTACATACACAAAGTTTTTGAAAGATACAGCTAAAGTTTTTAATAGAAACATTGATATTTATATGGAGGCTTCAATTATTGGATTATTGCATGGCAGATTAGCAGAAAGAGATACAACGGACACAGACCGGACAAATATACTGGCAGGAGTTTTTATTGAAGAAAAGGAAAAATGCAAATTTCTATTCCGTGTTATCATGCTTCTGGATACTTCTACAGGATTGACACCTGAGCAATGCCTAGACCGTGCATTTAGAGAAGATAATAATGAGGTTGCACTCAAAAAGAATATGGCCCTTTTTAATTCGTATGTTTATGGAGGAATAGAAGTACTTTACGAGAAGTTTTTTACTAATTGCACGACAAGTGACGATTATTTAAATATGATTTATACTTTTGTAAATAATTTTAAAAACGATATTAACGGCATAACAGATGAATCTTAAACACAGACTTGCTTTAGCCCGAGAAATGAATAAGCCGAGTAAGGCTGATGAACTCAATAAGCAATATGAGCCAAAGAAGGTTACTAATAAACCTAGGTATAGTAACATACCTAAGTTTATTAGTTTACCCAAAGAAGAAAGTAGTACACCCAAAGATATCGATGAATCATACTTTGACGATCCTATAAAATTATTGAAGTATCTTGATGGAGAAACTATTAATGAGTCGCCGGATATTTTAACTGATGCTGCAAAGAAAATTGTTGAAATTGATGACCAATTAACAAACAGGTTTCAAGCTGTTAAATTACAGTTTGACGATCCTATAAAATTAATTAAGTATTTTGATAGAAAAACTATTAAGAAGCCACCGAAATCTATTAGAAAATTTGCTCCTAAAAACACAATCGGACCGGTGAGAAAAGCCTCGGTGGATACCATTGGAATTATAACTCCGACTAAATTCATAACAATTGAATTTCCTGGAACAGAGATATTTAAGAGGCAAAAGTACCTCATTTTATCTAAAGATAATGAAGCAGTAATATGTAAAGAAATAGATAAATATGAGTTTATCACAATTCCCCTGAACCATTTTATGCTAAATGAATGGACGTTTAAAATTGGAAATCAAACATATACGAGAAGATTTTCAGTGAATGAGAGTCAAATTAGTGAACTCAAAGAAGATGTAAGCATACTCAAAGATATTGCAATGGAGAAGCAAGAAAGCATAGTATTAAAAAATAGGCAAACTTATCATTTGATATTCTCTAAAACCGATGAATTTGATGAGGAAATATTTGAAGTAGAATATGACGAAGGAGCTAAGGAACAGTATGCATGGAGTAAGACTAAGAAAGGATATCCTATTAAAATTACTCCGAACCATTTTCTGCTAAATGAATATACGTTTAAAAACGGGAGCAAAACATATACGAGAAAATTTTCATTCAATGAGAGTCAAATTAGTGGACTCAAAGAAGATATTAGCATACTCAAAGATATTGCAGTGGAGAAGCAAGAAAGCATAGTATTAAAAAATGGACAAACTTATCATTTGATATTCTCTAAAACCGATGAATTTGATGAGGAAATATTTGAAGTAGAATATGACGAAGGTGCTAAGGAACAGTACGCATGGAGCGAGACTAAGAAGGGATATCATATTAAAATCCCTCTGAACCATTTTCTACTAAATGAAACGACGTTTAAAAAAGGGAGAAAAACATATACGAGAGAATTTTCAGTTAATGAGAGTCAAATTAGTGGACTCAAAGAAGATATTAGCATACTCAAAGATATTGCAGTAGAAAAGCAAGAAAGCATGGTCTTAAAAAATGGGCAAACTTATCATTTGATATTCCCGAAAAGTGATGAATATGATGAAGAAATATTTGAAGTAGAATATAACGAAGAAGGCGTTAAGGATCAGTATGCATGGAGTAAGAGTAAGAAAGGATATTTTATTAGAATCCCTCTGAACTGTTTTTTACTAAATGAATGTACGTTTAAAACAGGGAAAAAAACATATACGAGAAAATTTTCAGTTATTGGGAGTCAAATTAGTGCAACCAAAGAAGATATTAGCATACTCAAAGATATTGCAGTGGAAAAGCAAGAAAGCATAGTATTAAAAAATGGTCAAACTTACCATTTGATATTTCCGAAAAGCGATGAATTTGATGAAGAAATATTTGAAGTAGAATATAACGAAGGAGCTAAGGAACAGTACGCATGGAATATGAATAAGAGAGGATATGCGAGTCCAAAGAATACACGAAAGAGAAATTCTCTATTAAGAATTAAAACTAGTAATTTCGTAAACTTTCAATATGCTGAAATTAATGCGACAGGGAAAATCATCTTCACTCATTTTACTATTGAGAAGGCAGTGAAGCGATAAAGCTTGTATTAGTTGGTGCAATTGGGCTGCTTTATTTAAATATTATTTTGGAACTGATGTTCGTTTGGGAAGGAATAATAGCAATTGGTGGCGAATTTAAATTACTGGGGATACTTTCCCCAGTAATTTAAATTTTGCCTAAAAGTAAAATCAATGCGATTTATTAGTGCTCCGGAGGAGAGAAATGATATGAAACTTCATTGGTGTAGAAAATGTAACATTCCAGTCCATGTGACTATTTGTCCGCTTTGTAATAGTAAAACAAGAAATTTTGCTATGGATGCACGACCTGTGTTTCCAGAAGAAATAGCTCTATTAGAAATACTCTTAAATAAGAAGGGACAACTGCAAGGAAAAAGCGTGTGGAATACAAAGGGCAACCACTATTTTATAGACGGCATAAAGTTGCGTGAGTTCTCTGTACAAAAAATCATCGCAGAATGGGACGCTGATCTGGTCAATCGTCTTTTTTCAGAAGAAGAAATTTTAGGATTCGATTATAATGCGTTCAAATCTATGATCGATAAATTTATTTTAGCCAATAAAGAACAACTTCAAGAACTAGAAGATAGTAGTGTCGAGTTTATTAAGATGGCCGATGAAAAGTACGGAAAACGAAATATAATGGTTTCTTTCAGTGGGGGAAAAGATTCAACGGTTGTCTCATCTTTAGTGAGAAGGGCTTTACGTGATCCTAAAGTTCCACACGTCTTTGGAGATACCACACTAGAGTTCCCCACAACCTATAAATATTTAGAATTATTTAAGGAAACAAATTATCGTGTTCCATTTTTCAAATCAAAGTCTGACCACGACTTTTTCAAATTATCCGAGACTATCGGACCGCCAAGCCGTGTAATGCGTTGGTGTTGCACTGTCTTTAAGACAGGCCCTTTAGCAGATGTAATGGAAAGGTTTAGTGGGAGTGATAAGATACTAACATTCTACGGTATTCGGCGTAGTGAATCTACTCAACGAAGTAACTATGAAGCCCTCTCAACGAGTCCGAAAATAGCAAAACAAATCGTTGCATCGCCCATAATAGATTGGATAGATGCAGACGTATGGCTATATATATTTACCAATAAGGAATTATTTAATCACGCTTATCGCATAGGATTTTCACGTGTGGGCTGTTTGGTCTGCCCTAATAATAGTGATTGGGCATTTTTTTTAAATAGTGTTCATTTCCCAGAACAATCTAAAAAATGGAGAAATTTCTTAGTTAAGTTTGCAGGCAAAATAGGCAAAATTGATGCTGAGGAGTACGTGGATTCTGGAAATTGGAAGGCTAGACAAGGCGGCAATGGAATGGAGGTAGGCTTTAGTACGATAAAATTTGAGCCTTGTGCTACGGAAGCTGATGCAAGAAACTATTCGTTGACAAGACCGATAACCAAGGACTTATACGAATATTTTAAACCATTTGGAAATCTTGACTTTGAACGTGGTAGAGCGTTACTTGGAGAAGTATACGTTTGGGGTAGGAAAGATAAGAAGAAAGAAAAACCGCTACTTAAACTACAAGGGAAAATAGGACAAAACCATCTGAAAATTATCGCTGACCTAGAAGTGCTTCACAGCGAATATCCACGAAAGAGCCATATTCTAATGGAAAACTGGATTAATTGTCAGCTTCGAAAGTATCAGGCCTGTATTGCATGTGGAGGATGCCCAGCTATATGTAGGATGAAAGCTATAACACTCATAGGAGAACAGTATCGAATTGACTCTGGTAAATGCATTGGTTGTATGGAATGTGTAGCTCATTATGACAAAGGGTGTCTTGTAACTAAAGTAACGCAAACGAGGAGGGTCGTATAATGGCATTTGCTAGGCATCAAACGTTTCACTTCAGAGAAGGATGGTTAACTAAAGGGTTAAGAAAAATAGAGGATTACCCAACTGTTTTCATGGCACAAGACGGAATGGTGCAGCTCGGAATTGGAAATAACATGGTAAAAGCGCTTAGATATTGGTTAGTTGCCACAAATCTAACATTCGAAACTACGGGCGGAAATAAAGAACAGCGACTAACAGGGATCGGAAAAATCATCTCTAAATATGACGTATGTCTGGAAGAAGAATTCACATTGTGGGTAATCCATTATCAATTAGCGACGAACAAAGAAATGGCAACAGCCTGGTATTGGTTCTTTAATGTATTTAAACACAAAGAGTTTGATGAAGACATGTTTTTAAATGAGCTGGAGTTGTGGATCAATGAACAAGGGGATGATGTTAAAGAGGTTACACGAGGGTCTTTAAAAAAGGATTTTGACTGTATAATTAATACCTATTGCATGCACAAAGCTAATAGTTCTAATCCTGAAGATAATTTTATGTGTCCTTTGCAGGAATTAGGGATAATTGAACTGATAGACTCAAAGAGGAAACGGTATCAGTTTGCTAGGCGGAAAGTTGAAAAACTGGCCAAAGAATTGTATTTATATGCGATTTTGGATTTTATGGCTGGTTATGAGCAAAAGGATATAGGACTTGATGACTTGCTAACTTCAGAAAAAAGCGTCGGCAAGATTTTTGTGCTTGGGCTTTCAGAGCTAATTCAAGTGTTAGAAATGTTACAGGCAAACGGATTTTTACGGTTTAAGAAGACTGCTGGATTGAACCAAGTTACAATATCTATTGAACAAACGGCTATTAACGTAATTAAAAAGTTCTACCAGGAACTTCAAATAGACAAACAGGAGCTAACTAAATGAGTGAAAGAATGAATAGATATATTTCCACATCTCCAGGATTTCAATATTCTATAAATGTTAAATATGATCTTAGAAGTCTAACGAAGGTAGAAAACTATATTCCTTTAGAACAGACGACCTCTGTCATAACGGATGTAATCACATCTAATAAAGAGGGGGGGACTCTGCGTTCGCGACTAATTGTAGGGAACTATGGTACAGGCAAATCACATCTAAGTGTAGTTTTGCTTTCAATTATGGGGAAAGTCCTCTCTATAGAATCGTATGATCAATTGTTGCGGAAAATTGATCAACTCGGTGGTGAAGCCGCAAATGAAATTAGGGATGAACTTTCAAGAGGAAAGATGTTACCAGTTGTCGTCACTGGCTCTGGACAACCTTTTGAGCAGTTGCTTTTGGCTAGCTTACAAAGGGCATTAGAGGAAGCTGGGCTAGATAGTTTAATGCCCAATACGTCCTATTCTGCAGCATTAGAGCAGATAGAAAGATGGGAAAAACAATACCCAGAAGCATACAGTCATTTTTCACAATACCTATTAAACCTTAAAGTTAAAGTAAGGAACTTAACTCAAGGGTTGGAAAACTGCGACAAAACGTCTTACGACCTTTTTATTCAGGCATATACAGCTGTAACCCACGGTGCTGTTTTTCAACCGCTATTACAGGAAAAGGTTGAAGATGTCTATTTGGATGTTGCAAATCACATGGCTGAACAAGCGTTGAGGGACAATTCAAAGTATGTGGGTATCCTCGTACTCTTCGATGAATTTGGGAAATATCTTGAGACATCATGGAAAAATAAAGAGATTGTTGATCTCCAACCTCTACAAAACTTCGCCGAGGCCTGTAATTCGAGTGACGAGCATCCTATCCAGATTATTCTCTTAACACATAAACCGATCGCGCAATATGCCAGCAAATATGGACAAGACCTAGTTAATGAGTGGAAGAAGGTTGAGGGACGATTCAAAAATATTGAACTAGTTAATCAGCCGACCAAAATGTACGAAATTATCTCCAATGTCATTCAAAAAGTAGAAGACAAAGCATTTTGGGAATCATTCCAAGACGATAACAAACTAACGACTAACGAATTGAGAACACAGTTAAATAAGACAAGGCTCTTTTCCGATCTATCGTCGTCCGAGGAACTAGATAAATATGTCCTGAATGGCTCATTCCCACTTCAGCCCGTGTCAGTCTTTGCGCTGCCAAGGTTTTCACAAAAAGTAGCTCAAAATGAACGAACCGTTTTTACCTTTCTTTGTAGTAATGAATTTTACACATTAAGTGAATTTATAAATAACAATAATGTTGATTCTCAAAAGCTTCTAACATTGGATGTTCTTTATGATTACTTTGAAAATCAGATGAAATCAGCTGATAATGAAGATAATATACACACGTTATGGCTTCAAACAAACGCTGCGCTTAACCGTTTAGATGGAGATGAAATATTAGAGTCGAAAATCCTCAAATCTTTAGCAGTTATTAAAACTATAGGGTTACCTACAGTTTTGCCAGCCACATTTGATTACCTAAGACTCGCCTACATCGGATCAGATATTGATATTGAGAAGTTAGGAAGCTCATTTCAAACCCTTCTTCGAAAAAGAATACTATTCGAGGGTAATGCTACTGGTATGCTTGAATTCATTGTACCCGGAGAAATGGACATTGAGCAAGAACTAAGTGTGCTTGTTGCAAAACGAAGAACATTGGTTGATCCGTGGACCGTTTTGAATGACTGTTTCCCACCTAATACTGTATTAGCTAAACGTTACAATGATGATTATTCAATGGTTAGATACTTTCAATGCCTGTATGTCTCAGTTAACAATATTGCGAATCTGGTAAATACCGAATTTGAGGGCCATTATGGTAAAGACGGCTTAATTTTATATGTATTACCAGAAAAGGAGCAAGATATTGTCGATTTTGAACATTCACTTAAATCACTTAGTGCTGAAAGGATAGTATTTATTGTTCCAGAGAACTATCCTGCCGATTATCAAGAATTAGAATTATTACTTAGGACGCTTGATGCTTTAACGGAATTGTTGAAGGTAGTGGAACGAAGCAAGCACCTAGATGCTGACCGTTTGGAACTGCTGCTGCGGCTTAAAGACACTGAAATTGAAATTAATGGTATCTTAGACCGAATTTTTAATCTGAAAAAGGTTATAGTATATCAAAATAAAAAGCCAATCAGAATTGATGGAAAATCTGGTCTAAGTCGTTTAATCTCATCTTTATGTAGCACTCATTTCGGAAAAACTCCTAAATTTAACAATGAGATGATAAATAAACATAATCTCACTTCTCCAATTATTAAAGCAAGAGAAAAGGTAGTTAATGGATTGCTTAGTCAGTTCATGGAACCGAGTCTTGGGATCACTGGGTTCGGACCTGAATTGGCGATCTACAAGTGTTTGTTAGCACACACTGGCATTGTAATAGAAGACGTGCATAGTGCTAGAATGTCTGATTTACAAACTCTTGAGGATCAGGGTCTTATCTCAATTCTTTTAAAATTAAAATCTTTGCTTTCTGGGGCTACAGAAGGCTTATTTGTTGATCAGATTCTTAAAGAAATGTGTAGCCCTCCATATGGTGTGAGGAGGGGGGTTGTCCCTATTTTGTTGGCTATAGTATTACGCGAGCAAAAGAAAGAAGTATTATTAATTGACTTAAAGGGTAGAGAGGTACCTTTGAATGCTGAAAACATTGATAATGCCCTTAAAGATTCTAAGGGATATTATTTCTTAAAGGAAAATTGGTCACAAGAGAAAACACAGATGTGTGATGGACTTAAAAAAATATTCATAGATTATATGGACGAAGATTCGAACTTATCAGTACCCACGAAACAAATTGCTGACGCATTCAAGAGATGGCTCTTTTCAATTCCTAGATTCACTCGGGATTCAAAGGGACTGACCCGGGAGGCGAAGGCTTTTAGGAAACTATTCAAGGCAGAAAAACTCACAAGTACAAAGCTTATATTCAGGGAATTTCCCAATTTGTTTGGGTTCCAAGAATTAACTGTTGAGAACGTGACAGTTGTTCTTTCAAGTCTTGCGGCTTTGAAGGATGAGATCGATGGATATCTTAAAGCCGAGCTGATTAACTTAGAGCAAGAGCTTGTTAAACTAGTGGATTTAGAACAAGTAAATTCTCGATCATTATTAGCCAGTTTAAAAACTTGGTATGAACTTTTATCGCAGAACAAACGTGATAACATGTATCCCGATAGCACACAAAAATTTATTGATTTCATTTCGTCTTTCAAAGGAGAAAACTCAATTAATTTTCTAAATGGGATGTTCATTAATTTAACTGGACTAAGGCCAGAGGACTGGAACGATCAAACCGTCAAAGGAGTGCGACTGATTTTAGAAGATACGTTGCATGAGATTGCAAGCTTTAAATGTAATACAAGTCAAGAAATAATCGATCTTGGGGATGCGACTGAAGCTGAGGTTGTAATTGTTTTTCCTCAGAATAATGGTACATCGGTGAAACGAGTATTTTCGAAAGGTTCTGTATCAAAAACGGGGAAACTATTACAGAATATCTTATGGTCGTATATTACTGAGTATGGTGATTCCATAACTAATAAGGAGAAAAGCCACATTGTCCTCACAATTCTTGAGAAATTAGTTAGAAGTTAGGTGGAAAATGGATATATATTTAGATAATGCAGCAACGACATTTCCAAAACCCGAACCCGTAATAAATGCAGTAACAGATTGCATGAAAAATGGCGCCATTAATGCAGGCAGAGGCGCATATCCTTTGGCCCGCAAAGCAGACAGGCTCATAGAGGCTACACGCAATTCAGTAGCTTCGTTACTTAATTATAAAGATGGACAAGTACTTTTGTCCGCAAGTGCTACACTAGCATTAAATCAGGTTTTGCTAGGTATCAATTGGAACTATGGTGATATTATTTATACAACTTCATTAGAACACAATTCCGTCTCAAGGGTCTTACGGCATTTGCAAGATACTTTGGGTGTTAAAATTATTACTATTCCCATTAATGCCAAAACTCTCGAATATGACCTGGAAGCTCTTAAACAAATGTTTAACAAAATCCAACCAAAAGCAGTGGTTATGACTCATGTGAGCAACGTTTGTGGACTAATTACTCCGGTTAAGACGATTGCAGAGATGGCGAGGGCCTATGAAGCGATTGTAGTGGTTGATGGAGCTCAGGGAGGGCCTTTGTTACCGTTGGAGGGAGTCCAAGAAGATGTCGACTTTTATATTTTCTCTGGGCATAAGACTTTCTACGGCCCGTTTGGTATTGCGGGTTTTGTAACCAATGGGAAAGTTCCGCTAACTCCAATTATCTTTGGCGGAACAGGAAGTCATTCCGAATTACTGTCTATGCCTGAGGAGCTACCCTTTAGGCATGAAGTAGGGAGCTCGAATATTGTGGCCACAGCTGGATTATATGCTGCCTGTGGTTGGTTACAAGAAACTGGAATAGCTAATATTCGAGAACATGAGCGGGATTTGCTTAAAAGAACCGTTGAGGGGTTAGCAGAATACCGAGATGTAAAAATGTTTATTAGCAATAACTTGGAAAATCACTTGGGAACCTTATCTTTTACGGTCGAAGGATATACTGCACAGGAGGTTGGAATGATCTTGTCGCAAGAATTTAGAATTTCGACGAGGACGGGCTTGCATTGCGCTCCCTTAGCGCATGAATTCTTAGGGACTCTGCCTCATGGTACAGTAAGGATTGGGTATGGTTTCTTTAATACTAAGGAGGATGTTGAAAGCTTGATTAATGCTGTAGGAATCATAATTGATTCGTAGACACCGTATTTTAAGTTGTTGTTTTATAGTAATAACTTTTCCTTTCTAATTGGTATTGTAGTGTGGGATGTAGATTGTTAATTGTCATCAAGGTGAAAAACATATAACGCCACTAGAGATGAGATATACTCTGGAAAAAATCCCTTTGGTACATCTTAGACGCTTCTTTAATCGAATACTCTAACCAGCTAATTTGGAGGCAGTATTTTTCCGGTCTTTGAACGGTTAGTTGAGCACTTGATACCGAATGTCCCATTTTTTTATGTTTTCGGAAGGCTTTCTAGCCTGTGATTGAAGTAGAAAAATAATTGGGAGCGTGAAATTATTGGAATTAGATTTAGACAATCGGCTTTATATCTTGCGTAGCTCTAATCTGCCAGACGACCTTAGGAGCAAGTTCATCAAGGCAGATAAGTTATTCCTCAGAGAACAAAATGATGAATCAGAAGCAATCATCAAGGAGATTGAACGTGAATGCTCGGTTAGGGACATTTCCCTGTGCCAACCGGATGTGAGCTTTTAGTTCCTGAAATGTCCTCACAACACTTCATCTTCATCTGAAATACGTTTACCTTCAACATGCTTTTCAGAAGTAGCAACACATTAAGAGGCTTAAGCCCAAAATATGAAACAATGGAAGGGGAGCGTTGTCTAATAAAGAAATGCAGAATCTCTTATTTGGAGATTCTGCATTTCTTTATTAAGTCATACCCTAACGATACCCTATATAAACCAGTTTATATTGCAATGCCCTCAATGCAATATATTTTTTGTTGATGGGTGCATGGCTCAATTAACCAGGATGCTCGTGACTTAAGACTCCGGAGGTATGGCTCACCGGAATGCTGTCTCTCTCGAACCGTAATATGCATTATTTTCTTGTACGCGAAACACGTTTTATAGAAGAGTTAGAAAATATGAACTAAGAAAGGGTAAGACCTTCTTTAGTTCTTGCTAAGAGGACGTGATTTACAAGCGTACTTTATGTGCAGCTACATTCTCCGCATAATCTGGCCATCACAAGTTGAAGTGAGATATTCAAACGCCGAAAATTTTGTAAATGTCATCAGTAAATACTAAAGAATCAAAGTGAGGCATTTTCAAAACTACCCTACCATTCTTTTGTATATCTGAGATAGAAATTGTGGAAATATTATGGAGAGAAATTGAATAACCACCATGTTTGATATGAATCGAGTGCAGTTGGTTTTCTGATTCTCGATCAATGATTAACTCAAGGTCGCCCTCAATAATAGGGTTATCACCAACTTCTGGGTCTTTGGTGATTATTTCAAATAATTGATCTAATGTGTACTGAATCTTACTTAACTTTTCTTTCATCTTTTTTCAACCTCCTAATGTTTGATTTTTCATTTGGCTAAATGTGCGTAATTCACGCTTTAGAGAAGTAATAAAAAGAGTGCAAAAACTGTAAATCCTTTCTAGGAGAAAGGATTTACAGACATTACACTCTCGTGGACACTGATGCCTCATCACAAAACCAAGGCAATTGTGTATTAATTATGTTTTGCTATCTATAATTATAAGACCGAAAAAACGCGCTCGCAAACACTTTCTTAATTGTGGATTATTATTGTTGTAGCCGTGTGTGTGATCGCCGAGAAATCGGATAGTCGCATGACCCCTAAAATGTTTAGCTAGTTCACAAAAACTAGCTAAACATTTTTTTACTCTTCATTTTCATTTCGAACATATTCTATAATGTCACCTGTCTTACAATTCAAAGCGGAACATAATTTGTCGATCTGATCAAATTCTATTCTTTTTGCGGTTCCGTGCCATAAACTGGAAATAGTATTGGCTCGAATGCCTGTTTTTTCAGCTAATGCTTTTTTCGTTAATTTTTGGCGCCCCATGATTTCGCTCACTCTTATATTTATCATATTCACACCCTCCAAAAACTTTAAGTGATTAAATAATACCACTATAGCTATAAACTATCCAGAAATATACTGATAATATCTTATAAAGTTATTGACTAGTAATAGAAAAAATAATATAATATCCATAAGGGTTATTTAATAACTGTAGTAGTTATAAAATGGAGTGGGGGACATAATTGAAATGGCAAAAGCAAAAGTATTGGGATTTCCTCTAAAATCGGAAAAAGAATTAGCGATTGAACAAGTGGAAAATGAATTTAGGGAGTTAATAAAAAAAACCTTAGAATGTCGGATAAAATACGAAAAAGTTACAGGCAGACAAATCAGTTGGGAAATTCTCGGTGACCTGACAAAGTCGGATGATGTGCCGTTCTGAGCCAGATTTTGGCTATGATGAAAAATATGAGTTTAAATACCGACAACCCTATTTTCAGCAGTAACTATTATGTGGGTAATTTAATAGGTGGTTTTTAAATTGGCTAAGATTTATGAATTTTTAAAAAAGCGAACTGAGGCTGAAATAGAATTGGAATCATCAATTTTGAGTTTATTAGAATGCCGAAGAAAGTTCGAACTTGAAAACCCAAATGTTAAACCAGCGTGGGAGCGCCCCACTGATATATTACAACGAATTGCTCGAATTCATTGCGATGATAAAGAGATATTAAAAATGGTTATGCGATTAGAGCAAAGAATTACCCCTAGCCCGGAAAGCTAGGGATGTTCTATTTCCCTTCTTAGTAACTAGGTGAAACATACTTAACGGAAAATATGTTGAGGAGGAAAATACAATGAGCGAGTTAGTTAAAGGGAAGATTCCACCGGCACCATTCGTTGTAATCAATGAAGATTACATAATAGAGGTATCTCATGTTTTGAAATTTACTCCAGGCAAGGAATACAAGGTTAAACGTACTGCTATCAGAGAAAATGAAAGGAGATATATGGTTTGTGATAATGGCGGCAGATATGCGATTATTTCACCAAGAAATTGCGAGATAATTCAAAATCGCTTCAATTAGTTTCATTGGGATAACTTTTTGAAGGGATGAGCACTTATTGGACGCTGCCCCATTTAGTTAATAGTAAAGCGTCATTTGAGTTTTGTTCAATATCATAGATTAATTAGAGGAAGAGAGTGGTAAAATGAGCTTTATATTTAATATTCTGAGGAAACATAGCGCATGGTATTGTCATAATTGTGGTTGCGAAGTATCGGCCTTTGAGAGGTTCTGCCCGCGCTGTAACACTGATCTTGAGTAAATAGCAAGAAGCGATCGTGGGAAGCAAAATCACAAAAAAGATTACAAATAGATCGATGACATATTGTTATTAATCTATCTGTAATCTTGCAAACAAGTGAGCGCAAGAGAAAATAACTTAAGACCTCTGCTCTAACTTATTAATTGCGCCTGTTGCTCGGGATCAACAAATGACCAAAGGTTATGGTGCTTTAAAAAAAATAGTTATCTAAATTTTTGGATGATGGAGGGATAATATTTTATGTACACTGAAACCGACGACTCCCCATTATTCCTCGCAGTTACGAAAATTGTAAATCGTGTTGATCCTATAAGATTAATTGGCATGGGTTGCCCGCGCGATGAATATGATTCCGAAGTTGCTGATATTTTGAAGATATTACCTGATGCAATATCTTCACGAGAATTGGCTGAAATGATTTACTTAGTATTTATAAAGTGGTTTGGCGTGAAAACTGCAGGTCTGTATGAGAATTATGAACAAATTGCCGATATGATTTGGGACGGAGATATAAGAGAAATAGACTGAGATGTTCTTTGGATTTACTACATTGTGCGATTTGCGTGGTATTTGTAACTTTGATAATAGTACCACCCGCACTGAAACGAAATGTAAGAATTTGATTTGGATAACTCCAGGAGGTTGTAGGTCGCACAAAAAAGAATGTGAGGATGGTTTATTATGTGGATTTAGCCATATAAATCAAAATTCATTTGAGATAGGACTATGATAAAGGATGTGATTTATTGGCAAAAGTGGTGGGATTTCCAAAGAAATCAGAACTTGAATTGGCGATCAACAGGTGGAAAATGAGTTGCGGGATTCTATTAGAAAAATGTTAGAGTATCGAATAAAGTACGAAGATATAACTGGAAAATTAATTAGCTGGGAAATTCTTGTCCAACTCTTGAATGTTGATGAACATAGCCCAAACATAATAAAATGAGTTTTAAATTTTGGATAGTATTTTTGCTTGTGTTTTTATTAATGATTTACGTGGTCGAGGATTTAAAGAAAAAAAAAGACTAATTATTTGAATATTTCAGTTGTAAAGTAGATTTAATTAATCTGCATTTAGCCATTATGTTAAAGCTTTCTACCTTTGTCGAACCACTCCCAAGGCCAGGGAACTTGTTACGATCCTCTAATCAAACATTGAAAACATATATATCAAAAATGAACTGAGGAGGCAGAAAAATGAGTGTATCAGCTGGTAAGATTCCACCTGCACCATATATTATAATCAGTGAGGAGTATATAACGCGGTGGGCCAAAGTTTTGGATATAACGTCAGGCAAGGCTTACAAGGTAAAGAGGACTGTTTTCACTGAAGGGGAAAGACAGTACATGATCGTTGATAATGACGGCAAATATACGACTGTTTCTCCAAAAAGTTGTGAGCTATTATAAAAATTGCTTAAAATATAATTAGTCCCGAGCTGACTTAACATTTGTAACAAGTTTAAGCATAAATAAGAAAAATCTACTTTTAAAAGGAGAGCTGCTTTTTATGAGCTAAATTTAAGATTTTGAGAAGGCATAGTGCCTGGTGTTGTTATCATTGCGGGTATGAGGTAAGCAGTTATGACAGATTTTGTCCAAAATGTGGCTGCGACTTAGAGTAAAAATTTATATAACAAGCGTGAAAAACCTTGCTAATTGGGCTTTTCACGCTTGTTAATTTACTACGAGGGCTAGGTGTCCTTATAAATATAAGTTAATTGCAAAGAGTAAATCCGTAATGTTAGCCCCCTCGATATTTTCATGAGGGCATACAGCGGGAGTTAATGGGTGTTATATTACTCCGCTGCGTTAATCCCTTATTCATAGAACGTGGACTAACGCTCCTTAAAGAGGTTAATAGCTAATAACATGTACATAGTTCTCTTAGATGCGCAACAATAAGACACGTACACCAAATAATGAGAGAGCAGCAGATAATAAAGAATTGAGGTCAAAGTAGAAGTGGCCACTATTTCGAGTAACATAGAAAAGAATTTATATAGTTTACTGGAAAAAAGTATTTGAATATGTACATACCAACCAAGTACAATTAAGTTGTAGGAAGAAAAGAATTTTACCAGAATCCTTTTTAACAACTTTTCTAGAAATAAAGGAGACAAAATAATTTGATAATTTCGGTTTTCAACGCTAAAGGCGGGGTGGGAAAAAGCACGACATGTACTTCGCTTGCGGCGGGACTCGTAAAGCTCGGGAAAAGAATTCTTTGCGTCGATATGGATGCACAAGCTAATACAACTTGTGGGCTTTCGGTGGATGACGAGGCACTTGAGCTAACAATTTATGATTTAATGAAGGAAAAAAGAGTTACTAAAGAAATGATCGAAAGAGTTATGATCCAGACTGAGTTTGAAAATCTATATTTACTACCAAGTGATATTAGATTAAGCAATGCTGAAATAACATTGGCAAATTCCATAAGCCGTGAATCAATCCTTACAAAAATCCTAGATAAAGTGAAAGACGACTTTGATATGGTGTTGGTGGACTGCGCGCCCTCTGTTGCGTTACTTTCTATAAATGCACTTGTGGCCTCGCGATGGATAATCGTACCATTAAGTCCCGGCTACTTTGGAACAAAAGGCATAAAGCATCTACTTGATACGATCGATCTAGTTAAAGAAGATTTAAATCCTGAACTAGAGATAATGGGCGTTTTGGTAACAAAATTTGATGAGAGAAAGACTATTGCGAAAGACTTAATCCCAAAACTAAGAGATGTATTTGAGGATCAAGTTTTTAAAACTATTATTCGAGTTGATTCGCAGATCGAGTATGCACAGGAAAATAGAAAACCCATAGTTTTCTATAAAAAAGATGCTAGAGGAACGATAGATTATATTAATTTAGCTAAGGAGGTGATATTGAAAAGTGAATTACAACGATGGTAGCACCGGCATTCTTGAGGGTCTAAAACGGAAAAGACAGATTCTAAAGGAAGAAAAGAATGTTACTTCTTTTGAAGAAAAGAATTTTTCTTGTTCATCTTCTAAATCTGTCCCTTCTAAAAAAGAAGGGACTAAGAAAGAACGCTATTCAAGATTAGATGGCGCACGCTTTGAAATAAAACGCAGTTATACTCTTACTGTTGCTGCAAATAAAAAGTTGCAAGAGATAAAATTGAATGACAAGGACCCGAGCGTTACTTTTAATGAACTAATTGATGAGGCAATAAATCTAATACACAAACAACGGTGTGTGAAATTTAATAGTCCACTCTAATACATCTCGTAGAGCCGGACATCCACGTGTTGGCAGATCATAATGCCGTAGAAGCGGAGGTGCTACCATTTGTAGAATGATGCCGTCCAGATTCGGAGCTTAAAATCAACCTTTTCGCACTTGTCCGTAAAGTAATTTTTTTACTTGTACTATTTAAAATAAGAACCCAGATGGCAAACTGAGCAAAACCTTTGCCCATATGATCAACAGATGGTACATTGCAGCAGGTGATAATCTTAGAGGATAACAATAGATTATCACCTGTGATGATTTTCAAAGAAGTGTTTTATCCATGGTTTTTATCACCTTTAACAGAGCTAAGGACTGAAAAACTTAGGTGATAATTATTTTTTAGATAATCTTGATAGATTTCCATAGGGGCAGCATATGGTTTCTATTAGTCAAACGTAAGCAGAAATTTTGACTGATTTTTTTGGATGTTGCTCACAGTCTTCTTGACATTTCGAACTATAAGGAGGAAACAATCGATGTTTAAGAAAAAAGAAGTTTCCCCAGAAAGTGAATCCCAAAAAATCCTTAGAGATGGCTTCAAAAAAGTCACGGACCGTATAAATTATAATCCGGAAAACGACCTTAGTATCCTTACCTTACAGAAGAAACTTATAAGAATAATGAAAACCCCACAACCCAGCTTTCTATGCCGTTTGTTTTGCAGACATCGACGCTAGAAAACATTAAATGAAGACATGGAGGTATATTCAGATGTTTAAGAAAGAACTGGTTCCACCGGAAAGCGAGGCCATAAAATCTTACCGAGCTGGCTTTAAAAAGATTGCCGATCACGTGAACTATGATCTAAAAAAGACCCTCTCATACTTGCATTACAGAAGAGAGTTATAACAATCATGCGAGAACCAGAGCACAGTTTTCTCTGTCGTCTATTATGCCCAGTCGCTCGTCGGCGCTAACAGGGGTGGTTGGTTTTTTCGTGAAATGTCTCAATCTGAGCGTAGCTACAGCTCTCGCTAAGCGTATTATTCAATTGATAAGCATGAAAAAGAAGGCCACAAAGGCCTTTCGAATTTCCCGATTGTCAGTTTAGCTTTTCCGTCAATGTAATTAGGTTGTGAGAATTAAACCATTTTATTCAACACTTCCAGACACGGTTTCACCCATGGCAATTGCACATTCAAGGCACACGTTCTTGCCGTGGAAAAGTTGGTTATCACTAGTATTACCACAAAATACACAAGCAGACTCATATTTTGTGAGAATAATCCTTTCTTGATCCACGTAAATTTCCAAAGCGTCTTTTTCTGCAATAGCTAAAGTTCGGCGAATCTCAATTGGTAAAACGAAACGTCCGAGTTCATCTACTTTTCTCACGATTCCGGTTGATTTAATCATTGGACTTTCAACTCCTTTGTACAACAATATTCGACAATAAACTACAGTCTTAGAATACCAATTGAACCATAAAATGTCAATATATATTTTGGTTCGTAAGACTACCCAAAAAATCCTTAGAGATGCCTTCAAAAAAGTCGCAGATCGTATTAATTATAAGTCAGAAAACGAACGACCTTAGTATCCTGTCTCTGCAGAAGAGAATTACAAAAATCATGAGACAGTCACAACTCAGCTTATATTGTCATTTGTTTTGTCCTCAATCTCGACGACGCTAAAATCCTTAGAATAAGTATTTAGAAGTTGATTTTTTTTTAAAAAGAAAGATAGAGGAAATTTTGGTAGGAAGTGAACATCTTGACTGTGTCTTTGAAGCCATCCCCCATTTTGAATGACCAGATACTCAAAGTTTAATAGAAGAGATGTCAAAACCTCAATAGTGCTGATCTTTAAGAAATGTAAGAAATCCGCTTTTTTTTAAAGAAGATAAATAGAGAGTTTTTAGGTGAATTATGTATTTGAATTTATTTAATTAAAATCCTTTCATGTACTTGAGGTCAAGGTGTTTTTTAAGCAAGTACAATAAACGACCGTTTATTGTACTTATACAAAGGCCTACTCATGAATGCCAAAAACATAGAGAATACAGTGCAAAAACCCATACAAAAATCAAAGTGCAATTAATATTGTTATGGAGCCTTTTTTGTACCATAATAATAGTATGACAATATCAGAGAGGTGCGAGAACATGCTTTTAGGCTATGCTAGAGTAAGTACTGAAGAACAAAATTTTGATAGACAGATAGACCAATTGAATGACTTTGGCGTTAGTCCGGATTACATTTACACTGAAAAAATGACAGGGACAAAGAAAGATAGACCTGTTTTCCTGAAGCTATTAGAATTTGCAAGAAAAAATGATACTGTAGTTATTTCAGACCTTACAAGAATCAGTCGAAGTACAAAAGACTTAATTTCTCTGGTTGAAGAACTAGGGAATAGAGGGATAAATATTAAAAGTCTTAAAGAGAGCTGGTTAGATACGAGTACAGCCCAAGGGAAGCTAATGTTTACGATCATGGCTGGATTAGCACAGTTTGAGAGGGATTTGATTAGTGAGAGAACTAAAGAGGGCTTGAAAAGTGCTAGAATGAGGGGTAAAAATGGCGGAAGACCAGCAATCAAACAAGCCGACATTGATAAAGCCTTAAAGTTGTATGATACTAAAAAAGTAGCAATACAGGACATTTGCAGCATGTGTCAAATAAGCAAGAACACTTTGTACAATTACATTCGTCAGAGAAAGGACAAAGTGTTAAGTTTATAAACATACTTTTATATCATATCAAACAGTGAAGAACCTGCTCTACAAAAGCGGGTTCTTTAAATTTTAGTTTATAAGAACTAGAGATTAGTTGAGTTGCGTTTATCAACATACAGCAAACGTCTTTTATGGGCTTTATTAGGTCTAGTTTGGATGTGAGGCACGTAATTTTCGCGTGGTATGGCAGGGGGGTCCATATTAGATAAATTTTGGAAATTTGTTTTCACCGTAACAGCCTTCTCGCTTGTTTTATGTTGAATCACTGTAATTTTTAAAAGGAATTTAAGGAAGAATGTAGAATGTACTCATATTGGATGTAGTTGTAAGTACAGAGTAATTTTACCTTTTGTTTAAATAGTATTTTGCTGTCTGATATATCAAAGGGTTTTAGCCCTCTTCGTTTGAATTATTAAATAAAACCGTGAGGTGAGATTAGATGTATATAGCTTTTCCATCTGACGAAAAAGTCAAAGCACGACTAGAGGCAGTTTGCAAATCACTCAATATAACAATTGAAGAGTGGTTCGAGACTGCATTGAAAGCCTCGGAATTCGATGTATTGGTTAAGTTTCTCGACAATCCGGCCGACCAAACTTCATGGACTTGGGACGAAACATCAAGCCAATTTGTGCGCCGTTCTGATGCTGAATGCGGTTAGCAGAGGGTAGGGAATGAAATGAATAACTAGGTGTTTTGTCTATTAGGCGAAGTTGATTATCTGGTTTAAATAATCATTTACAGCTAAAGGAATGATTACCGCAATGTACAAATCCTTTGATATTGGAGATTTCCCGCAATGGGGTACTACAACGTTATCAAAAGTATTCCTTGAAAGCATATGCTTTGGGGTCTGCTTTTTTATGGGGTGATTAAATGGGGTATGATTATGAAAAATGGAAAAAAAGATTTGAAAACCGGTCAGATATTACATTAACATTAACTCATTTGACTAGAGAGCAACTACTAGGTGATGGTACTAAACTAAGTTCTGTTGATGTCTTACTAAAAATACTTAAAGAACAAAAGATTATCGGCAGTACAAAGATTGCTTATATTCACGGAATACATCCTGCGGTATGTTTTCAGGAGTCCCCACAATATGGTATTGCTCAAAATCTGATTCATGAAACTCGATTCAGAGAAGAACTAGGAGGGAAGATTAGATACTCATCAAATGGCTTAATCTTTTTAAAGCGTTATGTATATTTAAGGGGTGCTAGACCAGTTATTTATGAGAATGTTAATGACGCCAAAAAGATGCTTCCTGAGGAAGAATGGTGGCGAATTGTTTCTCATAATTTGGATAACAAAGAAAACATCGTTGACTGGACGCATGAAAGAGAGTGGAGAGTAAAAGGAGATTTTGAATTTAAGCTATCTGCTGCATATGTATTATTAGGATCAAGTAAATCATATAAGGAGTTTATTAACAAAGCAGATATTGAAATATTAAAATCCATTGCAGGAATTACAGCAATAGCCCCTTTGGCGCTGTAGTAAGGTAAGTAGCTGGTGATACCTTAACATATCATATTGTCTAGCGACACTTAGAAAAGATATTAGTGACGATGACGCATCGCAAACACTTAAAAAATTATTAGATATGCCACTTATTGTTTTGCTGATATGAATGGTGTAGCTTGAATGAAAGGAAATTATTTATGGCAGATTTGATTAGTATCGAAAAGATTAAGCTTGAAAGTCTATTTAATATGAGTGGTGGTTATGTACTTAATTTTTCAAATAAAACCTTCCAACAATTTATACTGGAGAATACACAAAAAGATATCTATGATGCTATATATTCTTTTTACGGCGATTCAAAGGCAAACAGACTTAGGGCATTTTGGACTAAGGAATCAAATTATCTAGTCTCTAAATTGATTATTGCTCTAGTGGAATATGTGCAAGAAAGTATGCTTAAATGGGAAGAAGTAATAGATACTAAAAAACAAAAATTATTAGCAGAGTGCACTCAAATAGCGGAAAGAATCAAACAAGATGGTGTTCATGAAGGTATTGATTCAATTATGCAACCAGATTTAGAGGATAAGGATTTTTCACAGTTGGCTAATCATATAAGGGATAGTATAGAAAAGAATGAACCGGAAGCTGCAATGGATAGACTTCATACGTTTATTTTTAAATACGTGAGGAGTCTTTGCGATAAACATAATATTACATATGATAAAAATAAGCCACTACATAGTTGTTATGGAGAATATGTGAAATTCTTAAAAAAAAGCAATTTATTAGAATCGGAAATGGCAGAGAGAATTCTTAAATATGCGATTACAATCTTAGATTCGTTTAATGATGTCCGAAATAACCGTAGCTTTGCACATGATAATAAAATCCTCAATTATGACGAAAGTATGCTTATCTTCAAAAATGTATCGAGTATAATAGCCTTTATTGAATCAATAGAAGCTAAAGATGATAAGAAATCTTATTAGGTCTTAGGTAGATTTTGAGGTAGGTGGTACACCATACGAACAGCAAGTTCCCAAAATAAGAATAGCGCGGACGGAAAAGGGGTTCCTGGTGTTCCTTCGCAGTGGGCTAATAATGGGATGTTCTATAAGTTTTGTTATAGCAAAAATGGGTAGTTGTAAAGTATCGACAAATTTGAATTTGTTAGTGAGGAAAACTTCAGTGAACGATAATACTACCTCTGATAAGAGAGAACTTTTAGGAGGATATATGGAAGAGAAAGAAATAGATGATAAACTTTACTGGGTTGTTCGTAAAAAGGGCTGCTCTTTGGTTCAATCGAAGAAAACAGATGGAACCCTTAGTGGGCTTCAATTTAACGATGTTGACCATTCGATGAGAGGACCAATTGAGTTGATTGAGGTAGATGAAGAGGAAACACGGAATACAGTAGTAATTCAAGAAAGGCCTACTTCTGGTCAAATATTTCTTGAAGAAGTTGTTATGCCAGTAATCAGCGAAGCGGTCCAAGAAGGGCTAAATATTGGATTCTATTATTTTGAAAGATGGCTTGAAGAAAAAGTTATTCCTAAAACAAAGAAAAAGGCAAAGGAATTTAGTGAAAATGCAAAGATCGTAATGAGTGGAGTGAGAGATGGTCTTGTTGGTAAAGAGACAAAAGCAGCTCGATTAATAAGAGAAGCTAAAGACTGGAAAGCAAACAGCACACAGATTGACGTAACAGAGAATATGTCAGTTGAAACTGCGAAGGAAGAAAGATATAACTCAGAAGAGTATAAAGAGGCCAGAAGCGTAGAAGAAGTTCAGAAGCTTATTAATGCTATGAGAAACAGTGCTATGACATTAGCAACATGTATAAGGATACTCTCAAATACAGTTGTGAAAGACAACGGAGAAAATCCAGAATTACGTCTTGAGATGCAAAAAGAATTTGTAAGTCTTACAACGCAAGAAATGATAGGACAAATTAATCAATTGCTGGAAGATAAAAACAGAAACTTGCTCGATCAAAGCTCTTTGATAATGCTCGCTGCTTTCAGGGATGGGAACTTTATTGTAGAAGGTGAACCTGTTCCTATACGTAAGTATTTATTAGTTGGATAGACATGTACAGGAGGCTGAAGATGCATAATACAGAAGGAATTGTGAAGTTCTTATCAAAGTATTCTTTAGAGGATATTTTATCTGGAATAATTGATGCAGATGTTGCTTTATGGACGAGGAGTAGATTCAATGATACCTGTTTCAGAGTACTATGCAGCTAATGCATTTTAAAAGAAATGATGAACTTCAGAAAAGGCTAATACTGGGAATATGACGATTAAAGTGGAATTTCTTATTATTTATATTTTGGAACGTGGGATATGAGGCTCTATGTGCTTATTTTGTATTGTATCAGTTATTATAGATGAATTTTTTCAATAACACAGACGGATAAAATTTTCTTCAAAAAATATAGGGGGAATAAAACTATGGCAAGATGTACAGCACCAGTTTACGGTCATCACACGGCAAGTGGAAGGGCAAACTGCCCAGTATGTGGAGGTGGAGGTAGTTATCGAGGTAACAACTCTTATTCCTCATATTCTTTACCGTATTCTTCATCATCAAACAGTTCTACAAGTCGTAGTAGTGTTGGCGGACAAACTAGGACGAAAGCACATTGGTCTTCAGTTGGTTCTACTATCTTATATACTCCTGCGGAAATTCGAACACTTACCCCTGTGCGTGAAAATGTTGAGAAGCGTTCGAAATTACCAGATTTACGAGATGTTTTCCTTTGTCACGCTTGGGATGACCGTAAAGGCGTAGCTAAAGAATTACACGATTTACTTGAATCAAAAGGTGTAACTATTTGGTTTAGTGAAAAGGATGTTCCTTTAGGTTCATCTTTACTTCGTGAAATTGATAAAGGGTTGGCAAAATCTCGTGTCGGTATTGTATTGGTTACACCTTCATTTCTTAAACGTGTTGAGGGAGAAGGAATAGCAGATAAAGAACTTTCAGCTTTGCTAGCTCGTGATTTGCTTGTCCCTATTGTACATAATACGACTTTTGCGGATTTACGTGAAGTTAGTCCGTTACTTGGCTCGCGAAGTGGCTTAAGTACTATTGAAGAATCAATGGTAGATGTTGCGGCTAAAATAGCGGAATTGGTTACTACATAAACGATATAAAAAAATCAAACTCTATGGACGAATAGCACTGCCGATAACGGGCGATTTGGCACAACGGCTGCACTAACCCCGCAGAAAAGGTAGTGCGAAATTGAAAGTTTGTAGCTCGCTTGAAAGGTAGTGCAACCCGCCGGACGTTGTAGGCAATGGACAAGTATGTATAAGCAAACTCAGCAGTTCGAACTATTTTGTGAACTTCCAATTATGTTTATAACTGACTGATCCTGTCGCGTTCACACAATATGAGGATGAGTCTTCTTAATGCAACGTGCCATTAATAATATTTAATTTGTATTGGTAGAAATATCCTTGGAGCACAGGAAAGGACAATACATTGTAAGGTCTAGAAACTGAGACAAGAATTAGGAGAGATGCTGGTGACATACGAGCTAATGCAAGTGGCAGTAAACCAAATAATATAAAACGTTATTTTTATTTATTGGTGATGCCTGACTCAGAGGGAGGGGAAGTTATGAAGAAAATCTTTGCAATCGAAGCTGATTGGGAAGGCAGTGCTCACAAGCAAAGCTCAATTCTACCCATGTTACAGTGCATAAATGGAATTTATCCAATGGTTAAATACATATTCAGAACAGCAAATACAGAAGAAGAATTAAAATATTGCCTCACAAAGTTCAAACAAATTAGCAAGAAGAATGGAGATTATTGTGCTTTGATTTTCTCTGGCCATGGTTCGCCAGGGAATATCAAGTTTGGCAAAGAATTTATAACGATTGAACAATTAACTGAACTAGTAGATAAAGTGGGAACCAGGCTATTTGACGGACACCTTGTGCACTTTGATGCATGTTCAGTTATGAAGAATTCAGATAAAGAACTCAAAGAATTTATTCATACCACTGGTGCATCACTAGTAACCGGATTTAATAAAGATATAGACTTTATTGAATCCTTAGCCTTGGAAATGATTTTCATCGATTATCTCAGGGGTAACAAGCCATTAAGTGCCTATAACAAAGCCAAAAAGAATCATGCTGAACTTTGTAAACGCACAGGGTTTATTGCCATGAGAAAAAATAAATAACTAACCATCTCAATTAGGAGGCGTTAATAGATGTCATTAACCTTTGAACGAGTAGATGAGATTTTTAAAGAATATGGGCTTATCGGTCACAAGGTTTCAGGAGGAAGGACAGAATATTCTTTCCCTGATGGGAAAAGCATGATAAGGAGAAGAAATGTTGCCACAAATGTCAGGCCACTGCTGAACGGAGGAGTACGAGGTTATGTTTATGTAGAATTCCTTGAGGAATACAAATTCAAGGATAAAGCACCTCTAGACTATAAATATTTAAAGACAGCTAGAGGACACGTCAAGTTTAACGATATGTCAGAACAAGAGCTTCGGAAGTTACTTGATAGAGTTGTTGAACATTATAAATAGTAAACTGTAAAGCCAATTTGTTAGAGTCACTAAAAAAGAGGTAGGCGAAGAAAACATGGGACAGGATAGTACGATACCAGGATATCTTAACAAAAATAATCAAAGGAACCTTGGACGAACCGAAGAGAAGGGAACAGATCATGGGCAATGGCTGTACTCGATGGAATGCCAAAAATGTAAATTCAAATACAAAGCAAATGGAACGGATATATGGCTACGAAAGTGCCCGAACTGTCAAGGTGGACGACCATGATTCGTGGGCTCAAGTGGCCTCGATTCCCAAAATAATATTAACTATTGAAACAATAATGCGAATAGTTAATATTTCATTAAACTGCAACTCAATAAAATTCATTTCAAGAACCCTACAATCCCACATGTACCAAGGATTATAGGGTTTTATCTTAATATTACAGTAGTTAATATTAATGTGAAACAATAACTAAATAAAGTATGAAGCGGCGAACTTGTCAGTTATATGAAATACTGCATTATTTGATATTTTCAAGTAGGGAGTCACGTCTTTACAAGCTTTTCTAATCCAGACTTCATTGCAGGCTTAACCCTATTTCCGTTGTCATCATTGTTGCCTGTAAAAACAATGTCATATAAAGAAACTATATCAGTAAGACCGAAAGAAAATGTGGGCCGCATAAGTATTACTGTCTTTAATACAGTTAGCAAGAATTAACTGAGTTTTTGCCTGCTTCTAAAAAGTCTTATGGGGTAATTAGCGGGCTCAGTTCACATCCTGCTCGTTCGCGCTAAGATGCATCTGAGCCTAAGCTGCACCTTAACTCTTTACCAGATGGACGGTTTGGTTTATTTTGCTGTATATTGGATTAATTTTGTTATCTTGGGAGGAAATGATAGAAAAACGTAGAAAGTATTTATAAATGTTACCTGGTGACTAGAAAACTGTTTTGTGAAGTTTTTAGTATCCCACTGTTGGTTGATAAAACGTAACTAATTGCCAAAACGGAGTGGGTACTAATGTTATTAGGCTAAGTTCATGCAAATATATAAAAGGCTAATAATGTGAAGTCGAATTAAGACATGTAGAAAACAATATTAATTGGAGGGAATTGAAATGATTTATGTACCGTTATTAAAAACAAGACAACAAGAGTTGAGCGTATCTAAGAAAATGAATTATTGCTTTTCAGAAAATATAATACCGCTATTCGAGATTTTAACTGATAAATATGAAACAAAATATAAAATTGATCCTATAACCCATTCTGTTATTGTTGAGCAGAAAGGAAAGCGTAAAATGCGCATAAAAGAAGTTCCTACCGATTCTGATATAATAACACTAGATTTTATTAATGGATTGTTGGGCGATAAGAAAGCTTTTATTGATTATTTTAGATTTACAATTGAAAAATACGGAAAAAACATTAATATTAATAAAACGGATTTGGCATGGAAATTAAGTCGTGATAGTGAATTATACAAAAATAGAATAGAAGAAATTTCAAAGTATAGCAACTTGATTCCAACCGTTTCAATTAAGCAAGGGTTTGACTTCAAAAAAAGTGAATTAGAAGAGTTTTTAGTTAAACTTCAAAGTGAAAACGAAATTATTGCATTAAGAATCACAGAAGAATGGCTGGAAAAATATAGAGGAATAATTAAAAATATACTAAGATACACGGATTATTTATTATTTGATATCGGAGAACAGAATCCAAATTCTAAAATCATGGAATTAGAGGAAGTCATGGAACTAGAGATAAGCGCAAAAAAAATACTGCTTAATTCCCCAAGAAAATCTGATGTTAGGAATGGAGCGTATGAGGAATTTGGAATTACAGAACTGATTGATAATTCTGTGAGAGAAATATATAGTGAATATGGATTTCAGGGAATTGGGGATTATTGTGGATTAAAAGATACATTACCATCAGCAAATGAAGGATCGAATGGAACAGGGGCTGCACTTGCCTTGTTATATCATTATGAAGAGAATGGTTTTTACTCATTTTTAAATCCGGATACGAGCCAAGGAATGTCAGGCTATAATAAAATCATTCCAATAGTATTGAGTAAAAAAGATATCTTTGATTTAGCACATAATTGTCCTGCGATACAGAAGATAGAGAAAATGAATAAATCAGGAAACTGGAGTACATGGCATAATATCACTATTACAAGATATATTCATCAAATATATTCTCATATATGATTAAACGGGTTGTAACAAACATATTGTTATAACCCGTTTAATCATATATAAGATCGGGATTAATAGTATTTTTAAAAAACCATTGATAGTCAATCTCATAAATTTGCGAACTTTTATTCTTTAGAAAATCCCATTGATTTTGATAACGAGATTTAATAACTCGCTTAAATATTTCATTTATTTGACTAAATGAATATTCCTGTAAGATTAACGAAGTAATATCTTTTCTATTAGTCAAACAATCCACTGAAAAATTTTTAATGAGTTCTTGTTTTCTAAATATATTGAGCTGCTTTTTTGAATTTATATAATCAGATGAAGTTGCGTGCCTATATAGTTGAAATTTATAATTACCATGTATGGAGATAGAATATAGATAAATCCCGCAAGACGGTACAATTTGTTTCTCAATATCTGATAACTTATTTAGAGAACAAATAACAAAGACTTTTTCGAAAATTTCTAGATAGTTAAGTAATTGATTCTTTAGACGTAATAAATTATCTAAATCCGTTTTAATTTCATAAGCAATACTTGAACCATTCAATTTACATAAATCAATACGGCTATTTCCTATAGGTAATTCAAAAATTGTAACATGGTTATTAGATTTAAACAAAACTTGATTAATAAAATTTGATTTAACTGAAAGCTCATTTGGATAGTATTTTAAAATAATTTTGTTAAATATCTCTCTCGTAGTTTGGCTTTTAAAAGATTTCAGAATTTCAATATCGAGAGTATCTAACAATTTTTTTTCTAAGTTACTAGTTGATTGAAGTGTAGAATATGAACAAAATAATGCTTGAGCATTTTTAAATGTAGGAATTTTTTTATAATTAGCATTCATTCAATTCTTTTCACTCCTTCCAATATATTCATTATAACAAAAATTAAGGATAAAAGGTATAAGAAAAAAATTGACCTATAAGGTTAATTATGTTAAGGTGTAGCGTATAATAGATAGGAGAATGTTTGATGAAAATACATTATTCTTCACCAAAACTAGAGAAGATTTTAACAGATATAAGACTTTTGAAAAAGTTTTATAGTAATGATTATATAAAGATAGGTAATCGGTTATCAGAGTTAAGAGTTGCAAATAATTTAAAAGATATTCCAGAAGTTCCGCCTCCTAGAAGACACAAGTTAAATGGTAAATATATAAACTGCTGGGGTATTGATTATTCTAAGAATGACAGAATAGTTATTCAGGCTATAGGCAAATACGATATTAAGGATTTAAAATCTATTACTGAAATATTAATTATTGAGTTAGTAGATTATCATTAATGAAAGGACGAATTATTGTGAATAATGAATTTATTGTTCCAACAGGAAAAATAATAAAAGAATATTTGGATGAAAATAATATTAACCAAAAAGAATTATGTGCTCGCATAGGAATGAGTGAAAAACACATTTCAAATTTATTGAATGGTAATAGCAGACTGACAGAAGAATTCGCACTCAAGCTTGAAAAAGTTTTAGTGGGTATTCCTGCTTCCTATTGGCTAAATTACGAAATTAAGTATCGAGAAATGTTGGCCAGAGATGCAGAAGTATTTAAATTAAATCAATGTAGTATAGATGATGTAGCAAAGAAATTTAGATTTAAAGAAGTTTTTGCTGGTCTTGGTTTAACTTTAATTGAACAAGCTATTGCAATGTTAAAGTTATTGAAAATTAGCGATTTTGCAAACTTTGATGCAACTTATTCTAATTTAGCAGTAGAGTTTATGGAAGATGGAGGAGAAAAAGAAACAATAGTAGTTTGGCTAAATTTATGTGAATCTGAGATTGAAATTCAAAACGTAGATATTGATGGAATTGCCTATGAAAGTAAAGAAGTAGAAAAATCCTTGGAAAAATTCAAAAAAATCGCCAATAATACTAATGTAGAACTATCCATAAATAGTTGCCGAAAGTTATGTAATAAATTAGGCATTTATTTAGTTTTATGCGAGGCTATAACGAATAGCAAAGTAAGAGGAGCCCTTACAACTTATAAAGGACATCCAACCATATATCTAAGTCGAAGATACAAAAGTCATGATAATATTTGGTTTGCTTTTATTCATGAAATTGCTCACTTACTGAAACATTATAACAAGAAAGATATTATTATTTCATACGAAGATACAGAATGTAGTACAAATTCTAAAGAGCTCGAAGCAAATAAATATGCCCGTGATTTTTTTATAAATCCTAGGGAGTATGAAGAATTTGTTTCGTTGAACCAATTCACTGCAGAATCTATTAAGAGATTTGCAAAGAAAGAAAATGTATTGCCAGGTATAGTTGTAGCAAGGCTCCAACACGATAAAAAAGTAGGATATGAAAAATTTTCATATTTAAAATAGGGTTTATTGACAGCTAAATAAGTTGTTGTTGTAGAGCTGTGGGGAAAGGGACCGATGATCAATATTTGATAGACATGAAAGTCAGGACATTTTTTAATGCCCTGACCTTTTTGTATTTTATTAGTTAATTTCCACGATATTAGGAGGAAATCGAGGAAATATGTGGAAAGGTTAAGAATGAGTCATCTTTGTATTCCCCGTATTCTTTATGAAAGAAGGCGCTAAAAAGATGAACAGTCTGCAATGCCCTTGCGGCGGAAAATTACACTTAGCATATAAGCAGTATAAATGTAGAAAGGGCGAAACTGAATATACTTTCGAAAATTGTGTTTTTTATAATTGTTCAACTTGTGATAAATACTTTATCGTTAGTAATGTTGAGGATATGTGCAATGTAATTATCGAAAAAATACCCCCAGATGACGCAGATAAAATAACCAGTTTTGATTTTAATAAAATTGTGAACACTTTCTGTATTGATAAGTTTATTTCTACTAAAGTATCTTTTTTATATGATCGTGACGACTATTATTTTATCCCTGGACTTATACGCCCGTGGAAAAAAGGATTTTTGACACCTTTATTTTTTAATATTGAGGTTCTTCTTAAATATTTTCACCATCCAGATTACTCAGTTGAGTTAGGCGCAAATACTTATGGCAACATTTATCATCAAGGCGAACATATGATATCATTTGGAATTAGTGAAACAAATAATATAATTATGTGGTTAGGTGATATAGGCGCTTTGCCCGTGGAAGAACAGTTCTATTTCCGGTCAGAAAATATATGCTCTAATCATACAATTTCTTCTGAATTTTATGAGGCTCAAATAGATGTTATTTGGGCAGAACCATCAAATGAGCATAAACTCTTTAATATTAGAAAAACTTTATACGAAAAAGTATTAAGCCAATCTCACCTTAGCTTGACGCAGTTGGAAACTGAAACTGTAAAGCTGGCACAAAAAATTCAAAGACCAATCGTAAATACTGAAAATGCTTTTTCACAAGTGATTATTGCTATGAATATGCTCTTTGTTGAATCAATAAATTCCAAAGATATTAAAGCATTTATAAAAAAAGCACATTCTGAGATCGACGTAGGGCAAAAAGGTGGACTAAAAATTTTTGAAACATGGATTGACTTGTATACAGATAATTTAGATTCAAAAACTATTATTTCTCCATTATTTGTGTTATATGACTTACGAATCGCTATGGCGCATTTGCAATCTGAAGAAACAAAAATCGGATTACTCTCATCTGGGTGCACACGACTTGGACTTTCCCACGATGAAAGAGATTATTTAGTCATTTATGATGTTTTGTTATCGAAGATAAATGAAATGTATAGGTTAGTTTTAATAAACTTAAAGGAGTTTACCGTATGAACAGGAACTTGTTTATAACAGGTGTAATTGATCTAGACCTATGGAATAATGCTAAGTGGAAAGCAACTGTATTCTTATACAATAAACATTCTGCCCCCTATTTGGGGTTAGCTTTTGAAAACCGAGAAGCTGCAATAAATATTTTCAGAGATTGGAACAGTCGATTCGGACATACAGATAGCTATGAAGAAATTAGAGTTGCTATTCTTCAAGGCGAAATTCCAAATCAGGAATATGGTTATACGGTACATATCAACACCAATTTTGAAAACCTAGTAAGCAAATGTGTAGAAAATGGCTTAACACCAGAACAAACATTAGTTATGACCATTGGGCGATTTAATCGCATGAATCCATCAAAACTATCACGAAATCTTGAAAATTTTCTTGAAGAGTATAGACGGCATTTATCATATATATTAATTCCAGTATATTTCAAAAGTGAACGTGAGCTTCAGCCAATATTTGAATTAGGGATTGAAAAAACAGAACTTATTCTGAAAGAAGCTTCTGAAATTAACGAAAACAATATAGATTATGTTTGTATTAAATAATAAATAAAAATAGAAAAACGTACTATACAGTTCACGAAAGGATAATGTAATGGAAAAAGGCGTATTCCAAATAATGCTTAATACCGATGTCCTTGGGATGTTAAGAAATAAAGTGAATGAGCAGCGCAATATTTCCTATACAAAAACTTTCGATTTTAGAAACAAACGGAGTAAATACATAAAGTATCGTGCTTGGGATAAAATTTGGCGCTAAGAAAGCTTATTTATATGTAATAAACATTTCAATTGATTTGCGATGCCTGCTACTTGAAATCTTCAGGGAGGTAATTGATATTGAAGTTGAATTATTCCCACGTAGTCGAGACTACCCCCGCAACAATGGGTGATGCTTGGATTATCAAAAGTGAACTGTTGAGTAATAAATGAAATTCTAATAACATGGCAATAGCATCGGCATCCTATTAACACAATTCAAAAAGTGTGTACGCTGGTGATGCTAATTAACGAGACACAACTTTAGTGTTAGATATCATAAAAAGTGATGAGGTGAAAGACATGTTTTTAAGACATATTACATTAAAAAAATGGCTAAAGGCTATTTATGAAAGCGAGTGCCTTGATCCAAGTAAGACTCCAAGACATGGAATAGACCGTGAATATATGTCGTTCGAATTAAATCCTGTAAGCGATATTCTTTTTAGGGCTTTTCCAAAGTTAAAAAGTAATCCAATTTCTAACATTCAGGACGGCGAACAGTTCGAATTACTATTTGACGCCGATAAAATGCAAACTGATGGCATTGAATTAGTTGAAAAAGTAGGTGCTAATAGTAAGAGAGAATTGGAGATGACTTTGAGGCTTTCAGGGTTCTCGAAACAGGAAATAGAATCAGTAGGAGAATATAGGTTTATAAAAGGTAAAGTATCGCTTAAATACCTTACTTCAGAATCAAAGAGGCAACTTGAGCAATTTATAAGGGAAAATTCACAAACATAAAAGTCTACTTAGCTGCTTAATAAGGGGTTCAATTTTTAGTTGAAAGTTGTAAATAGCATAGGATTTAGCACAAAAACAGCTGATTAAAGATTATTTGTACAATTGGGCAGTTCTTTTTGTAACAGCTAGACAGGACCCCCAAGCGGGACAGCTGAAGAACGCTTTATGAATTGTACAGTTGCGCGTACAGTAACGCGAGTAAGAAAACATAAAGTCTAGTAACAAAATAAAAGGACGCCACTGGTCATCGCGCCCGAAACCCGCATTAATAAAGGGCTTTAAGGTGATAAGCTACATTCTAACATGCTGGACCTTGTCCTTCACACGGATGAGGCCACTGGTTAGAGCCCAAGAATCGGCCAAATAACGATGGATTTTTTTAGTTAGAATAAACACTTAAAGCATTGGTACAGGCAGGTCGAGGATAACATGAAAAATGAAGCTGGGGTAACATTTGGGTAACGCAATAGCTGAATTTACCGTAAATTAACGTTAAATATATTGCAGTAAGAAAATGTAAAAAAGCCGTAAAGCCCTGATTCTACGCACTCTCGTCACACATCGACGAAGATATTCCTACCTATTAGAGAGGGGTGCTTGATGGGCGGCATGATGTAATAAGAGCCCTGTAACCGTTGGTATCAGCGAGCGTGAATTACAAATAACCCCTAATGCTCACATTTTGCTCACATTCAAACGATAAAAAAATGATACTCTGTTGGGGTATCGATAGATTAGAGAGCGCGGCCGCTGAGGCTTGCGCTTCTCTTTTTGTTTTAAATCCATCTTTAGTTGTTTGGTCCCTATTACCCGTACTTGCCTTTATTCCCACATCAACAGTATAGGACCACGTTTATGTATGTATCCTTTCATGTGGTTACCTTCTTTCCTTTAGGCAATCCTTATCAGCCAAAAGTACTTCATCGAGATATAATTTCAACCTCTTGATTTCGTAGTCATTAAGGAGATCAATCCCTACCAGGCGTTCCTGAACTTTAACGGACAAAAAATAGGAACAAGGGCAGACGGATCGGTGGGAGCGAGAATTGCCGCCAAACTGCCTGTTGTTTTTCCGGCTTCACTTTATCTCAGTGCTTTAGGTTCATCTCTCTTAGTTGGCTTGATTGTAGCCGTAACCATAGCCAAGAAAGTGTCAGGAATTAAGCCAGCCGGAGCGTGGCGTCACTTGTGAAAACAAAAGGAGGCCTTCGGTTACATATATATATCCCTCCACGAGAATCTACAGCGTGAATATACGCGATTTTTCAGTGTGGTTCAACGATTAGTGAATCCTACGAACGAAGTCGCTGACAAGTCTGCTTTTATTCTGGATGATACTACTCCCGCTAAGACTGGCCGACAGCTTCGGTAAATTAGATATTTAATGAGAGACATTTCCAGTTTAAATTACTTTTTAGGAGGGAGGCTATTATATAGAAAATAACTTAAAGGAAGTGTTACTTGCTTTGAAAAAAATTAAGGATAGAATGACCCTCGGGATTGTCTCAGGGCTTA
>Ga0074193_1000871_pt1 | contig 44126 bp, 44 predicted proteins | sample EPASupsiteHSE605_FD_64523 | JGI IMG/M metagenome (GOLD analysis project Ga0074193, IMG submission 64523) | Bioremediated contaminated groundwater from EPA Superfund site, New Mexico - Sample HSE6-05 | ecosystem: Environmental > Aquatic > Deep subsurface > Groundwater > Contaminated ...
GCCGCTCGGTGCAGTGCTCTCGGCGACTTCTTTACTGCCGCATCCGGCAAGTGAACTCATCGCCAGCAAAAGGCAGAGGATAATGCAAAGGACTTTTTTTGTCATAACGCTCTCTCCATTCTTTAATACAGATTGTTGATAGTGAACTTATATTCCATCGGTTTGATACCGATAAAATCCGGTAAAAGAGGAGACTGAAGATATTACGCAATTATTAACGGTGTGTTTCCATTTATAAATCGAGAATAGCACATAGGATTAAATAATGCAATACAACTCTCATACATTTTGTAGTATTGAATAAAAAAGCTGACTGCATTTTGACACATATCAATAATAGGATTTTCTCATTGCTGAAGTCCGTTTTGTGAATGTTGTTTCAAAAGGCAGCAGTATGGTCATCAATATTGGTGGAGCTTGACGGGCTTAGTAAGGCCGAACTTGCTGAATTTCCATGCGATTGCCCTGATTCGGGCTCCGTGATGTTCTTCCTCTGACTGATAGTTGAGCTGTTTGTACCAAAGTAATACATACAACTTTGGTACAATGGCACAATGTTCTGAAAAGAACGTAAAAACAAAGGGAAAATCACGGAATCAAACAAAAAAACGGAACCATAATAAACGCTGAGGCCTAAAATGGTTCCGTTCCGATATTATTTATTTAGACTGCACACATATTATAACTCGCGCGCGTGCCGGAATATGTCGTGTTATGCCAGGGCTATTCAATGCCCCACGGCAGGACCGCCGGAGTCTCCTCATTTTGCTGCAGAATGTTCAGAAGTTTTCTTGCGGCGAGCTGCCCCAGCTGCTCCTTGGGGTTTGTCATAGAAAGAAACTTCACGGGTGAAAGCTGCGCCAGCGTACTGTTATCAAAGCTGACAATCTCCATATCCTGAGGCACGTCCACTCCGTTTTCCTGCAATATATTCAGAAGCTGCAAGGCAAGCTCGTCATTGTAGCATACCACGGCGGTGCAGTTTTCCAGCGTCCGCAGCGAGAAAACTGCCATAAGGTCTTCGCGGTTTTCCGTGGTATACCACAGGACGTTATCGTCGTTGAGCGAGATGCCCGCAGCCCGCAGCGCTTCGGCATAGCCCGCGTAGCGCCTGTGACCCTGAATGTCATCGCTCTTAAAGATACCTGCTATACGCCTGTGTCCCTTTTTGAGCAGCTCCTCGCAGACTTTTTGTCCGCCGGCACGGTCATCCGCCACGACATAAATGGGCTTTTTCAGCTCGGGATAGTAGCCGTTGATAAATACAACGGGTATCCCGATTTCTTTTAGCTGTATATATAAGTCGATATTCGGGTTGGGCAGGGCGGTTTTTGTGCCTTCCACGATCATGCCGTCTATCGGCTTCTGCATGAAATCCGTGAGTATCTTGCGCTCGTTGTCCACACGGTTGCGGGTTGCGCTGAGCATAGTTGTATAGCCGTTCTGGGAAAGCACCTCATCGATGCCGTGCAGTATGGCCGGAAAGATATATTCGCCGATATAAGTCGTCACCACGGCGATATTATGGGAGGTGGAACGGCGGGGCAGAGAATTGCGCACATATGTGCCGCTGCCGCGAATACGGCTTAAATAGCCCTCGTTTTCAAGGATGGTCATTGCGTGGCGAACAGTTTGGCGGCTGTAACCGGTAGTGTCGGCCAGTTCGTTTTCGCTTGGCAGCTTCTGACCGCTTGTATAAACGCCGCTTTGTATATCAATCTGCAGCTTGTTTATAAGTTCCTTATATTTATGTTCGCTCATGTATCATCATCCTCACCGCTATTTACTGTAATTGTATCATACAACTTTAAAACTGTAAATCACTTTTTTCAGAGCGATTCAACTGCGGAAAAATCTGCCCGGGTCTCTTTGAACGACAGGAATGTATCTAAACTACCAATCAATGCCCGACAATCTCGGCGTTTCCACATCTTGACATTTGGGCCGCGCTAATTTATTCTTTAATCAGAAGAAATTGCGCAAAGTGCATATATTTTCGGCCGTGAACTTGAAAGGATGTGTTCAAAATGACATCTCAGAATAAATACAATGAAAAGGAAATCCTTGCTTCAGTCGATTTGTGCGACGAAAAGGGCGGATTGAACCGGGACAGCATAGGCTGGGCAAGAAAACCTCTTATTAACTGCAACCTTTCGGGACACCGGCTCAGGAAAAAAAAGTGGAATTACTGGTACACGACAAGCGACGAATGTCTGTTTTCCGCCACGATTTCGAATCTCGACTTCGCAGGAATGGTTTTCGTTTATTTTTTAGATTTCAAAACAAGGAAGTTTATTGAAAAGAACATTACTGTCCCCTTTGGCAAGGGCTGTAATATGCCCGACAACGTCGGCGAAACAGTCTTTTTCAAAGACAAGGATATGGATATCAGCCTTCTGAACGAAAACGGCGCCACCCGCATCATCGTAAGAAGCAAGGACTTCGGCGGACTGCCGCTTGAAGCAAACATACTCGTAGCTCCTCCCGAGGGCAACGAGACGCTCAACGTAGTAATTCCGTGGAACGACAGAACCTTCCAGTTTACCTCGAAGCAAGCGGGGCTTCCGTCAAGCGGTTCGCTTCGCGTAGGCGGGGATATCTACGATTTTACGCCGGACAGGGCCTTTTCTGGGCTTGATTTCGGACGCGGGATATGGCCGCGCAGAGTTTCCTGGAACTGGGGTACGGCATCGGGAACGGAAAACGGCAGAAGGCTCGGCCTAAATCTCGGCGCAAAGTGGACGGACGGCACGGGGATGACTGAAAACGCGCTTTATGTCGACGGGAAGCTGACGAAGCTGAGCGAGGACGTAATCTATGAATATGACCTCTTGAACATTATGAAACCGTGGAGGATTAAAACTGCGGTATCCGATTCCGTCGACCTCACCTTTTATCCGATTTACGAGCGGGTCGCCGCGACGAATTTCGCAGTAATAAAATCCGATATGCATCAGATGATCGGCCATTTTGCTGGATATATTAAAACAGCAGACGGAGAGAAAATCGACATCGAACATCTTACGGGCTGCACCGAGGAACACAACACGGTGTGGTGAGCGCGGGAACCCTATTAAAAAAGAAAAAAACGGTCCGTGCGCTGCCCGGTTTCGGCAGAAGCACGGACCGTCCTTCCGGTCAGATGACCTTTTTTACGCTGTACATGGAATCGAGTACGAGCCAGTTGGGCGCGAAAAATGTGTTTGTAGTCCAGTAGCTTACCCCGCCCAGATTATATTCCTCCACCAGTTTCAGCCTGGCTTCGATGCTTCTGGCGTCGTCGAACCAGACCTCGTGCCGCCTGCCCTCGCCGTCGTAGTAATTGAAAAACGGCGCCTGCGCGACTGCGTCAAACCGAATATTGGCCCCAACATTTCCCGCAAGTGCGACGGCGCCGTTATTTGTCAGAATTCTGGCGGCGGAGCCTCTGACAAAGGGGAGCGTCCAGTCGTAGCCGTAGTTCGGCATACCCATCAGTATTTTTTCGCTCGGGATTACGCTCACGGCGTAGTCGAGCACCTTTCGCACCTGATTGGCGAGAGCCACCGCCTGAGCGGGACCGCGCAGATAGCCCCATTCGTACGTCATAAGTATCACATGGTCGGCAAGAGCGCCGATTGCGGGGTAGTCGTGGGCCTCGTAAAGAAGACCCTTCTGGTCCGCGCTGAGCTTCGGAGCGAGCGCGACCGAAACCGTATAGCCCAAGGGACGTAGCCTCGATACGACTCTTCTGATAAAATTCACATAGTTTTGTCTGTCTTCGGGGTAAATATACTCAAAATCAATATCAAGTCCGTAATAGTTGTTGCCTCGCAGAACGCCGAGAATGTTCTCAATCAATATGTCCTGAACCTGCGTGTTCGTCAGGATTTCATGCGCAACTTCGCTGCTGAAGCCCGAGCCCTCCTCGATGTTCGTGATCACCATCAGGGGCGCGGCGCCGCCTTCACGCGAGGCTCTGATAAGCTCCGCGTCGTCGATGCCCTTCAGACTGCCGTCGGGTCTGACCTGATAGCTGAATATGCTCAGGAAGGTCAGATACGGCAGAGTGCTTTGCACGACCTCCGCGGAAACGCTGGGAAATACGTAGCCGTTGACATATATTGTTCTCCCTTTTTTCGGCGGGAGTGGTATGATGACGGTTTGCCCGACCGCAAGACGGTTCGGATTGTAAATCCCGGGATTGGCCTCCAAAAGCGTACGTGGCTGTATCCCGAAGCTTTGCGCTATGGAATACAGGGAATCTCCTCGCCGCACCGTGTATTCGAAAAAATCGCCGGGGATAACGATGGCCTGCCCGATAACAAGGTTTTCGGGATTTGTCAGCCGGTTTGCATCAATAATGGTTTTTGCGGGTACTCCGTGCATCTGAGAAATCCTGTAAATGCTGTCGCCGGGCTTTACTGTATGTATGAGCAAATCAAATCACACTCCAATCGCAAGATGTTTTGTAACCTATTGTATGCTCACGGAAACCCGTCTGCGCAGCTTCGTACTTCACACTTTAAACTTGAAGCCGAGGGGTCCGGAGTGTACCTTTGCGTCAGCGGCACCTGCAGACGAAGGCAAGCTGCAAAACCTGAAAATTTTAGAAAAGAAGTTTCCTCGCTTTATTGAATTTTCCGCAAATAAACACTAAAATGAATGTTGTAAAATAAAAGCCGTAGAATGTCCGCCGGCGGACCCGGGCTGATAAGGGCTCTGTATGAACGCCGACAGAACATTTATTTATTCAAAAAATTCGGAGGAAAAGCAATGAAAAAAAGTATTGACGGGGAGATTATAGAAATGGACTTTGTGGACGGCAGGACGCTGTCGACCGTCGGTTACGTTGAAGAAAAGAAGCTTCTGGCGATAGAGTTCAGCAGAGGTCCCGTGTATGTTTTCAGCGAGGTGCCCGAAAGCGTATATGAGGAGCTTATGAAATCGGACACTCCCGATGACTTCTTTAACGATAAGCTTAAAAACGGCTATAAAAACAAAAGAGTCTGGTGAAATAACGTAAGAAACGTCCGCAGGGGAGCTTAGCTGCGGACGTTTCTTATTATACGCTTCGGTTTTTATGCTGACACGAAGCATGTCAATCATTTGTCAATGTCAAATACGCAGAGTCTATGCGATAAAGACGGTATCCGAATTATAATGAAGCGTAATATATGTGGGTGTCGCGCCTTTATGCTGCCGTGTGAAAAGCCGAAAACGGACGAAAAAACAACGGAAAAACCGATTTATATGACGAGCCACGCCAACGTAATTTTGGGAGGTAAAAACAATGCATACAAGAAACAGATTTTTCCGCTCCGCTTCAGTCATGCTCAGCACAGCAATCTTTGTCCTCATGTTCAGCGCGTGCGGAGGATCGGTGGTCAAACCCAACGGGATTTCCGTGGATGCCGCCTCCCCGTCTCCTTCTCCGAAAACGGCAGCGGAGGTCTTTGCCGAGGGTGCAAGTCAGGCGCTCATGGACGCCGTTAACAAAAGCGAGCGCCTGGGCTCGGCGCAGCTCGACCTTCTGATAAACCCGGGCGCGCAGGTCGACGATACGCAGTCGAATTACACGAAGTCAACAATTGCCTTTACGGACCCTCAGGATCCGCAGGGCAATCTCGCCCTTTCTCTTGAATCGTTCCTTGACGCTTCCACCGGAGACTCCTCGGTGATTACAAGCGTACAAATGGGAAGCGAGACCGCAAAAAGCGGCGGAATCTATTTTACCGGCAATACGATGCTGATAAAAAAGGCCAACACGGAGCAGCCGATGATACAGCACACGCTTGACCCGACTGTAGCGTCTTCATATAAGTCGCTGTCGGCAATTGAACGCTTTCTTCGCGTGCTCTCCAATACCTCTGAGCCGAAATTGAGCGACGAGGAGTGGAAAGCCTCGATAGACGCGTATCTGCAGACCGTAACGGGAGGAGCCTCGGAAACCGATTATGTTTCCGAGCAGCAGGACGTAACCGTGGCGGGAACCACGCAGAACTGCACCGCGACGACCCTCGCGCTGACGGGCGAGCCCGCAGTCGCCGCCGCCCGCGGGCTCGCTTGCCTTATTGCGCAGGACTCGTCGTTCAAATCAATGTTCGTTTCACAGTATATGATAGCCGAGGACACCTACGGCGTTACAGGGATAGACGGGGTACTGCGCGATATCGACGCGCTTACTCCCGAGGAAAAAGCGGCTATGACGGTGACCTTCAAAACCCTGCAGGGCGACAAGACCTCCGCGGTATATCTCAGCGCCGTTACGGGACAAAAAGCGATGAGCATTCTTTTCAAGTTTTTTAAGGACGGAAACGTAAGAGAAAACGACATCGTATTCTCGGGCTTCGACGGGGGTGGCGTCAAGCTGACGGAGCAGAACGTCTCCGCAGGCGGCGACAACTATACGGCTTCGCTCGTCTATGAGCAGACGGCGCCGGGCGGCGCTATTCAGGAACGCTCAGAGCTGACATCGAACAGCACGATAACGGAAATTAGCTACCAGACAAACGCACAGTTCAAATACAGCCGTGCCCCCTCCGGAGGCATGGACGCGCTCGAATACAGCGGAACAGTCGATTATTCGCAGCAGAAGACGGCGCAGGGCGCGGCAGGACAGTCGACGGGTACTTTTGTGAGCGTAAACGAGGGCGAAACGACAAATTTGAATCTGTCCATGACGCTTGAGCAGTCAAACGCCGCCGCTCCGGTCACGGTTCCGCAGTTCTTGCCGGCGGCCGGCGTGAGCACGGCGGATCAGGCGAGCCTTTTTGCCGCTCTGGGCGAGGATTTCGACGGCGCACAGTTTAATCTTGCCCCTGCATCCGTCAAAACGCTTGCGGCGCTGCTGGTGGTGTTCTTCTGAGTATGAGTAATGTGTTTATAAAGGCGGAGGGGCTTTCGAAAAAATACGGCGGCGTCAGTGCGCTGAGCGGGGTCTCTTTTTCTCTGGAGCGCGGCGAGGTACTCGGACTTTTCGGACTAAACGGTTCGGGAAAATCGACGCTTCTGGACATACTTGCGCTCGCGGCGAGACCCGACGAGGGAAAAATCTGTTTTGACGGAGCCGAGGTTCTGTATAAAACGGCGCAGGCGAGGCGGCGCATCGGCTATGTGCCTCAGGAGATTGCGCTTTTCGAAGAGCTGACCGTGCGGGAAAACCTGCTCTGCTGGTCGAGACTGCCCGGAAAAAAGGCGAAGGAACGCGCCGACGAAACGGCGGAAAAGCTCAATTTGACGGATTTTTACAAAAAGAAGGTGTCCGCCCTTTCGGGCGGCATGAAAAGAAGGGTCAACCTTGCGGTAGCCCTGCTCGGGCAGCCCGAGCTTCTTGTACTGGACGAGCCCTTTGCGGGAGTTGACGCGGACAACACGGACTGGATTGAGACAAAACTCAGGGAAATGGCCGACGGCGGAGTAGCGCAGATCGTTTCGGGGCACTCGCCCGACCAGATAATGCCGCTTATCGACAGCATTCTGGTGCTTTCGCGCGGGGAGAGTGTCTGGTACGGCAGTAAGGAGACCTTCCTTGCGGAAGCGGAAGGCGTCGGTGTCAATCGTAAAATGCAGGGTATCATACGCGGTGAAGCCCTATGAGATTTCTTGTTTTCGACCTGAAGCGCATATTTTCGGGGAAAACCCTCGTCCTTTTGTGCCTTTTATCGCCGATTATAGTGGTTTTCATCTTTTCCACGGTCATTTCGCCCATGCTCTATACCGCGGGCGGACTGCGCTTCAACCTCGCAATCTGCGACGAAGACGGCAGCGAGGGAGTGCAGGAATTCATCTCACAGATGCTGAACTCTCAGGCGCTCAAGGACCTGGTTACGTCCTACCCCGTAAAGACGGAGGAGGACGGCGTAGCCATGCTCGAAAGCGGGGATATTTCCGTGTTTGTGCACGTTCCGGCGGGGCTTTTTGAAAGTATGCGCACCGGCGAGGCGGTCAAGGTTGATATTATAAGCACGAAGGCGCACGCGCTGGAGGCAAATCTGACCTCGATGACGCTGAAAAGCTCGCTCGAGATTGTGGGAAAAAGCCAGAACGTAATGGAAGCGGCGAGGCTTTTATTGATTGATAAGGGCGTTGACGAGGCACAGGCCGACGAATACCTTACCGAATCGACGAATGACGCGATAACAAGGTATATGTCAAGGCGCGAAACACTCGGAGACGGCGGTCCAATCTCTCCGGTCGGCGAATACCTGCCGGTGGAATACTACATAAGCGCGATTTTCTCAATTTTTGCGGCCCTCGCCATGCTTCCGCTGATACATTTCAGCGCGGCGGATTCCTCGGGCGCCATCCTTCGCCGCGGGCTGCTCTGCGGGATCGGCACGGGAGGCTTTTTCGCGGCGAGGATAGTATCCGGTGCGATTTTCGTGCTTCTTGTGCTCACGATGCTTTTTCCGACTTCGCTGCTGCTAAAGCTCGCCGATACCGTTCTGGGCGGCTCGTACGCAAACAACTTCGCGGCTCTCGCCGTGTCCCTCGTCCTTTCAGCCCTGTGCTTTTCGGCGCTCGCGCTTACAGTTGCCGTGTGGCTTCCGAATGAGAATACCGCGCTGTGGACGGGCTTTTTCCTCGTTATCGGAATGGCCGCCTTCTGCGGAGCTCTCATACCCGAAGGAGCCCTGCCGAAATGGGCGTCGCTCATCGGGCGCTGGCTCCCCATACGCTCGACAATGAGGCTGCTGTCGGTGTCGCTTTTCGACTTCGACAGGCAGATATTTCTGCAGGATGCGCTCAAAGCGCTCGGCTTTTCGGCTCTGTTGCTGCTCCTGGGCTGGCTCGGGCTAAATAGAAGGGGGAGCGGCGCATGAGGCTTGACTATATGCTGAAGTCCCGACTAAGGGGCAGCTTCCGCGAACCGTTTTCGCTGGTTTTCATCGTTCTGGCGATAATAATCTCGGTCGCGGCGGCTGTTCTTGCGCAGGAAAAAAACCAAACGGGACTCGTGGTCGCCGTAGTATCGGAGGACAAAGGCGAATTTGCTCAGAGGCTGAAAGACTATCTTTCCGAATACGACAGCTTTTCGATACGCGAAATGCCCTACGACGACGCGCTGCGGCTTCTCAGACAGGACAGACTTGAAGCGGCGGTCGTAATCCGCAGTGATTTCTCGCAGAAGATTGCAAAGGGAGAGTTCGAAAACACGCTGGAGCTTCTGACCTCGCCCTCGTCACAGGCTCCCGCGACTATCAGCGAGCCGGTAATAAACAGCGTTATGATGCTCTGGATGGAGGAGCTTTCGACAATTACGACGAGGGACTATCTACTAGATCACGGCAAAACCTATGACGACGCCGATGAGGCCGAACAGCGCGCAGAGATTAAAAAGCTCTGGGAATCGGGCTCTATGGTTACAATAGTCAGAACCGATATAGACGGAGGCGCGCAATCCCCGGTTTCGTCAGGTCCCTACGAGACCTGCGTCAAGTGGTACGGCGTGCTGTGCATGTTCTACCTCGTAGTCGGCGCCTCATGGGTGCTGGATATAAACAAAAAGACGCTCAGAGTCAGAATTAGGCAGATGGGTGTAAGCCGGTGGAAGGTTATAGTCGTAAACAGCCTCGCTCCGCTTGTCATATGCATTTCGGGCTATATCATCGCGGGAGCCGCCTGCGCGGCTTTCACCGGCGCAGACCCCGGCAAGCTCGCAGTCTATTTTATCCCGATGAGCCTCTATCTGTTCGGACTTCTGGGCGTGACTCTTTTCACGGCCTCGCTTCTCAGAAACATACTTTCGCTGATGTTCATAGCGCCGATTCTGACTTTTCTGAACGGCGTGCTGAGCGGGCTTTTAATTGAAATGCCCGGCTGGGCCTATGTTCTAAAGTGGATATCGGGCGCGCTGCCCGGAAGGTGGCTCTGCGCCTCCGTTTCGGCTCCGCTCGGAAGTCTGCCGTGGGCACTTCTCTGCGGTCTTTTATGGATGGGTCTGGGAATTGCCGCTTCGGTGCTTCGTGCGAAAAGGCGGCAGCCGGAATAAATTCGGGAAATACATACGACCCTGTATTCCTTCGGGATACAGGGTCCTTTGTTTTGTGGACACGGGAGTTATTTGCTTCTTATGAACAGCACGCCCAAGGTGGCGGGCCCGCAATGGCAGGCGACTGTGCAGCCGGCCTCCGTTTCGTATGTATGAGCGAAATGCCCGTATTTTGCGACGGCGTCGGCGGCGGCTTTGAAATCTTCCGCGTTAACAGGCGTGTGGGTTATAAAAATACGGTCGCGGATTATATCGTCCCTGTCGGAGAGGCGGTCTTTTACATATTCTGAGAGGCACTTTGCATAGGAGCCGCGGTATTTTTTTACGACCTGCATTTTCCCGTTTTTAACCTCGATGCAGGGCCTGAGATGGAGGATGTTCGCACCGAGAGCCATGACGGAGCTGCAGCGGCCTCCTCTGACCAAATAGTCCAGGCGGTCGACAAGGAAACTTGCCTCCACCCTTTCGGTAAGCTCCCGCAGCTGCACGCACATGGCGTTTATATCAGTGCAGGTTTTGGCCAGAGCGCAGGCCTCCATGACCACATGACCCTGACCTGAGGAGAGATTCCGGGAATCAATAACGTACACATTCGGGAAGTCTTCTGCCGCGATTAAGGCGGTCTGATAGCAGGCGGAAAACTCCGAACCGATGTTTATATGTACGACCGCATCATAATTCGGCGAGAACTTTTCAAAAACGGCGCGGTATTCTCCGATGTTGACAGCGGCGGTCGAACACAGCTCACCGCCGCTGTCGACATGAGCAAAAATATCGGAGGGTCTTATATCGAGACAGTCCTTGAAGTTCTTACCGTTTTTTACAATAGTAAGGGGAGTAATCGTGATGTCGTTATCCCTTATAAGCTCCTCGGATAAATCGCAGGTGCTGTCCGAGGTAATCTTTATTTTCATAAACACGTTCCCGCCTTCTGTTATGATTTTCTTGTGCAGTATAAAGTCTACGCTGTAACACGGCGAAAAATCCCTTTCGAGCAGCAGGTGTTTTTCGAACCAACTTCATATTTTCGCAGAAAGGGGGGATTTGTCAAGAGCTTTGAGGCTGTTTTGTAAAAACATTATATAAAGAATTTTAATTATTATTTACCATTACTCTGTCCAATGCGGCGTGGAAGCACGGTTTTAGCGAAAAAACGGTAAAATACTATTTAACTGCGTTTGTTTCCGTCCGGATGCGGATGTATAATAATTCTGTCGTAATTTAATAATTTTTCGTAAGGAGGTAAGATGAGATGCATAATAAGTACTCCGAGATTTATCTCGCGGGAGGATGCTTCTGGGGAACCGAGCACTTTCTCAGGCAGGTCGGCGGCGTTGTTGAAACGCAGGTCGGTTTTGCAAACGGGAATATGGAGAATCCGAGCTATGAAGATGTCTGCAGACGCGATACGGGACACGCGGAGACCGTTAAGGTTCTATACGACAGAAAGCTCGCGCCTCTTGACTTTATCCTAGACCTTTTTTATAGAACAATTGACCCTACAAGCCTAAACCGTCAGGGAAACGACAGGGGCACACAATACCGCACCGGAATTTTCTTCACGGACGACTCGGATGTTCCCGTGATTCAAAAATCTATCGCGGAGCTTGAGGCACGCCTCGGCAGAGCGACAACAATCGAAGTGCTGCCGCTTCGGAACTTCTATCCGGCGGAGGAATATCATCAGGCTTATCTCGAAAAAAACCCGCATGGTTACTGCCACATTGAGCCAGAGCTCTTCGAGCTTGCGAAAACAGCGGCACCTAAACCGCGATTTTCAAAACCGGATGACAGTACTTTGAAAGCAAAACTCAAGCCCTTGCAGTACGAGGTTACGCAGAACTCCGCGACTGAGCGGCCGTTTGCAAACGAATACTGGGATAAGTTTGAGGACGGAATCTATGTTGATATAACAACGGGAGAACCACTTTTTGTCTCTGCGGATAAGTTTGAATCGGGCTGCGGCTGGCCAAGCTTTACAAAACCCATCGACAGGGCGCTTATTGATGAGAACACCGACAGCGGCCACGGTATGACGAGAACCGAGGTTCGCAGCAAAACTGGAAACGCACATCTAGGGCATGTTTTCGGGGACGGACCGCGTGAATCGGGCGGCATGCGTTACTGCATCAACAGCGCGTCGCTGAAATTTATCCCGAAAAGCCGAATGGCGGAAGAGGGCTACGGAGATTGGCTGAAAGCCCTTGAAATATAACCGAAATATAAACAATGAAAGCGCGCCGCCAATTCCACAGGCGGCGCGCTTTCGGCCATATAACGGGCATTACTGCTATTTTTTCGTACCCTTCTGTAGCAGACCCAGACCCTTGTTTGTTATCTTATCGATGAAAGACGCGATTTCTGCGGGGCTTTCCTCCATCCCGGTTTGAACCCACGAAAGAATCACCGCGGCGCTGCCGTGCGAGAAGAAGGAATAGATTTTATCAAGCTCACTTAAATCGGCTGTCGGAGCGAGAGTTTTCCAGTCCGAAACGCATTTGTCCTGCGCGACGTATAAAACCCGGTTAAGAAAATCCTTGTCCCCGTTTTCGCTGAGAAGAGCCTGAAAGACCGCACCGTTTTGTTTTATATCGGTGCAGATACCTGTCAGAAGCTCCGTAATGCTGTTTGACTTCCAGCCTTTTTCCAGAGAGCTTCGGATAGCTTCGTAAAGCTCGTTTTCAATTCCGGAAAGCATGTCGTAAACGTCGCTGAAGTGAGCATAGAAAGTCGCGCGGTTTATGTCTGCCTTCTCGCACAGCTCTTTGACGCTTATTCTGGCTGCCGGCTTTTCCCGAAGGAGCTCAAAAAGGCTCTCCTTGAGAACCCTCTTTGTATATACCACTCTGCGGTCCGTTTTCATATCATCTTTCTCCGTTCCAATTGTTAACTTTTATTGAATTACCGACAAAGTCCCGTGCTTTTGTGCGTTATCTTTCGCTTTGCGCTCAGATGTGTATTGAACAATTTACATGATGTTATTATAATAACATCAGATAAGATAATCAACACTCTGTTGGGATATTATTAAAACTACATCGAAGGGGGGCGGACTGTCTTCATGGGAACCTTATATCTAGTGACCGGGGCAACCGGTCACCTCGGAAACACGATTATACAAAAACTTATATCAAACGGCAAATGCGTGAGGGCTCTCGTGCTTCCGGGCGATAAGCTCCGCGAACATCTTCCCTACGGAACCGAAATCTGTTTCGGCGACGTTTTTGACATTGGAACGCTTTACCCCTTTTTTGAGTCGGGCGGAGATGAGCTCATCGTTATCCACTGCGCCGCGATCATATCAATAACCACGGGGCAGGAACAGAGAATATACAACATCAACGTTCAGGGAACGAAAAACATCGTTGACCTCTGTGTGAAAAACAAGGTGAAAAAGCTCGTTCATGTCAGTTCCGTTCACGCCATTCCGGTTCTGCCGAAGGGCGAAACCATGACCGAAATCACAGAGTTTTCGCCTCGGAGGGTACGCGGCGTTTACGCGAAAACAAAGGCGGAGGCAAGCTCCTATGTGCTGGACGCCGCCGCTAATGGGCTTAACGCTTCGATTGTGCATCCCTCGGGAATAATCGGTCCTAACGACAACGGCTGCTCTCCGATGACGGAACTGTTTTTAAGCCTCGGAGAAAAAAAGCTGCCCGCCTGCGTTACCGGCGGCTACGACTTTGTCGACGTCCGCGACGTTGCGGATGGGATACTCTCCTGCTGCGAAAACGGCGGAAGCGGCGAATGCTATATACTCTCCGGCAGCTATATTTCGGTTCCGGTCATCATCCGAACCATAAGCGAAGCGATGGGAGTCAAAATCCCGATAACGCTGCCTATCTGGATTGCCAAAGCGGCGGCACCGTTTGCCGAACTCTACTCAAGGCTGAGCAGGAAAACCGCTCTGTTTACCTCGTATTCGCTCTACACGCTTTCGTCAAACTCGCTGTTCTCCAGTAAAAAGGCGGAAAAAGAGCTTGGCTTTAAGCCACGCCCGTTCCGCGAAACGGTTGCCGACACAGTTAACTGGCTCAAGTTGCATAAACGCATCAGGACGACCAAAGTATAAAGCCGGTAAATAAAGCTGAACGGAACATGTTTGTTCCGTTCAGCCTTTTTCAGCTCTTCTTTTCCTTTGAGCGCTTGTCGTTTATGATTTTCATCTCGGCGTCGCCAATCACGGTGACACCGTTTTCCTTTGCCCAGTCCACGCAGCCCTGCAAAACCAGCTTGAGAAACACGCGCGGCACCTTGACGAGCGTTGCGCAGGCGGCGTCCGTGAACGTTATTTCGGGGTCTATGCGGTTCGCCGCATATTTTACGGAATTGAGATCGACGCCCTTGCTTTTAGGTATCGGCTCGGAAACCGGTCTGCGGAAACGGGAATACCAGAAGCTTTTGGAATCACGGTAGCCGTAATCCACGGGTACGCGCGGGAAGGAGGAGGCCTTTACGCCGTTTATAATGGCGTTATACTGCTTTTCCTTCATCAGAATCTTGTCTATCTTTAGAATGAAATGGCAGCCGAATTTGCTTGTCACGCCGTTGAAATCCCTGTAAGGAGGTTCCATGCCCTCAAGCTGACCTACGCGGCAAACGTCCTCAAGGGCGTTTTCCAGCTCGGAAGCCCAGGTGCATTCAAAAACCTGATATGCGCTCGATATAACGAGCGGACGCTCACCCACGCACTGTCCCTTTTCGAGAGGAAACTTACAGTCCGCCATTTTCTCCGCGGAGGTTTCGCCCGGGAAGCCGAGCCTGACAGCCTCCTTGAAATCGGCGCGCGAGTCCTCAATGAAATTCAGTGCGCAGACGCCCGAGCGCAGAAGATTCTGCGCCGTGTTCGAGCTGTTCCGACACTCTAAAAGCATGGCGTAGCGGTCCTTGCCGGCGATGTAGTAGGGAAAGCACAGCGAATATGAGCCGATAGAGGTGCTGCCGTCCTCCGCAAGCGTCGATATAAGTACGGTCGGCATGGGGAAAAAGGCCGAGGTCTGGTAAAAATTATCTACTATGCGCAGATCTTTGAAGCTGCTCATTGCTTTTCCTCCTCTGAGAGTTTTTTTGCGTTTTCCAGTATACGGACGCAGCAGCCGTCAAACTGCGCCTGCTCTTTTTCGGAAAGACAGGACATCACATCCGTGAGCCAGGAGTCATAAACGTGAAGTAAATCGGCTACAGCCAGCCTGCCCTTTTCCGTAATCGAGAGAAGGTTCTTCCTCCGGTTTTCGGAATCCCGCTCACGGTGGATGAAGTCCTTTTTTTCAAGAGAGAGCAGGGATTTCGCTACGGTCGTCTTATCCATCATAAGAGCGCCCGCGACATGGTCCTGCGAAACCTCGCTGTGGAAGCACAAGAAGGCGCATATTTTATGTTCCGTATCAGATATGCCCGCGTCCCTTATGCGGCTGTGTCCGTATTCCTTGGCGTATTTCATAAAAAGGCTGAAATTCCGGAAATCCATCGTGTCCTCCAAACAGTTGAAATAGCAACAGTTGAAATATCAACTGTTGCTATTATACTCCGCCGCTCCAAAAAGTCAAGCACAAGTCCGCTTTTTCAGCTACTCCGCTCAGCGCCTTCGGAAAAAGCAATTGAACAAATACGCGGCTATGGTATAATGTCCGCAAGCGGACATTATACCATAGCCGCAAGGCGGCGAAAGCATAAGCCGACTTATTTTGACTGGGGATGATGAAATGCCGGAAATAAAATCAAAGGCTGAGCTTATTAAAATAATCCTGGAGGACGCCGACGACGAGAAGCTCGAAGAAGACGAAATGATGGCTATGCTCCTGCACCATAAGGTATCAAAAAATCTTAACAGGATTCAGAGCGAGAATCTGTCCTTCGGGGCCAGAATGGCAGACGGAATCGCAAAATTTGCGGGCAGCTGGACCTTTATACTCATTTTCATCGGCTGTCTTGTCCTTTGGATAGTGGCGAATACGCTTATACTCGCTAAAGCGTTTGACGTTTATCCTTTTATCCTGCTGAACCTGTTATTGTCCTGCATCGCCGCGATACAGGCACCCGTCATTATGATGAGCCAGAACAGGCAGGAGGAAAAGGACAGGCTTCGCTCTCAGAACGACTATGAGACGAACCTTAAATCCGAGATAATTATCGAGGATTTATATCAGAAACTCTCGGCGCTTCTGGAAAACCAGGAGAACATCCTGCACAAACTCTGCGAAACCGAAACCTCCTCCGACAAGCCCGAATAGCCGCTGCGCCCGAAAAACCGAACATACTAAAGCGACAAGCGGGAGAGGGTTTATTATTTGTTTATCCGTAAACCAGAGTGTCGATGTCGAAGGTACGCGGGTTGCTGCAGGTCTTCAGGTAGCTGTCAGTTACCCAGAACCAGGTTTCGTCGCAGTAATTCTCCTCATCCGGAATGGAGTCGCTCCAGGTAGAATCTATGTTGTACCAGCTTCCGTCTGAGTATATCCTGCTCCAGGCGTGGCTTTTGTCGCCGACCTTCCCGGTCATGGCTTCCATCGGAACACCCGCTAAATTACAGAGATAGTTGTACATTGCGGTATATCCGAGACAAACCGCGCTTCCGTTGACCGCCGCATCATAGCCGTTGTAAAGCGTATAGCTCGTATCATATTTGGTTTGGTATGCCATATATCGGTAAAGAACATATGCCTTTTCCTTGACGGACATCGCGGTCGTAAGCGAGCCCTCGTTATAAAGACCGGTAACTATTTGAGCGCAGGTATCGTTGAAAACCGAAATCTGCCGGGCAATCTCGGCATCCGATATTCCAAAGCTGTTGGAAATCCGCAGTGTAATGGTTGGATCTGTGCAGTTGCCGGTTTCATCAATGCTGTATCTTGCCGAAATCCTGCATTTGTTAAGGAAGGAATAGTACTCCATATAGTCGAGTACCGCGAAGCTGAATGCGTTCTGAACATCTTTCATCACCTGCATAAGCTCTTGTCTGCTGCATGATTTGCCAAGCGAGAAGCTCTCGCTCACGTCTGTGTTGACCAGCATATAGCTCCAGGCTTTAACATAGTCGTCAAAGGCCGAGAAAGATGAAGGCTTTGCAACCTGATAGTGGCTTACGTCCAAAACGGCCGCTGTTGCACTTATATCAACAGCGGGGTCGCTCTCAGCGTGAGCGGTTGTTAGCGGGGCAAGACACGCTAGAAGCGCAAATACAGCAATTGTGCAAATCAGTTTTCTTATAATTCTTACCTTGTACATAAGGCACCTCCTGTCCGTGTTGTATTCATGTTCTGACGGTTCCCGATGGATTATGCCGTCTTCTCGTATGCTGGAAAATCCTTTTCGCATAAATAAAAAATTTCTATCCGACAGCCTTATGACTGCACGAATAGAAACCTATAGCGCGATGTAGCGCTAACATTCGGCAACCGGGCTATCATAGTCTAAGACCTTAGATCCCACGGCTTTGCGTCTTTACCTTTCGGTAAATTTGCTATTATCGGTAAATTTGCTATCATCGGTAACTGAGCGTTTTTGATATAAACCTTTCTCTAATTACAGTGTAATGCAAATTTCGCCAATATACAACAGCAAAACCGTTGATTCTACAGCACTTTCAAGGCTTCGACCCCAGCAAGTTGAGGGTCTGTCGCGTCGAAAGTGCATTTTATCCGAAATATAGTGTATGCCTTTCAAATGTTCTCCTTATTAACCACATTGTATATCTGTATTTTGGTTGTATCAACTAATTTATGGAAAACTTTGAAAATGTACCTGTGCAGTCGAATTTGTGTGCTATTATGGCTTTATAGTGTTTTTCCATACTGTATTAAGGAGTGATTGATTTGAATCACGAGTTCAGCGTCAACAGCCCGTTTCTGTTCGCCGCCGCGGGGATTATCCTCGCTTTAGTCATGGCGCAGGCAGCTTTTTTCCTTATCCGCGCGTGGCGGCAGGCAAAAAAGCTCGGAATCGATACGGCAAAGCTCAAAAGCGTTGTAAAGTCCAGCGCAATTTTCACAATAGTACCGGCGTTTTCAATCCTTATTGGCGTTATTGCGCTTTCAAAAAAGCTGGGAGTTCCTTTGCCGTGGCTGCGCCTGTCGGTTATCGGGGCGCTGACCTATGAAACTGCCGCCGCAGAGGCCGCCGCGGGCGCCGTCGGCACCAGCATCGGCGATACCTCGACGCTTCTGACCGCAAGCCAGTTCTCCACAATCGCCTGGGTCATGACGCTTGGCATTATGGCCGGAGTTATACTCACTCCCCTAATTTCCCGCAGGCTCCTGAGCGGCGTCGACAAGCTGGAGAAGCGCGATACGCGCTGGGGCGAGATCCTCATGTCCGCTCTGTTCATGGGCATGATTTCCGCCTTCCTCGGCATGATTTTCGGCAAGGTCGGCGAAGGTCTTACAGGCTGGATACCGGTTTTCGTCATGCTCACATCAATGGTAATCATGCTTATCTGCGCGGTACTGATCAAAAAATTCAAAATCAAATGGATCGAGGATTATGCCCTGCCGGTTTCCATGATCGGCGCGATGGCTCTTGCAATCCCGATCACAAACGTCGTTAACGCGGCTATCGGATAAGGAGGGGAAGACATGAAATTTCGAGATATGAGCTACGACGACGGCACCCATTTCTGGGGGCGTATCTGGATGTGGGGCATGGGCATAGTGCTTTTGATGTTTCCCACCGCAATCTGTCTTTACTTTAACGCATGGCCCGAGGCAAGCGGTTTTCTGAAAGGTCTTCTCGCAATCGCGCCCATGTTCTGGGCGGTCGGAACGATAGAAGTTCTGACCTATGTGCCGATGCTCGGCGCGGGCGGAAGCTACCTGGGCTTTATAACCGGAAACCTCACGAACCTTAAGGTTCCCTGCACGATTACCGCGCTCAATAAGGTCGGAGCAAAGCCCGGCACGCCCGAGGGCGAGGTCGTCGGAACGATTGCCGTCGCGGTTTCCAGCATAGTAACCACGGCGATTATATTCATCGGCGTTCTGCTGATTGTTCCGCTCACGCCGATTCTGGACAGCCCCGCTCTTAAGCCCGCCTTTGACCAGATACTTCCCGCTCTGTTCGGCGGACTGGGCGTCGCGCTTATAGGGCAGAACCTGAAGGTTTCGATAGCGCCCATTCTATCAATGGTTATTCTCTTTGTATGCGTGCCTTCACTCGCTCCGAGCGGAGCGATATTTGTGCCTGTGGCGGCTGTAATCGCCATTGCCGCCGCGCGTCTGATGTATAAAAAAGGCTGGCTGAAATAAGCATGGCCTGGCATAATTCTTCAGTAACGCTGTGAAAGGAATGTTCGAAAATGATTGGCTACATAATCGGCTATACGCTTCTTGCTCTGTTAATTGCGCTCGTTGCCGTTCTGGTCGTCCGCACCCTCAAATTTAAGCCCCGCACACAGACCCCGGTTCCCTCGACGGAAGTTCAAATCGACGCTGAAAAAGCCGCGCTGGACCTCTCCGATATGCTCCGCTGCAAAACTGTCTCCCATGCGGACGCCGCTCTGGACGACGAGTCCGAATTTTTGAAATTTGAGCTGCTGCTTCCCCTGCTCTTTCCTCGTGTTTACCGTACCTGCGAATATGAAAGACTTAACCCGCGCGCTCTGTTGTTCCGCTGGACGGGCAGTACCAACGCCGCTCCGATTGTTTTCATGTCGCATTTCGACGTTGTTTCCGTAAACGAAGCCGAGTGGTCGCGTCCCGCCTTCGACGGCATAATAGAAAAAGGCGAAATCTGGGGCCGCGGCGCGCTCGATACAAAATCGACGCTTCTGAGCGTTCTTTTCTCGGCGGAAACCCGCATTGCGGAGGGCTTTGTGCCCGAGCGCGATTTTTATTTCTGCTTCGGCGGAGACGAGGAAGTGCTCGGCGGCGGAGCTCCCTCGATCGTGGACGAGCTTGAAAGACGCGGCATAAAGCCCTGTCTTGTTCTGGACGAGGGCGGCGCGATAGTCGACAATGTTTTTCCAGGCGTTACAAAGCCCTGTGCTCTCATAGGCATCGGCGAAAAGGGAAACTGGAACCTGAAGCTCAAAGCCGTTTCTAAGGGCGGGCACGCCTCGGCTCCTCCTGCGGATTCCCCTGTCGATATACTCGCCTATGCCTGCCGGAGAATACACGACCATCCCTTCGATTTCCGTATTACGCAGCCCGCCATGGAGATGTTCTCAAATCTTGCTCCCCACTCCACGTTCCTCTATAAGATGATTTTCTCGAACCTCTGGCTTTTCAGACCCGTTCTGAACCTCACCACAAAAAAGAACGGCGGCGAGCTCAACGCCATGCTGCGGACAACCGTTGCCTTCACGATGGCAGAAGGCAGCAGCGGAGCCAATGTCCTGCCGAGTGAAGCGAGCCTCACGATGAATGTCCGCCTGCTCGAGGGCGATACCAAGGAAACTGCGCTTGCCAGAATTAAGAAACTTGTCGGAAAAGACTCAATAGAGTATATCCCGCTTTCGGGTTCCGACCCCTCGAGGGCCTCCAACACGAACTGCATGGGCTATCTGGCGCTCGAGCACGCCATCAAGGAGAGCTTCCCCGGTGTTCTGGTCTCTCCCTACCTTATGATTGCAGGAAGCGACTCACGCCATTATATGCGGATTTGCGACAATGTTTACCGTTTTTCGGGAATGTTCCTTTCCACCGAGGAACGCGGCATGATACACGGAAAAGACGAGAGGATTCCCGTCGAAAAGCTCGCCGACACAATAAAGTTCTACTATAGGCTGATAGGTATACTTCAGGATATTGACTAGGTCAAAAAATAAGGTGCCTCGGTTTTGAAAACCGGGGCGCCTTATTTCATTTTTTATTGATAACGGTATCCATGTATTCCGAGACGAGGGTCTCTATCTCTTTTTCGGACTTGTAACGAAAATCCGTGTTGTCCACATCAAGCAGGAGCATCGGCATCCCGTATCTTTTCTGCACCGTGTCCGAGACCATTTTGATTGAGGCCCACGCGTGCCGGCAGCCTCTGTTTCCCAAAAACATCAGAACATCCGGTTCGAAATCGCGGAGCAGAGCTTCTATCGAGTTGAGAAGCTGCTCGCCGGAAACTCCCGCTCCGTGCGCCAGGGAGCCCACCTGCATTCTCCGGCTCATCACTCTCAGGCAGTCCTGTCTGTCGTCGGGCTTTGTAAAGCTCTCCCGTTTTTCAAAGCAGAAGCCGTCCGCAACCGTAACGGCGCCGTAAGCTCTTTCAAGCATTGACGTGAGGCCTGCTGCCTGCCGCAGCAGGTTATGAATCATCAGCACCCTGTGCTTTTCTCCTTCGGGACAGGGCGAAAAGCCTTTTTCTGTTCTTTCCCTGCAAAGGGCAATTTCACTTTCGAGGAGCTTCGTCATTTCCTCTGTCGGACCGAAGGAGTTCATCATTTCATTCCATATCGTCATGCGCGAGGACATGGGGCAGGGGCGGTCTCTGCGAAGCTGCGCGCATTCCTCAAGAAGCTCCGCCGACCGGTTATAGAGCTCTGCGCGATATTTCACCCGCTCCCAGTCGAGGCTGCTGCCCGTTACTCCCTCCAGAAATTCAATGAGCTTTTCGAGCTGTATTTCGATGTAGCCGAGAGTCTTTTCGTTTCTTCGCTGAGGGATGTCGAAATAAAAAACCGGCACGTCCATATATCGACCCATTTCAGTACAGGCGGTACGCGCGCTGTCGCAGGGGATAGGCATCGTCACATATGCGTCAGGCTCAAGTCCGAGGTTCTTTGAGAGCAGAATACCCAGATTCGTCTTTTGCCTCGAGCACAAAGAGCAGTTCGCGCGGGTTTCCGTGACGTTTATGAGCTTTGCCGTCAGCTCGGCGTTCTCCGAGAGACGGTAAGGAAGGAGGTCAAGGTAAAGCGGCACGCAGTCAAACGCATAAATAAGCTCAAGCGGCGCGGGTCCGTTTATGAATATCAGCTTTTTCCCGCTATTCTGAGCGTCGCGTACCGTTTCCCAGTATTTAAGGTCGCCCGGACCGTCTCCGGAGTCCGAGGCAGACATTTCGCAGATGTAATCGATAAGGCTCATTTTTCCGCTCATAGCAAAATCGGCTTTTATTAAATCCTCTGTCATCGGTTTTCCTCCAAATCGCGTACCCAAAAATAACTCGATCGCTCAAGTATAAACGCCTCAGGCTTTAATTATCCTATATTCGGCTGAAAAAGCAAGCTCTGTTTTTCGTCTCGCAGTTGATTTTTATGCCGCCGAAATGAAATTCCTGTAACAAAAACAAAAAAACCTGTTGTATTCCTATTAACCCTATAGTATAATAGGGTTAATGAAAGGGGGCGATAGAAAGTGAAGGTCACAACCAAGGGGCGCTATGCGCTGCGAATCATGGTCGATCTGGCGCGGCAGCCTTCCGAAGCTTTTACCCCGCTCAAAGAAATCGCAGAGCGCCAAGAAATTTCCGAAAAATACGCGGAAATGATAATAGGGCTTTTAGGTAAGGCCGGTCTTGTTTTCAGTTCACGCGGCAAGGGCGGAGGCTATAAGCTGGCAAAGCCCGCGGACAAGTACTCTGTCGGCTCCGTGCTCAAAGCCTCGGAGGGCAGTCTGGCTCCGGTAACCTGCCTTGAGTTGCCTGAAAATATCTGCCCGAATGCCGGACGCTGCGAGGCGCTTCCCATGTGGAAAGAGCTGGATCGAAGAATCGACGAATATCTGGAAAGTGTTTCCATCTCCGATCTCGTCAGGCAGTCTGATGCCTCAAAGAGCTGCACCTGCATCGAAGCTCACGGTATATGACATAATAAGCAGGCTAAAGGAAAAAAGCTCTTCCGGTATTGACAAGTTTGAATCATGGTGTTATTGTCCTATTAGTTCTATAGGAATAACTGAATTTATTGTCTCCGCGGCAGCAAGGAGGGTGTGTGCAAATGCAAATCAAAGAGCTTCAGGAGGAAATACTGAAACTTAAAAAGGAAAAGGGCATCTGTATCCTCGCCCATTCCTATCAGGCAAGGGAAATCGCTGAAATCGCCGATTTTACAGGAGACTCCTTCGGACTGAGCGTCGAGGCGGCTCGAGCGCCGCAGAAGACCGTTATCATGTGCGGCGTGCGTTTTATGGCGGAAACTGTCAAAATCCTTTCTCCTCAAAAGACAGTTTACCTTGCCAATCCTCTCGCGGGCTGCCAGATGGCGGACCAGATGGACAAAGAACTTATCGAGCAGGTCAAAGATCGGTATCCCGACTATACTGTCGTGTGCTACATCAACACCACGTCCGAGCTGAAAACCGTCTGCGATGTTTGCGTGACCTCGTCCTCGGCGGTCAAAATCATCGGAAAGCTCCCGAATAAAAATATACTTTTCATTCCCGATAAGCAGCTAGGCGCCTATGTCGCAAAAAAGCTGCCGGACAAGAACTTCAAGCTCCTGCATGGCGGCTGTCCGACGCATCTGCGTGCCGGTACCCGGGATGTCAGCAACGCGAAGTCCCTGCATCCCGGCGCAAAGCTCCTTGTCCATCCCGAATGCTTGCCTGAGGTCGTTGAAGCCGCTGATTTTGTCGGTTCGACCACGGCGATAATGGATTACGCGAAAAACTCCGGCGAAAAAGAATTTATAATAGGCACAGAACTCGCGGTAATGAACCATCTCCAGTACGAATGCCCCGATAAGAGCTTCTATCCTCTTTCAATCAACCTTGTCTGCCATAACATGAAAATAATAACACTGACAGACGTGCTGGGCTGCATAAAAGGCTTGGGCGGGGAAAAGATTGAGCTCGACGAGGACACAAGAATAAAAGCGAAAATTTGCATCGATCGAATGATCGAGCTTGGATAAAAAAACTGAAAGGAAGAATAAAAATGAACGTTTATGCAGACAACGCGGCAACAACAAAGGTAAGCAAAGCTGCGCTTGACGCAATGCTTCCGTGTTTTACCGAAACCTACGGCAATGCTTCCAGTCCGCATCACATAGGACAGGAGGCGGCAAAGCTGCTCATCGCGTCAAGAAAAACCATTGCGGATTTAATCGGCGCCGAGCCGAGCGAGATCATCTTCACCTCCGGCGGCAGCGAAGCGGACAACCAGGCGCTTGTTACCGCGGCGAATTTGGGCGCCAAAAAGGGTAAAAAACACATAATTTCAACCAAAATCGAGCACCATGCCATTCTCCACACGCTGAACAAGCTTGAAAGAGAGGGTTTTGAGGTAACTTATCTCGATGTGTATGAAAACGGCGTCGTAAGGCTCGAGGACGTCGAAAAGGCGATACGCCCCGATACAGCGCTTGTGACTGTTATGTACGCCAACAATGAAATCGGCACTATCCAGCCGATTAAGGAAATCGGCGCGCTCTGCAAGGAAAAGGGCGTCATTTTCCATACGGACGCCGTTCAGGCGGCGGGACATCTTCCAATAAACGTAAAAGAGCAGAACATCGACATGCTGTCGCTCTCCGCTCATAAATTTCACGGTCCGAAGGGCGCCGGAGTTTTCTTCGTAAGGAGAGGTATTCCGATAAGCGCAATCATCGAGGGCGGCGCTCAGGAGCGCGGCAAGCGCGCCGGAACCGAGAATATCCCCGCGATAGTCGGTATGGCGGCGGCTTTTCAGGAGGCCTGCGACAACATGGCCGTTAATATGCCGAAGGTACAGGCTCTGCGTGATAAGCTCATCGGCGGCCTGCTCAAAATAGAAGAAGTAATTTTGAACGGCGACCGGGAAAAGAGGCTTCCCGGCAATGTGAACGTTTCCGTAAAGGGCATCGAGGGCGAAAGCCTTCTGATGATGCTCGACATTCAGGGCATCTGCGCCTCCTCGGGCTCCGCCTGCACCTCAGGCTCGCTCGACCCCAGCCATGTCCTGCTTGCAATCGGACTCATCCACGAGGTTGCGCACGGCTCGCTGCGCCTGTCACTCAGCGAATACAACACCGAGGAGGAAATCGACTACATTCTTGAAAAGCTTCCGCCCATTGTGGAGCGGCTGCGGTCGATGTCTCCGGTCTGGAAAAGAATGAAGGAGGTAAAATAAGATGCTGTACAGCGAAAAAGTAATGGATCACTTCGCAAATCCCCGAAATGTCGGGGAGATTGAAAACGCGGACGGCGTGGGAGAAGTAGGTAACGCAAAATGCGGCGACATAATGAAGATTTTTCTCAAGATAGACGACGGTATAATAACCGACGTTAAATTCAATACCTTCGGCTGCGGCGCCGCAATCGCGACAAGCTCAATGGCAACTGAAATGATTATGGGCAAGAGCATCGACGAGGCGCTCAAACTCACGAACAAGGCTGTCGCCGAAGCTCTCGACGGTCTGCCCCCCGTCAAGATGCACTGCTCCGTGCTCGCCGAGGAAGGCGTGCGAATGGCACTTCTGGATTACTACACAAAGCGCGGAGAGGTAATGCCCGAGGAGTATCGTCCCAAGTGCGACGGCGACTGTTCCGAATGCGAATAAATCCCCGGAAAACAGTCAGGCTCCGCCCGCAAGGCTGATTTCCCCCCGGCGGCAGAGCATATCGCATGAAAAGCGTTTGTGCGCGCCGGGTCCTCCGCTAACCCCCCGGGTGGGTTGCGGGAATCGATATCTTATTTTATAATACATTGCAGAAGTATTTCGATTTTGTAGTTTTTGAAAGGAGCTTCAATATGCACGAAGATCATACACATCCCCATGAACACGAGCATGATCACGCCCACGAGCATACGCACGACCACTGCGCCCACGGGGATGAAAAGGCTCAGTCGGCGGAGGAAAACGTCGCTCTGCTGAAATATATGCTCGAGCACAACCGTCACCACGGTGAGGACCTGCACGAGCTTTACCACTCTCTTGAGGGCACGGGCAAAACTGACGCCGCAAAGCTTGTCTCCGAGGCCCTGCATTTCTTTGACCACGGCAACGATAAGCTCGCCGAGGCTCTGAAACTTTTATAAAACAAGCGCGGCTAAGCGCACGGGAGGCTATTATGTGTCTTTCAACAGCATATGAGGTCGGCGGCGGAAGCGAGAAGTTCATCGCCGACAGGATAACAAACGTCAGCATCGAGGGCGAAAAAGTCAGACTCACAACTTTGTTCGGAACACAGACAGTCGTTGAAGGTCTGCTAAAAAGCGTTGACCTGGAAAAAAACGTTATCTTCATTGAGACAAAGCAGTGAATTTTCCCAGTTTTCTTTCGAATGCAAGGCTTTTTTTCGGTTCATAAAACAAAACTGCGTTTTTTTGTTTAACAAAACCTTGACAAATCCGGACCGGTAACTTATTATTTGCTCAAGCAAGGGCGCTGTAAAGTGATTTACAGCGCCCGTTTTGCATTTTTCCATTTCTTAATAATGCATAAAATAAACAGAATAACGGGATGAGTGCATATATTGCTATATATATTGCATTTAGGCATGACAATGGGGTCAGAATCGAGCAGCCGGGGAAAAGGCTGCCGGTTTTGGCCCGTTTTTTCGCGACTGGAAGTAAAATTCAATTCAAGGAGGTTTATGCATGAAAAACAAGGTAACCGGACCTTACGTAGGAAAAGAAAAGCTGCTCCCTATCGTGACGCTTTATGTGGTGTCAGGAGTCATTATCCTCATCGGGGCCGCGTTCAGCGTTTTCAGCATCGTTAATGACATCAGCCTTCCCGTTCTGACCTCGCAGATTCCCGGCGCGGTTTTCGGCGCGGTTATGATGTTCCTAGGAATCAGGTATCTTCTTTCGGTGAGAAAGCTCAAAGCGGAGGTTTTCAAATCCACTTCGAGTTTTTCATGGAGCAATTTCAAAAAAGTAAGGAAATCCAAGTCTTAGGCGAACAAATTTTTTATTTATATTATATTTGAGGGGTGTAAAAAATGAAAGTATTTCGAAAAATGTTCGGCGTGCTTCTGGTTGTGATGCTGATTGCTTCTCTGTTTGTAATCACCGCATCCGCAGAAGGAGCAGACCCCAGCGGAGCGTCCTATATCGCAACCACGGGCAGTGAAACTCTGCAGGACGTTGCGACAACGGCAAACAAGGCCTACTACGGCGCAAATTTCACCTGGGTAATGATTTGCGCATTCATGGTCTTCTTCTTCCAGTGCGGCTTCGCAATGGTTGAAACGGGCTTCTGCCGCGGAAAGAACGCAGCTCACACAATGACAATGAACTTTATGGTCTTCCTCGTCGGCGCTGTCGGTTATTTCCTCGTCGGCTTCGCTCTTCAGATGGGCGGCTCGGGCGGAGCCATAGGTCTTGGAACCGGCGGCTCGGCGCTCAACGGTATGCTCTCGATTCCCGGGCTCGGCGGAATTATTGGCTACAAGGGCTTCATGCTCAGCGGGACCTACGACGCAGGCATTTACGCTCTGTTCTTCTTCCAGATGGTATTTATGGACACGACCGTCACCATTCCCACCGGCGCAATGGCAGAGCGCGTAAAGTACTCCGCTGTCGTCATCACCTCGTTCTTTATTTCGATGTTTCTGTATCCTCTCTTCGCGAACTGGGTATGGGGCGGCGGCTGGCTCGCAACTCTCGGCGCGAATTTCGGATTGGGCCACGGTGTTGTTGACTTCGCAGGTTCCGCAGTCGTTCACTCAATGGGCGGTATGCTCGCTCTCTCGGGCGCAATCGTGCTCGGTCCCCGCATCGGAAAGTTCAAGAAGGACGGCACCGCAAGGGCCTTCCCCGGTCATGATATTCCTATGGCTATCATCGGCACCATAATCCTGTTCTTTTGCTGGTTCTCGTTCAACGCTGGATCCACTCTGAACGCTTCCGACTTCAGGCTCGCGGTCGTTGCGACAAACACCATGATAGCAGGCGCTGTCGGCGGTCTCGTTGCAATGTTCTATATGTGGAAGAAGTTCGGCAAGCCCGACCCTTCCATGACGGCCAACGGAACTCTGGCAGGTCTTGTCGCAATAACGGCCCCCTGCGCTTTTGTAAACGGTATTTCGGCAGCCATTATCGGACTTATCGCCGGTATTCTGGTCTGCGTTGCGGTTCCCTTCATTGAAAACAAATTTAAGCTCGACGACCCCGTCGGCGCAATCTCCGTTCACGGTGTGAACGGCTTCTGGGGAGTTCTTGCTCTCGGTCTTTTTGCTGACGGAAAATACGGTGACGGCATAAACGGCGTAGCCGGCGGCGTTACCGGTCTTTTCTACGGCGATGCTTCACAGTTTGTCGCCCAGCTCATCTGCATTGTGGTCCTCCTCGTCTGGGGCTTCGGCGTATCCTTCCTGTTTTTCAAGCTCCTTGATAAGGTCTGGGGTCTCCGCGTTTCTCCCGAAGCGGAGCTTGAAGGTCTCGATATACCCGAAATGGGCGTCCTCGCCTATCCCGACAGCGCGATGGTACGCGGCGATCTCGACTTCGATTCCTCCGACAACGCCGAAATCAAGCAGCTCAAAAGATTTGGCTACAGTACACCCAAAAAGCAGACGGCGCCCAAGACCCCCGCTCCCATCGAGAAGGCAGTCCCGGTCGAGCTCGTCACTGCTCCGAAAACCGCTGTCGCTTCCGACATAAAGATGACAAAGATAGAGATTATTACAAAGCAGTCGAAGTTCGAGGCTCTGAAAATCGCAATGAACGAAATCGGCGTCACCGGCATGACGGTCACTCAGGTTCTCGGCTGCGGTATGCAGAAGGGCAAGACCGAGTTCTACCGCGGCGTTGAGACAGAGGTCAACCTCCTGCCCAAGGTGCAGGTCGAGATCGTTGTCGCAAAGGTTCCCGTCAGAACGGTCATCGAAACGGCGAAGAACATCCTTTATACCGGACACATCGGCGACGGTAAGATTTTCGTCTATGACGTCGAGAACGTCGTAAAGGTCCGCACCGGCGAGGAAGGCTACGACGCCCTGCAGGACGAAGAATAATACCGGTCATTAGCAATTGGTGCTTAATGGCATAGTGCGTGCGGTAACGGGCAACTCCACTCGTTACCGCACTTTTTTAATGAAAAGAAGCCCGCCGCAACGCGGGTTTCTTTTCATTTTGTCTCTTCGCGGCGGCTTTGCATAAAATAGGCAGAGGTGATGAGCTGTGTGCGATTTCAAATGTATTCCCGGAGGTCAGCTTGCCTATATAGCTTCGACCGTTGCGATAGCCATAGCGGAGGAGGTCTCGGACAATGACGAGCTGAATGTGCTTGCCCTTTTTGTCACTCTGGTCGGCGATAATCTTTCCCTCATCTCCGCGCAGAGGGCGGCGTGTCCGCCCCAAAAGCAGGAGTGCTAGAGCTCAACGGTCTTTGTGGCAATATTTTGGCAAAACGCCTTGTCGTGCTCGACGAAAAGAAGCGTGGGCCGATACTCGAGCAGCAGCTTTTCGACCTGCATCCGTGAGATAACGTCTACGAAATTTAGCGGCTCGTCCCATACATAAAGGTGCGCTCTGCGGCACAGGCTCGCTGCGAGCAGTACTTTTTTCTTTTGTCCGCCGCTGAAATCCTCCATATTCTTTTCAAACTGTACCCTCGAAAAATCCAGCTTGCGGAGCATTGCCTTAAATAGGCTCTCGTCAAGCCCGTTATCACGCGCGTAATCCGAAAGGCTGCCGCTCAAATGTGCGGTTTCCTGCGAGACATATGAAATAATCAGCTGGCTTCCCATATAAAGCTCGCCCGTGTATTCGATAGGCTCACCGCAGATGAGCTTGAGGACGCTTGATTTTCCGCTGCCGTTTTTCCCGCAGAGCGCTATCCTGTCGCCCTGCCTTATCTCGAAGCAGACGTTCTCGCAAACGGGCTTTCCGCTGTAGAAAATGCTGATATTTTTGAGCTCAAGAAGCCTTTCGGAATGATATTTCAGCGTAACGAGCTTTATTTCGTCGCTGTCCTCGAGGTTTTTAAGGAGCTTAGACTTTTCCTCAATTGCGGCGTATTGTCTTTCTCCGATTGCCTTCGCCCTGCTCATCATCTTTTTAGATTTTGCGCCTTGAAGGGGTCTTCGTCCGATATTCTTTTCGGTGCTTTTCGGATCAAACCCGATTTTGCGGCGTTCCGCCGTTTCGGACCACTGTTCTTTTTCCAGAGCGGTTTCCGTGAGCCTCTTGATGTCTTTTTTAAGCCTTTCATTTTCAGCAAGCTCGAAGCTGTCCTGAAGCTCCTTATTGTACCACCACGTTGAGAAATTGCCCTTTTGTATCTCTATGTCCGCTTTGTTTATCGACATTATGTGGTCGACGCAGCCGTCGAGGAAGGCTCTGTCGTGGGAAACCAAAATGAAACCGCGCTTTGAGTTCAGATAGCGGCTCACGATCTCTCTGCCTGAAAGGTCAAGGTGGTTCGTCGGCTCGTCGATGAGAAGAAAGCTGTTCTCGCGCAGGAAAAGCGCCGCCAGAAGCAGCTTGGTCTGTTCGCCGTTTGAAAGCGTCGAAAAAGGACGGTCAAGCACATCCTCCGCAACCTCGAGCAGATTAAGCTCCCGCAGGAGCCGCCAGCTTTGATATTCGCCGAGTATGCCGCTTATCACAGCCGCCGTATCGGCTTCCTTGTTCCCTACCTCAAAGGGGAAATATTCAAATTCGGCGTTTGCCGTGATTGTCCCCTCATAGGTATACCTGCCCAGCAGAAGCTTCAAAAAAGTTGTTTTCCCCCTGCCGTTGCGTCCCGTGAAGCCGAGCTTCCAGTCGGTATCGATGCGGAAGCTCACGTTTTCAAACACCTTGTCATAGCTTCCCTCATATGCGAAGCTCAGGTTCTTTACGTCTATCAAAGACATTTTCATATCCTCCTGTCTAAATAAATGCGGGCCGCAGGAAAGTTCTTCCCGCAGCCCGCAGCACAGCCCGCGCCAAGCTCCCGAAGGCGCAGGGCGAGGATATGATGTGAGAAAATGCGTCGCCTTTCCTGCCTGAGCACAGCGAAACAGACGGCGCACAAAGCCGCCGCACGAGGTTTCGTTATGCTTGTTTTTTAAGCAGGATTATTTGCGCATCTTCCCAACTCCAAATCTGATTTTTCTCTATGTTATCACCGAAATACGAAGATTTCAAGCGTCGTATTACCTAAACGGGACAAAAACGCCGTCCAGTCCGCCGTGAGGAAGCGCAGCCTCGATGCGCGGGAACAGCTCCTCCGCCGTTTTCCGCAGATAGCGAACCGAGGAAGCGTCGCTTATTTTAAGCTCCGCGCAGGCACGTTCGGCGGCATCGCCCAGCGCCTTTTTTGCAGGCGTCACCGAAAGAGGCTCAAATAGCTTAACAAGGCGTTCTCCGTCCGCCTCCGTAATGCAAAGGGAGCGAACCTCCTCATGCAGGAGCGCAAGACCGACAGCGTTTGCAGCAAGCGGCGCGTAAATGTTTATAACAAGCCCTTTGTAATCGGAGCAATAGCTGTTCAGCAGGCGCTCGACAATACTGTTTTCAAATTTACTGACAAAGCTGTTTTCGATTATAATCCGCCCCAGGTACTGGTTGATGTATTCGACACCCTGTAAGCCCTCCTGCACGGGATTGCAGAGCTGATAGTCAATGTCGCAGGGTATAAGGTGGGCAAAAAAGCGGTAATCGTAGCGCTTGAAAAAATCCCCGATATTTCGCAGCGTGTCTTTATAGGACGTATTTTCGATTTCGGGCGCGGAATCGCACGCTATCCGATACAGCTTTTTCCCAAGCTCAAGCCGCTCCTCGATAACGCCTTGTCCGAGCTTAAAAAGCTCCTCAAGATCGGCCTGCGCTAGGAGTTTTCGCTTGTTCCCGCTCTGCTTTAAATAGAGATTGAGGCAGAATATCACCGACTGCAGAAGCTCCTGAGCGGTTTCGATCCGCACGGAGCTGTGCTCGCCCATTGTGTATAGCTCGGTACGCCGGGCAAGAAGCGCAAAGAGCTTCGCCTGTATGCTCTGTTCTTCCGCCTCGGACAGAGTCTCCGAAAGCCCGCCGTTTGATGAAACAATATTGTTTGCCATTATACACCTTCGTCCGCGCCGTCGTCCTTGTCGTCGGCATTTTCTATAAAGCCGTGGTGCGCATTGCGGCGCAGCTCTTCAAGGGATGTCGCCGTAAGGTATTCGATTGAGCCCTGCGCAATTCCGTCAAAGGTATCCTTCATGTGCTCAATCAGCTCGTCGTCGGAAAGACGGTCGTCGGTTTCATTTTTAAAGTAATAAAAAGCGTCCTGCAGCTCGAGAAGGGTTTCCTCATAGTTTTGATGATTGATATACGGCGAGTCGCAGAAGGCATATATCAGCTTTTTAAGTATGCCCTCGCCGAACTCTATACGTCCCGTGTCTCTCAGCGCCTCAAAGCGCTTTATTACCAGATTCTGAATTTGATTTTCGGACAAAGCAAGCCCGTATTTGATGCTGAACTCGTTGGAGTCGCGAAGCTCCTGCGTTTCCTTCAGCATCTGTATTCTGACGGGTTCCAGAGAAAAGTCTCTTTCCATGAGTATCACCTCTGTCTATAAGTATGGCCCTATTTTTCTTTGAACACAAGACTTGAATTTTTGCCGTTTTTGTGGTAATATAAGATCGTGCAAGAGGGAAGAACTCGCAAAAGCGGCTTCTTCCCTCTTGATTATTCTCTATTATTCGCTCTGTCTTTCAGAATTTCAGGCTCCGCGCCCAGTCTGTAGCCTTTTGGGAAACATCGTCCCTGTCGTGCTTTAGAGGCTCTATGAAATCCATCTCGCCGACAAAGCTGTTGCCCGAAAGCACGTTTTTAAGGTTTGCAACACACTTCGCGACATCGTCTCCGCCGCTGCACAGAAACAGCGCGACCTTTTTACCCGTGAAACCGTGCTTTTTGAAAAGGGTGTTCAGAGGCGACGCATAGGTGCTCGCCCAGACGGGCGTGCCGAGAATGATGTTGTCGTAAGGAGCAAGGTCGATGTTTTTGTTGGCAAGCTTCGGTTTCATTTTGAAAACGGCGCTCATTCCGCCCTTAAAGAACTTTGCGGGGGCCTCCGTCGGAAAAGGCTTCGCCGTTTCCAGCTTCATAAGGTCCGCCCCGAGCGCCGAGGCGATGACGCCGGCTATAAAGTCCGTGTTCCCTTCGAGGGAATAAAACACTACAAGAGTTTTCATTAAATATTCCACCTTTCCAGTATGTCATAAATTACCTCTTTGAAAACAAAGATACAGCATGAAGCGGCTATAAGTCAATCTTTCGGAGTTTTTCCGTGTGCCCGAGTAATTCCGGCAAACGTTATTTTGAATACACCGCTTCAAAGTCCTCAAAGACAACGGGCATGTCCTCCGAAAACTCGTAACCCAGGTTTTTGCCGTCCTCTTTGAAATAGCGGCGGTGTCCTTCCCGCCAGGTTTCGAGGCACTCGTCCTCGCCTTCTCTTTGGCATATCCCGAAGGTGATATCCTCGAATTTATACACGTTTACCGCCGTCGTTTCGATAACGCAGCGCGGGACTCCGTCCCAGTCTGTAACGATGCTAAAGTCCCCGGCCTGAGGCGGCCTGGACCCCTCCTTTTCGTAGGACAGGAGGCTGCTCGCCGTTGCCCGCTTTTTCCCCGAAAGCACCAGCTCCATTAGCTCGTTTGCCGATTTTTCATCCAGGCAGAAATGGAAGCTCTCAAGATAGCCTGTTTTCGGGTCCCTGCCAGTTTCGCACAGGAACTCCTCCCAAAATTGTTTGACCGTCATATGCGCCTCCGGTAATATTATCGGTTCTAAGTCAGGCGCCGCTCCGTAAGGCGGCGGCATGCTTTCATTTCTTGAAATACGGGAAAAACTTTATGTCTTCTTCGAGCAGATGACCGATTATTGCATCGTTTATTATAAACGTGACCAGCGTTGAAATCTTCAATCCCTCAGCTTTGGCGGTCTCCCTTATATCCGTAAGCCTTGCGACAAGCTCCCGGTGTATTTGGGCATGCCGCTCAATTTCAGTATAACCGACCTGCCTGAGTATGCGTTCCTCAGCGTCAAAATGTTCAACGAAGCAGCTAATCAGGGCGTCAAGCTTCTGTTCGAGCCTTTCCTGAGGTGCAGACGTCATACCGATTATCTCGTTACCGAGCATTATGATTTCACGGTGCTGACGGTCTATCGTTGCTTCCCCGCATTCCCACGCACTGTTCCATTCCATTTTGACCGTTACCTGCGGCGTGTCGCCTTTTTCCCTGTAGCGTTTGACGCAGTTGCGGCCTGAAGCCTTTGCCGTATAGAGCGCCTCGTCGACCCTTCTGAACATATTGTTATAGGTTTCCCCCTCCAGTCTTTCAATAACTCCGAAGCTGGCGGTGAATTTGCCTGCCGTGGGATGGCTCGTTTCTTCGATTGCCCGTCTCGCTCTTTCCGTTACCTCAAAAGCAGCTTCGATGTCCGTCTGCGGCATAAGTATCAGAAATTCCTCGCCGCCCAGACGTATCATGACATCCGTCTGTCTCATCACGCTTTTTATGGTTTTCGCCGTGAGCTGAAGCACTTCGTCTCCAACCTGGTGTCCCCATGTATCGTTCACTCTCTTGAAGTGATCCAGATCCAGACTTGCAATCGAGAGGCTTTGTTTATACCTTTCGGAACGGGCAATCTCGTCTCCGATCACCATGTCGAGGTAGCGTCTGTTTTTTAGTCCCGTAAGCGGATCGATAAGCGTTGCGTTTCTGAGTCTCTCTTTGGCTCTCCGGAGATTTATAATCACAAAGAATGTGACCAGGAGAAGTATGCCTATCAGTATTTCCGGTAAAGTGTAGTAGACTGACGTCCATATTACCCTTGCCTTTGAAACCGCCATAATAAGCGTGAACGGCGAGTCGGATATGCGGGTTTTATATATTATATAGCCGCCTGCCGGATAGGTCACGTCGCTGCCCGCATCTTTCAGCTTAAGAAAAACGGCATCGGAAATTCCCATCAACTCGTTTATCCCGGATACACCGGTATCGGTCTGTGCGGGAACGTCAGTCGCGACGACGGAGTAGCTCTCGTCAACCAGATAGCTGTCGTATTCGCTCTGCAGGAATTGACTGATAATATCAGTGGTGAAATCAAGAGACAGGATTCCCTTGAACACATTTCCGTAATATACGGGGTTCGAAACCGTAATCATCAGTCCCTTGCCTGCCGCATCCACATATACCGGTGTCCAGATAAGCTTGCGCGAGGGGTCGTTCTCCGGAGTGGCGCCGGAATAAAAAGCAACGTTCTTAAGTTCGTCTGTATACTTGAACTCCGCTGAGGAGATCCACGGATACATATTTATAAAGCCGTTGTTGCTGGTGTAATATATCCACGCAATCTCCGGCATTCTTTTTGAAAACTGCGCAAAATAATCATTCAGGCTAAGCGCCATATTGATTTCTTGCCTGTCAATACCGCGAAGCGGGATAGTTCCCGTTCCCGTCAGATTTCCGATGAGCTTAGTATATGTAGTACCCTGCAGACCGTCCATGGAATAGCTGTCCGTTGCGGAGTCATATTTGAGAAATTGAAAATATTCGGAATCGTTTCCCGTACCGCCGTTCTTAAAAAACTTCTCCCCGTATGTGGTCATCGACTCAACAAAGCAGGTGCTTGTGGTTATTCTGTTGTTCAAACTGGCCTGCAGCACGCCGCCGGTATCCGAAAATTTATCCAGAAGCCCGTGATAGTATCCGAAAAATGCGACCATAATCAATGCGGCTATAAAAACGGCAACCGCGATCAGCTTGATTTTTGTAAATCCCGTTACCATATCGGACCCTCCTAAAAAATACGTGCTGCTTCCGTAAAGACCTCGCTGCGCGGGCTGTATAATCATTTACAACATGATTATACCCCATATTTCGGTCTTAAACAACTCGTTTCACATAAATATACGCCCTTTTGAGGGACAAATCGGTGCAAAATGTCTTAATAGCATTAGCACGGCAGTAGCGAGTCTTGACAGTCGTGTTATACTTCAAATAAATAAAGCGCCTGCGGCTTATCAGCGCAAATCCCGAGGAGTAGAAAGCGCCCGATGAAAAAATCATACATAAAATATCTGTCAGCATTGCTTCTGTTTGGCTCAAACGGGATTATAGCGAGCCGCATTTCGCTGTCAAGCTATGAGATCGTCCTTTCAAGAACATTGATAGGGGGCCTTTTTCTGATAGCGGTCTACGCTCTGGGAAAAAACAAACCCGTCTTTCTTAAGGACAAAAAGACCGCGCTGTATCTCCTGATTTCAGGCATAGCCATGGGAGCAAACTGGCTGTTTCTTTACGAAGCGTACAAGCAGATAGGCGTAAGTATCTCAACTCTCGCCTGCTACTGCGGACCGGTCATCCTGATGGCGCTCGCGCCCCTTATCTTCGAGGAAAAGACAACACCGGCAAAAATAATCGGCATCCTTTCCGTTCTTATCGGCATGTTCTGCGTTTACGGCGCGGAGCTTATGAAAAATGGCTTTTCCTGGGGTCTCGTCTTTGGAATACTCTCCGCTGTCATGTATCCCGTAATGGTCATCTTTAATAAAAAAGCGGAAAATGTCTCGGGTGTCGAAAACTCCATGTCTCAGCTTGTCGTAGCCTTTTTCATTGTCTCCCTGTTCACCTTGATTAAAGACGGCGGAGTATTTTCTGTGCCGAAGGACAGTCTCCTGCCGATTTTGTTTCTCGGTATCGTCAATACCGGTCTTGGCTGTTACCTGTATTTTTCGTCGTTGTCGGCTCTTCCGGCCCAGACCGTTGCAATTTGCGGCTATCTTGAGCCTCTTTCCGCGCTTGGCTTTTCCGCCCTGTTTCTGCATGAGCGTCTGACTTCAGTACAGCTTATCGGCGCCCTGCTCGTTCTGGGCGGCGCTGCCTTCGCCGAGCTTTTCAGATCCCGCCGAAAGCAGACCTCGGAAAGTGCGCAATAATAACAGCTCGATAAAAGCCCTGCAGTTATTAACGCTGCAGGGCTTTTTATCGGAAGCTCTGTTTGTCATTGACAAAATCCTGACACAAATAGTGACCGCTACTTGCTTTTTCCTGCTTTTTCCTGCTATACTGGGTGAAAAGAACGTTTTTTAAGAGGTGAAGCTCAATGCAGTTTTTTGAAAAGCTGGATTTTCTGATGAACGTCACAAACACGTCAAACAGCGCTCTGGCCCTTAACATCAAGCTGGACCCTTCGCACATCAGCAGGCTGCGGAGAGGCGAGAGAAGTGCGCTGAAAAACGAGAACTGCATCGGCGCCATGGCCGCGTATTTTTCACGTCACTGCGAGCAGGAGTATCAGCAGAAAGCGATTGCCGAAGCGCTCGATCTGGGCGCTTTGCCGAATGACGAGGGCCGCCTGTCCGACTGTATCGCAAAGTGGCTTATTACGGGCAGCAAAAGCGGAACCGATACTGTAGAGAGCTTCTTATCCGGTCTTTCAAAGATTAAAAGCAGGCAGACCGTTTCGGTGCTCGGCAGCACGGGCGGCGCGGGCACCGACCGCAAAAAAGGCGATACCGCCGTCTTCTTCGGTATTGAGGGCAAAAGACAGGCGGTTATCGAATTTCTTTCGGACGCGATTGCGGCGGGAAGACCCCAGACTCTGCTCCTTTTCAGTGACGAGGCGACGGACTGGATGGCAGAGGCCCGCGACTTTGCTCTGCAATGGAGCTGCCTGATGTCTCAGTTCCTTACAAAGGGCGGCAGAATCAAGATTATACATACCGTAAGCCGAGATCTGGACGAGATGCTCAGCGCAATCAGTCAATGGATGCCTCTGTATATGTCCGGCTCGATCGAGCCTTACTATTACCCCAAAAAAAGAGACGGCGTTTTCAAGCGCACGCTTTTCATCGCGCCTAACGTATCGGCGGTCGTTTCGACCTCTGTCGGCGGTACGGCTGATAAAGCGGCAAACGTGCTTTTGAGGGATCCCGTCGCCATTGCCTCCTATGAAAGGGAATTTCGCGAGTACCTCGGTCTTTGCAGACCGCTTATGCGTATATTTACCCCGAAGGATGAAAAAGCATATTTCGATAGTCTGCACGCCTTCGAGAAAGAACAAAGCGATTCCATAATAAAAACAGTTTCGCTCTCCCTGCTTACGATGCCGGAAGACTTGTTTTTATCCATAATGTCCCGTCAGGAGGGCGTAAGCGAGGCTTTTCTCGACAATCAAAAGAAAAGGGTCTCTCTTTTTGAAAAAAACCTCTCGGCGCATTCTTTCACCGAAATCATAACGCTGCCGGATATCGATACCGTCACAGCCGGCGGAATCAGGGTCGCCCTATCCGATATGCTGATCAGCGGCAAGGTCTTTTATACGGCAGAGGAGTTTATACGGCACCTGGAGCACATCGTGAAGCTGCTCGGTAAGTATAAGAGCTTTCATGTAAGCCTCTCGGGCAGTACTGATGACGAAAGCTATATGGTCTATGTAAAGGAAGACATCGGCGCGATAGTCGCCAAGACCACGCCGCCTCCCACCATCCTCGTAATCGGCGAGAACAACCTGAAAGCCGCTTTCTGGGATTATTTGAAGAGCCTCACGGGAAGCAAAGCGGTCTTGTCCCGCGGCAGAGAGGAAACCCTCACAAAGCTCTCGGAATATATCGTCAGGCTCAAAAAAGCGGCTGCTTCCTCCTGACGGTCGCCCGGCTGCATGAATATCCCGCGCTGCCTTTCTGTTATTGAATTCATATTATTCATATGTTATAATATCTGACGGGCAGTTGTTATAGTATATGAACCGCCAATGGGAAGTGAACGTATTGAAAATATCCACGAGAGGGCGTTACGCCCTGCGTCTTATGCTCGATCTTGCGCTCAACGATAAAGACCAGTATATAACGATAAAAAGCATCTCGGAGCGTCAGGAAATATCGGGAAAGTATCTTGAACAGATCATATCCGTTCTGAGCCGCGCGGGCTATGTTAAAAGTGTCCGCGGCGCGCAGGGCGGCTATAAGCTGGCAAGACCAGCCGAGGAATACACGGTCGGCATGATTCTGCGGCTTATTGAGGGCAGCCTTGCCCCTGTCGCCTGTATGGACGACACTCCGAATCAATGCCCGCGCCGTGATAAGTGCGTGACGCTGAGCGTCTGGCAGAAAATCGGCAAGGCGGTCAGCGACGTTGTGGACAACATCACCCTCGCCGATCTTGCCGCAGAGCAGCAGGCAAAGATGTAGATTATACAGCAAGTCTCCTCCGGGGTAAAACCCGGGGGATTTTTTTGACCTTCAACCCACCTTTTTCTGCGTAAAAACAGCTTTGAAGGGCGCTTTTTACATAAGTAAACAGCTTATTTTTCATTCCTGCACCTATCGACATATTTCGCTAGGCTTGATGCGATATATGTATATTACAGGGCAATTATGTCCAAGTATGATGCAAAGGATGAAAACGCCATGAAAAAACTAAAACTTCGTATTTTAGCGGTGAAAATCGAATGGCATTGGTGGTTTATCAGGAGGACGCGCAGGAAAGGAAATTCTTTGCTCAGCCAGGGGGTGCCACTGGCCTCCCAAAAACTATATCGTCTCAACCGGAAGCTCTCCGCACACAGCGCAAAGGCGATTAAAGCTCAGTCATGCTACGAAAAAACCTCACTGACGATATGATTATCATAAATTAAAAAATGGGCTCGCTTGAGCTCATTTTCTTTTTTTCGCTTTATGCCCTGTCCCGACGCCTACATAAGCTCAAAACTGTTTTTGCGGAAGTTCAGAACGCCTTCGTTTCTAAGCTTCCCGAGCTCGGAGGACAGGGCGCTTCGGTCAACGGAGAGATAATCCGCAAGCCCCTGCCGGTCAAAGGGTATAAAAAAGCGGCTGCTCTTGGCTTTTAGCGCCTCCGACGAAAGATATGCCAGCAGCTTTTCCCTCGTCGTCCGACCGGACGTAAATTCGATTTTTCTAGTCAGCGCGATATTCTTTTTTGCGATGGTGTTCATCAGATTGCGTATAAGGCGGCTGTGGAAGGAACAGGCATTGGCGCAGGGCGAGGCAAGTCTGCGGCAGTCGATGAATAGAAGCTCGCTCTCCGCCGATGCGGCAACACTTACGGGAAGCTCTTTCGTTTCCGCGCAGGCAAAAGACTCTCCGAAAAGCTCGCCGGGACCTGCGTGCCCCAGTATGCTTCTGTTTCCGAAATAATCCTCTTGATATATCTGGACCTGTCCCGAAAGCACGAGGCCGAACCCCGTAATCGCGTCGCCGCTCATAAAAACCGCGGCGCCCTTGCGGTAATGCGCCGTTTTTGCCGACAGGCAGGCGAGGAGCAAGGGGACTTCGGCTTCGGCAATTCCGGAAAACAGCTCGGTTTTTTTCAAAATTTCATAGTATTGCTCCATATAATCTCCAATTCGTTGTATTTCCAACATACATTACGCCCTTATCATAGTAAACTTAAATCACAAAGTCAAGACACCGTCTTTCATTTTACAGAATAGGAGTAAAACCCATGATTAGAAAAATAATTAGAATAGACGAAGACGCCTGCATCGGCTGCGGTCTTTGCGCTGAAGCCTGCCACGAGGGCGCGATTGCAATGGTAGGAGGTAAAGCAAAACTCATGCGTGAGGATTACTGCGACGGTCTGGGCGACTGTCTACCCGCCTGTCCTGTCGGAGCCATAAGCTTTGAAGAGCGCGAGGCTCCGTCCTATAACGAAGAGGCCGTAAAAAAGGGCAAGGACGAAAAGTGCTCTCCCGATCTACCCTGCGGCTGCTCGGGGACTCATTCAAAGAGCATAGTACACCCCCAAAAACGCGAATGCCGTTACAGCGACGAAACAGTGAATTCCTCCCGCCTGACACAGTGGCCTGTTCAAATCAAGCTCGCGCCGGTTAACGCGCCGTATTTTAAGGGAGCAAACCTTCTTATTGCAGCAGACTGCACGGCCTACGCTTACGGCGACTTCCACAACAAATTTATTAAAAACAGGATAACCCTTATCGGCTGCCCGAAGCTCGACGACGGAGACCACAGCGAAAAGCTGACCGAAATAATCAGCGCAAATGATATTAAGAGCGTTACTGTCGTGCGTATGGAGGTTCCCTGCTGCGGCGGGCTCGAAAACGCCGTGAAGCGAGCCCTGCAAGGCAGCGGCAAGATGATTCCCTGGCAGGTCGTAACGCTCTCGACTGACGGCGGAATACTGGATTGAAATTAGGTGAATTGTATGATAGAAGTGGATTACAAGCTATACTCAGGCGAAGAAAAGACAATCGAAAAGGTGGTTTTGGACGAAAATCTTCATTATCTTCATATGGTATTGCCGGAAAACGAAGTATTGCCTGTGCACAATACGAATTCGACCGTATATATGACCGTTATCAAAGGAAGCCTTTTAATCGGACTATCGGATCAGGAAGCCCATGTATATGAAGCGGGAACGCTGCTGAAAATCCCTTTCAACACGAGAATGGACGCGAGAAACCAAGGCAAGGACACTTTGGAATTGATAGTTGTCAAAGCTCCTGCCCCAAAAACCTGATGCGGAGGTAATTAAATGAAAAAGTACAGATGCATTCCCTGCGGCTATATCTATGATCCTGCTCTCGGCGACCCTGAAAGCGGCATCGAGCCCGGCACGCCCTTTGAGAAGCTGCCGGACGATTGGCAATGCCCGATTTGCTTTGTAGGCAAGGAAGATTTTGAACCCAGAGACGATTAAAGGAGGTTTTTTCAATGAGTATGTTTTGTTATCAGTGCCAGGAAACGGCGGGAGGAACCGGCTGCAAAATTCGCGGTGTCTGCGGAAAAACCGAGGAGGTCGCAAAGCTTCAGGATCTTCTGATCTATACAGTCAAGGGAGTTTCCGAAATCGTCACAAAGACCAAGCTCGACGTGAACGCGCTCGGTTCCGCTAACGGCGAAGTTCTGAACAGCCTGTTCATGACAATCACCAACGCTAATTTCGACGCGGATGCGCTTGAAGCTCAGGTAAGGAAGCTTCTCTCCATCAGAGATTCCTTTAGAGCGCAGGCAGGTGGAGCCCTGCACGACTGCGCGGTTTTCACTGTCGGCTCAAGAGAGACCCTGCTTGAAAAAGCCGCTTCGGTCGGCGTGCTTTCAACGCCGACCGAGGACGTGCGTTCCCTGCGCGAAATGATAGTTTACGGTGTTAAAGGTATGGCCGCCTATGCTGAGCACGCAAAAAGCCTCGGTAAGGAGGATGTTTCAATCTATGCCTTCATCTACAAGGCTCTCGCCGCAACTCTGGATGATACTCTGACGGCGGATGAGCTTGTTGCGCTTACATTGGAAACAGGCGAATACGGCGTCAAAGCGATGGCCCTGTTGGACGAGGCCAACACCTCAAAATACGGCAAGCCGGAAATAACCGAGGTCAATATCGGCGTAAGGAATACCCCCGCGATACTTATATCCGGTCACGACCTTGCGGACCTTGAGCAGCTTCTCGAGCAGACCAAAGGCACCAGCGTTGACGTCTACACTCACGGTGAGATGCTGCCCGCGCATTACTACCCCTCCTTCAAAAAGTACGGGAACTTCGCGGGAAACTACGGCGGCTCCTGGTGGAAGCAGGTCGGCGAATTCGAGAGCTTCCGCGGTCCTATACTCTTCACGACGAACTGCATTGTTCCGCCCAAAAGCGAGGAGGTTCGCTCAAGGATATTTACGACGGGCTCCTCGGGCTTCCCCGGCTGCACTCATATCCTGCCGGATGAAAACGGCAAAAAGGACTTTTCACAGATCATCGCGCTTGCCAAAACCCTGCCCGCGCCCGAGGAAATCGAAACAGGCAGTATAGTCGGCGGTTTTGCTCACGATCAGGTCTTTGCGCTCGCCGACAAGGTCGTTGAAGCCGTCAAATCGGGCGCTATCAGAAAATTCTTCGTTATGGCGGGCTGCGACGGACGCATGAAGTCCAGAGAGTATTACACCGAGTTTGCCGAAAAGCTCCCGAAGGACACCGTTATTCTGACTGCCGGATGCGCTAAGTACCGCTACAACAAGCTTAATCTCGGCGATATAGGCGGCATTCCGCGAGTTCTCGACGCGGGCCAGTGCAACGACTCCTATTCGCTTGCTCTCATTGCGCTAAAGCTCAAGGAGGTCTTTGGTCTGGACGATATAAACAAGCTCCCCATCGCCTTCAATATCGGCTGGTACGAGCAGAAAGCCGTAATTGTTCTCCTCGCCCTGCTTTATCTCGGAGTTAAGAACATCCATCTCGGTCCCACGCTTCCCGGCTTCCTTTCACCAAATGTGGCAAAGGTCCTTGTTGAAAACTTCGGCATAGCCGGCATCGGTACTGCCGACGAGGACATTGAGCTCTTTTTAGCAAAATAAGCATATTCCCGCTCCCGCCGTCGTCCAAAGTGACGACGGCGGGATTTTTATTTGCGCCTGTTTGTGTTTGCCTCGGAGCGTTTGCGGACTTTAATGCGCTTTATCATATATTTTATGTGAATTGCGTACAAATTTAAGCAGAGACACCCCGAGGCTTCTTGGATTTATTGACAATTCTACTGGAAGATTGTAGAATTATCAGCAGACAGCAATAGTATCAAAATCAAACAGGAGGAGAGAGAATGCACACCGATAAAATAGTCGAAGAACTGACACAGCAATACGGCAGCTGGGTCACTCAGGAGGGTTCGGGAAAAGGCAGAGCTGCCGCCATGACTCAGGAGCTGTATCCTTATTCAGAGCTCTTTTCACCCATCAAAATTAACCGCATGACCGTTAAAAACCGCCTCGTGATGGCGCCGATGGGAAACATCGATATGTGCGAGGAAACGGGCCGCCCCAACGACAAGATGATACAGTATTTCATCGCGCGCGCAAAGGGCGGTACGGGGCTTATCACGTCGGGACTTATCCCCATAAGCTATGGCATCGATAATTCGCTCATCGAGCTCGGGAACCTTTCGTATTTTCCCCGTATAGACCGGAGCCGCACTGTTTTTTCCGGCTGGCGCGACCTCGCGCACGGCATACATAATTACGGCGGCAAGTTCTTTATCCAGCTCACGCCCGGTCTTGGCAGGGTCGGCAACCCTCAGTGCCTCATTACTCAACTGAAGTTCCCCGTATCGGCTTCGTTCAACCCGAATTTCTACATCAAAGAGATACCCTGCATGAGGCTGTCGGACCACAAACTGAAGAAAATAATCAAAAACGCCGGTCAGGCGTCGGCGGATGCGATGGCCGCCGATATTGACGGCGTCTATCTGCACGGACATGAGGGCTACCTGCTGGAGCAGGTGACAAATCCCGCCTTCAACCGCCGCAAGCTCGGCCGCTATGCGGACTGGCAGGCCTTCGGCGTCGATATGGTCAGGGAGATACGCCGCCGCTGCGGCGACCGCTACCCGATAATGTACCGCATCGACCTCTCCC
>Ga0074193_1000874_pt1 | contig 44061 bp, 42 predicted proteins | sample EPASupsiteHSE605_FD_64523 | JGI IMG/M metagenome (GOLD analysis project Ga0074193, IMG submission 64523) | Bioremediated contaminated groundwater from EPA Superfund site, New Mexico - Sample HSE6-05 | ecosystem: Environmental > Aquatic > Deep subsurface > Groundwater > Contaminated ...
CATAGAGAAAAAGACTCAGCTCATCTACGAAGCCGTGAAGATGGATCCGCTCACAGGCGGCAGACTTACGCTCAATCAGATAAATGACATGGTTGCGGAGCTGATTGAGGCGAACAAAGAGTATCTTGCCGACTTCAATTGAGGGACGGCGAACTTTGACAAGTACCTTTTTTGCCTTGCCGCGAACAGCGGCGCAGGCGCCTTTTTAACCGGATTGTACGGTAAATGCCGCAGAGAAGAAATATCTCTGCGGCATTTTTTCGGGCGATGAACAGGGAATAAACCCGCCGGATTTCTTTGCGGAGTAACCGAAAACCAAAATAAACATTATTCGCTATTCGAATGCAAGATGTATTGCTATATTTCAGATGATTTGGTAATATATACTTAAATATGCCCGAAAAACATCAGAAAATCTGCAAACGGAAGGTTTTACAAAAAATATTACAAAGTGATGGGAGAACACATATGTATTGCAGTAATTGCGGCAGCCGTATTGATGACAACAGCAAGTTTTGCCCAAGCTGTGGCGCGCCAATAAAACAGCAGGCACCGAATGAACCGCAGACACCTAATGAACCGCAGACACCTAATGAACCGCAGGCGCCAAACATAACCCCGAATGCATATACTCCTCCGGTTTACACTCCCCCTGTTTATACCCCGCCGGTCTACACGCCGCCGGTAAGCGCTCCGCAGTTTTATACTCAGCCTGTCCAGTCGGCGGAGCCTAAAAAAACGGCTGCGTCAAAAAAACGCAATATTATTATCATCTGTGCCGTTGCGGCGGTCGTCGTTATCGGCGCAATAGCCGCCGTTCTTTTATTCGGCAAAGGCGGCGGCGGGTCAAATCAGGTATCGGGGAAGGTCATTGACGCCGAAGCCTATTTGAGCGGCGACGAGAACGGCGGACTGAAGAACGTTCAGATAACGGTTTCAAACGGGAAAAAGACCGCCGCGAAAACGAAAACAAGTGAAACAGGAGAATATGTTTTAAAACTTGATGAAGGCTCCTATACGCTTACAGCGGAGTATGACGGATACATCGCCGCGACATTTGATTTCGTTGTCGTCGAAGGCGAAGAAACCTATCTGCAGCTGACAAAGCTGGTAACAGCCTCGGACAGTAAGGGAACCGTCAGCGGAACGGTAATCGATTCTCTGACCGGAGAGCCTGTGTACGGCGCAGCAGTCTCCATAAGAAGCAGCAATTCCGACAGTCAGTTTCAGCCGATGGAGCTGACGACCGATGATTACGGTATATACACGGCGGAGCTGTCGGCGGGATACTATACTGTCGACATCAACGTTGTCGGTTACTCAAAGCTGTCGGTTCCGGTTATCGTCATCGGAGGGCAGACAGTCGAAAACCAGAACGGCGCACTGACGCCTATTCTGGAGGCAGGGCAGCTTAGAATAGTCCTGACCTGGGGCGAAAAACCGCTGGATTTGGATTCGCATCTTACGGGTCCGTCTGCGGAAGGAAAACCGTTCCATATATACTATAACCATAAGACCTCGGACTATAACGGCGAAATAATGGCGGACCTCGATTTGGACGATACAACAAGCTACGGTCCCGAAACCACGACAATCTACAACGCTGTCGACGGGACATATTCGTTCTATATACACGATTATTCGAACCGTGAAAGCGAAAACTGCACCGCGCTTGCAAATTCCGGTGCGAAAGTCCAGGTTTACGAGGGAGATTCGCTGGTTGCGGAATACAATGTCCCGACAAGTCTCGTCGGAACGGCTTGGCACGTTTTTGATTTCACCGCCGGTGAAATCAGCGCCGCAGGCGTGGCCCGCATGGATATTGACGAGCTGGATTCCGACGAGTATGATTCCGGCTGGACAAGGATTGAGGGCAAAAAAATCGCGATGGGCGTAACAGCCAGTACGGAAGATTTCACCGCTTTGGGATTTACTGAAGATACAACGCTTCTTGACCTTGTTGATAGGTTCGGCTTACCGATGTACTACGATTCGATTGACGCCCTGCAGTCCGATATGGAAGCCGGCGGATTAGTGCAGGAAGAGGACGGCGACAACCCGATGTGCGCGTATTGGGATAACGGTATGGGTATAACGTACGCAAAATTCGAAGTCGATACATGGAAGGTCAAAATTATTTCTATTGATATGGACGTTATTGCTCTTCCCTATAACATCAGGAACGGTATGTCCTTTGATGAGATTGTTTCCGCAATGAAAATTGACCCGACACTCGGTGAAATCGCCGCGCTTGATTCGGCAGAAAGCATGGCGCAGTACTGTAAGGACAATAAAGTGTCAGGTAAGATTTATGAAAACGGATATCTCCAGGTTTTTCTTGAAAACGGTTCTTTCGGCTACAGCAAATATACTTATGATGTGGACGGCTTCGACGAACTGGATTATAACTTTAGTTTCTATACCAAGAACTCCGTCTTATCGCTGAATTTATATGACAACGTACTCGGCAGTGCGTATTTGAATTTCAAAACGCCTCCTGAGGATTGATTCGGCTATTTCATTACAGGCGGGGTATAGAAATCACAGCTTCTGCCCTGCGGCAAGATCAATAAACAAAAAACCCGTCTCGACTTGAGACGGGTTTTTTCTTTTATCCGCGGCCGTAAGCCCTGCGACTGCTTGACTGACGGCGCTTTTCTCCGCAGATAATCTACTTCACGCATTCGGCCGGATTTTCAAACACCGCTTTTGAGTATCCGGCTTTGAGCACATACTTCACAGGCTCGTCAAAAACAAAGAACTCGGTATCAATGGGCTTTTCGCCGCTTATCTTAAAGATAGGCTTTTTCAGCTCATCCGCCGTTAAAAGCAAATCCCGAAATGATTCTACACAGACAGTTTCGCCGCTGTCAAGCCGATCGCCGGAATGGAGCTCCACTATTCTTCCGCTGTATTTTTTCAGAATTCTGTTAAGCTGAAGCTCGACAGGATCGGGCTTAATGCCTTTTGTAAACAGCAAAAGGGTGATAAGCGCGACGCCGGAAAAAATAAGCAGAACGATGCTCCCGATGAACATTTTATCTTTGGGCAGAATTTCCCGGGGAACCTCCGCTTCAATTGTTTTTGACTGCTCGTTTAGAGGCGTGCCGCCCATAACGAGCACATCTCCGGTAACAGGGAAAACAAGCGTGGCTTCGGATGTGTCGGCAATCGTTTCCCCGCCGATAAGCGCGGACGCGTTTACGGTATATGTCACAGTCATAATAACAGAAGTTATAACGCCCGTGGTTTCCTGAAGATTTTTCACTAGTTCGACATACTCCTTCAGCGGCAGGCTTACGCTTTCGGAGACCTGCTCCGTTTTGAAGTTCGTCTGCGGAACAAGCCGGAATTCTTTTCTCCATATCAGATCCGAGTCGTTGTAAGTGGCCTCCAGCAGCGCCGTGGCGCTGTAGCTGCCTTGAAAACCCGTCGCCTCGCTGCAGCTGAAGCCGTACAGCAAAGCAAGGTCGATATTGTTCACAAACTTTGTTATGCAGGCGCTGCCGAATTCAACGTTTTCCTCATTATAATAAGGATTGTCAGCGAAATTCACATTGTATTCGATTTCCGACTTTGAGCTGTAGGAGGCTACCTGAGCCGTTTTATTCACCTTCGGTCCGATAATTCCGAAAAGAACCAAAGCCGCCGCGGCCGCCGTGGCCATAAAAATCAGCACCGCCGCCGCAGCCCGTCTTTTCTTTTCCGCAATTTCTTTCTTTTGCAATTCAAACTCCTCCGTATCTTTCAGCTCACGCCGCTTCTCAAATAGAGCGCCGGTTTTCCGAGTTTCGGAATTGTGGCTATTATCCGTCCCTGAATTTGCTCGGAGCTTACGCTCTTCTGGTCGGCGCACGGGTTGTTGTCCCCTTTTGTGACAAACTGCTCCACGCCTTCCAACTCGGATTTTTCAATCACACGGTGAGTTATATATATCCCGTCTTCGCTGTAATACATAACCACATCACCGACGTTTATGCTGCTGCCGCCGACTTTATCCACGATCACAATATCTCCGGGCATGATGTCAGGTTCCATGCTTCCGGTTAATACTACCGAGGGGAAAATCGGAAAAACGCCGACCGCAAACCATACTATCGCGACAGACAAGGCGCTTACAGTCACCCATCCGAAGACATTCGTTTTATTGTGATCGGTTCTTTCAAATTCCGACGCCTCTTTGGCGTAGATTTTTAAGGTTATACAGATGCAGAGAGGCGGAAATAATACGTTGAAAAGCAATCTGGGTATTTCGGTCGGATTTGGGATATACGGAGAAATGTAATTGAATAATCTGATTATGCCCAGATAGATTATTGAGGGGACGGGACCAGATAAGTAAACGAGGAAGGACGCCGCGATACTTTGCGTAAGCTGAGGAAAAACCGTGCCGGTCATATAGTCGAGAATGTCCAAGCTGCCGCTGAGACTCTTTATGCTTCCGAGCGGCATACTGAAAAGAGCGAAAATGATGCTGAAACAAATAATCGATCTGTTCGGCTTTTTTCCTGACAGACCGTTAATCAGAAAAGACCTGCACATTTCGCCGCCGAACAATGCGGCGAACAGCGAGGCAAGGTTCATGGCGATTCCCCCGGGTGAGAGATCGAGCATGTTCTTTCCGAAAGATGTGAGTAATCCGACTACAATGAAGCACAGAAGATGAAATAAGGCAAAAATAAACGCCAGTGATATGACGGTTGCCCTAAGCCGAATAAGCCCTGAGAACATTACTGAAGGGAACACCATTATTAGCACGCCCAGCGCCGTCCAAAGAGCAATTTTCAGAAAATAAAGAAAATAGTAGTCGAAATAATCTGTTAAACCCAGCAGCTGCGTGTTTTCCGCTGTGAATATTGCTGCAAGCATTACGGCAATCGTTATGTAATGACGCTTTTCAACTCTTCGGACTATCGCCAACACCCCTTTGAGAGTTCGTTATTTTTTGCTTATCAGCCCTTAAGCTTCCGAAGCATTTTCGGCTTCCGGCTCAACCTGAGCCGTGTTTTCGGCATCAGCCGCGGCATCAACAGGCTGGGCAGCCTCCGGGGAAGCGGTTTCGTCATCGTCACTGTCATCAGGTTCAACGGAGGTGCTGCTTTCAGGGCAGTCTATGGCCGCTGTCTGCGGCTCGGCTATCTCTTGCTCTCCTTCGCCCTGTGCGCTGTCTGGCGCCGTTTCGGAAGCTGCGTCCTTTTTTCCGGAGGGAGCCGAATTGCTGTCGTCGGGCATAAGCTCCGATGACGGAGACGGACTTTCGGCGAAGGTAATCTGCCCGCGTACACCGATGCTCTCATTCCATAACCCGAACCCGAAGGGCAGCATTATATACGCAGCCAGGATGATCAGCAAAAGCGCTGCTATTTTTTTTATCATTTCCACCCTCCTATAAACTTAGGGAAAACTCATGGATCTGCGGCAATTGATAAACCGTGAAGGGGCAATTTGCCCCCTCACAGCCGATCGGAAGAAGAACTTGCAAGTACTTCTTATACTGTTCAGGCAACCGGGACGGGAGTGCACTGCTGCCAGTTGAAGTCAACAGTAAAAGTGGCGGAGTCGGTTTCAAACTGGTCGCCCGAAATTGTATCGTCAACAGATACCTGCATGATGGTGGTGACGTCATCCTGATTGGCAAAGCCGATAATCTGAGCGCCGGGATATACGACGATATCGCTGCAGGCAGTAACAATAGCCGCTCCAAGACCTGCGGAGGTAAGAGCACTGGAGGCTACTGTCCTCTGCTGCATGACGCCGTTGGCATCCTGATACTTAAAGGTGAAGCTGCCCTTGAGTTTTGCGAAAAGGTCCGCATTTCCGTCCGTACGGGTAATCGTCACGCCCTGAAGTTTGAAGGGAACATCGCCAGTGTTTTCAATCGTGAAATTGAGGCCGTATTTTGCTCCGGGATACATCTTGCCCACCGTGACCGTTAAGGTCTGCTTATCGGCTGAAACTGTGCCTGTCATAGGATTCATGTAGTTTTCATAATCACCGTATGTGTGGGAATACCCGTAACCGTAAGAACCTCCAGCTATGCCCGGCAGTAGTGTCAACGGGTAGATGCACTTGTCACACGTAAAGCCTACATCCATTTTACCCATTGAAGCGGAAGTGGTAAGATGGATGCTCTGGTTCCACAGGGCGTATGCTCCTCCGGTCAGCATTAGAGACGCGACTAGGATTAGTGCTAGAATCTTTGCTTTTTTCATTTGAGATGTTCCCCTTTACAATAATATTTAGCTACTTTCAACAGTTGACTGCTGAAAGTTTAGCTCCGTATCAAGACCGTAACTGCGTAACCCGTCAATGTTGTCGCCGACAGTCACAACAATCTGCCCCCAGGCTTGTCCGCCGTTCCTTTTTATATAACAGCTGCTCGCGCATATATTCAGACTGACAGGGCACTGCTCCTCCTGGCCTGATTGTTTAAGCTCATATACCACCGGAACCGTCCCGTTATTTGTCACTTCATAGCTGATAATCGAAGTGCAGCCGGGGCGGGCGTTTTCAATGTATATTTCGATTCGCTTGCCATTATCGGCAATTCGGGTGTTTGTTGTGCAGGAGGGGTCTGTCGAGCTGCCAGAAAGCACTTCAATATTGCTGAAGACCACGTCTATATTTCCCATTGAAACATCGCTGCTTATCCTGTTAAGGCCGGTATAATATGAATAGCTGACTCCCATGATTCCGACGGACAAAACTACGGCGGAGAGCACGAAGCTAATCAGTTTAATCAGAAAACGTACAGAGCGCATATACTCACCATCCCAAAAACGATATGTCCAAACTGACTTTAACGCTGACTGCTTTAGAATTTTGTCATTTTGGGGAAGCGATTTATTACAATATTTTTAGTTTATTAAATCGAAAAGAGCTTGTTACAGGAAAGTGGGGAAAAACAGAAGGAAGCCGGACGTAAAAAGACGGATGCCCCCGTCTAATGACGAAATCCGTCTACCTGAAATCTTTGCGGAACTCTCGAAAAAATGGAATAATTCCGCATTCTTGAGAAATAATATCTCTGAGGTGAGCTTATGAGTAAAAACAAGTCAAACCAACAGAAGCTAAAAGAGCATACGCCGGAAAAATCCGGACAGACAGCAAGTCCTTCCTCAGGTGATAATCAGAATCAGAATCATAACGCAAAGAAGGCTTCATTGGGACCCAACACCTATCGTTGAAAAGAATGTTCAGAAAAACCTTGTAAAACAGCATCAAATGAATCAAAGGAGAGTCACCATGCCCAAAGATAGTCAGCCTGACAATAAGAACGTCAGAAAAGAAAAAGCAAACGGGCAAACACCCATTACTCAGGAAAACCAAAACCAGAGCAACAACAAGAAAAAGCAGTCAGTAAAAAATAACGACGTCTAAAAGGCAAGGCCGCCCAACTAGAGTTTGGCGGCCTTGTCTTTATGTGATATAATGACCGCAAAGCAGTCATTATATAGCGCATATGCCGACTCTGCCGGCGTATGCGCTGATTAAATATATATATCACAACGCCGCTATGCGGCTATGATATAATATTCTGTACGGGGGAAAATAGCAAAAAGCGCGGTATGCGGTTTTTGCCGAAGGGAAGATATAATGAAAAAAGGACAAAGGACAAAGCACGAATTTGATTATATAAATAAACAGTTTCCGAAGCTGAAGCAGCAGGCCGCCGAAACAAAAAACAATAAACTGTGGCACCTTGAGGCTGTAATCAGGAATAAAATCAAGGATCTGAGAGCGCTGCAACCGGGAGGACTGAGTGAATACCGTCAGCTTTACGACGGCTATGTCGGACTGTTGGACGATGTTTCGGCGCGGCTTCTGGAGCACTATAATAAAGCCAACAAAACGGACTACGAGTTTCGGGAAATCATCGGCGGCAATTTCAGGGCATATCTGAATTCCGGAATAATATCCGTTCTCGTGACAAATCACATTCCGAAGATAGTCGCCGAAGAATTCAGCAGGCTTCTGCCGGAAAATCCTAAGGATGAGTACCCGATGGCGAGAAAAATAAAGCGAGAGTTCATCCTGCATCTGGGTGAAACCAATACCGGAAAAACATATAATGCGCTTCAGCGTCTCAAGCAGAGCGAAAACGGGGTTTATCTGGCCCCTCTGCGTATCCTTGCTCTGGAGAATTTCGAGCGCCTGAACAGCGAGGGCGTTCCCTGTAATCTGCTCACGGGGGAGGAGGAAATTGCAGTCGAAGGCGCACATCATTCAAGCTGCACGGTCGAAAAGGCGAATATTCTGGAATTTTATGAGATAGCAGTTATTGACGAGATTCAGATGGTCGGCGATTCTCAGCGCGGGGACGCCTGGACGAGGGCAATCCTCGGACTTTGCTGTCCCGAGATACATCTTTGCGGGGCGCTCAACGCAAAGGAGCAGCTAATAAGAATGATTGCGGACTGCGGAGACGAGATTGAAATCAAAGAGTATTCCCGTCTTGTGCCGCTCCGGACCCAGCGGTCCCACGTCAAATTCTCGGATGTTCGAAAAGGGGACGCGCTCGTCGCGTTTTCAAAAAGAAAGGTGCTCTCACTTTCTGCATATTTTTCGGAGCGCGGTATAAAAAACAGCGTTATTTACGGAGATCTGCCGCCCGAGGTGAGAAGGCTGCAGTACGATTCATTTATCCGCGGTGAAAACGATGTTCTGGTATCGACCGACGCCATAGGAATGGGCGTTAACCTTCCAATCAGAAGGATCATATTTACGGAAATCAAAAAATTCGACGGTGAGGAATTCCGCTTTCTTTCCTCGCAGGAGACAAAGCAGATTGCCGGACGGGCGGGACGCATAGGAATATACGACGTAGGGTACGTCGCCTGCATGGAGGACGATATTTCGTTCATCGAATACCGGCTGCAGATACCGGACGAGGAAATCGAAAGAGCCGTTGTCGGCCCCAGCGAGGCCATACTGAATATCGGCATACTGCCGCTGAAGGAAAAACTTGCGCTCTGGAGCACAAGAGAAGAGGCTCTGCCCCATTACCGGAAAAAGGACATAAGAGACTATATTCTGATTCTTGACAGGCTCAAGCCGTACAGGCTGCCCGAAGCGGTGGAATGGCGGCTGATGGTGCTTCCGTTTGACGTAAACAGCGAGGCGCTTCTGAGCCAGTTTATCTGCTACGTCGAGGAGTGCTTCACCATAAAAACCGAAGAGCTGTCAAAACCGGAGCTTCCTTCCGGCACACTTTCCGAATATGAGCAGTACTATCAGAAAGTGAACCTTTACTACTCGTTTTCAAAGAGCATGAACCTCGGTTTTGATGAAAAATGGGTATATGATACCAGAAAAACGGTGAGTGAGGAGATAAACCGGCTTTTGTGACTTGCTGTCTCAATAACGGGGTGAGGACGGATACTGAAATAAGTGTAAATAATTGAGATTTGACTTTGGTTTAAATAGATGTTAGTATAAACTGGAGAGATAGATAATGAACGCGATAGGACGGCTTTTGCCGTTTCAGGATGCGTCTTTTTGGGTGGGGAGTCCTTATTTGGGCTGCCCACTTTTTATATAAATACTATATCGCTTAATCCGGAATCGGAACGGGAAAACCATTTTCGGGGTGAATCACGCTTTGCGTGAGGGGTGATCTTTCCATCCTAATCCGTCAGCTAATCTCGTAAGCGTTGAAAGAGAGGGTGTTTGGTTTATTGTAGAAATTATCCGAAGAGGTATTTAATAGACGGTTTAGAAAGGAGCGCTAATGAAGATAACAATAGGATTATTTGGTTTCGGAAAAACGGGTTCCGTCGTGGCAAATGAGATTATCAAGGACAGTGAATGCGAACTGAAATGGGTCGTCAGGGAGACATCATTGCACGAGGGAACCTACGCCAGCCGGTTTCTGGGATACGACCATGACGAAGGAATGATCTATTCATTGAGCAGTATGGATTTGGATCAGTTTTATATGGATAACAGAGTCGATGTGATTATTGACTTTTCGGCCTCGTGTGCCGTTAATGAATACAAAAACGCGGCAAAATACGGCACGCGGATCGTATCGGCAATTTCGAAATACGGCGAAACGGAATTTGAGCAGCTTAAAAATCTAAGCCGCCTGACCTCCGTTCTTTATTCTCCAAACATAACGCTGGGAGTAAACTTCCTAATCGAGGCCTCAAAGCTGCTTCAGGGTATCGCTCCGCACGCTGATATAGAGATAATCGAGGAGCATTTCAGGGATAAAAAAGGAGTTTCGGGAACGGCATTGAGAATTGCCGAGGATTTGGGTCTTGACAAAGATAAGCATATCAATTCCATTCGGGTCGGCGGCATAATAGGGAAACACGAGGTCATTTTCGGACTTCCGAACCAGACCATACGAATTATCCACGAGTCGCTCAACCGTGCGGCATTCGGACAGGGCGCGATATTTGCGGCTAAATGGATCATGACTCAGAAAAAAGGAATGTTCAACATGGAGCAGGCTCTTTCCATGTTCGTGACGAAACGGGACGAAAACTCAAAGCGAAACGAAAGCCTCACAAAAAACCTCGCTGCAGACGCCTGAGCTCTATTGACCGCTATCGGGTTTCTACGGTAGTATAGACGCATAAGCAAAGCCGGCGGACATCGTTTGAGAGGTGAAATACATGAGTGAGGAAAAAGAGCTTTTGACCGACACAAAAGTCGGAATAATAGGCTGCGGTCATCTGGGTCAGGCGGTTGCGCAATCGCTTATCGGCGGCGGGCTTCAAAAGCGGAACCTGCTTATTTCGTACAGAGGCAAGCCTCAGACGTATCAGAGGCTTGAAGAGCAGGGACTGGCCTGCTGTCTTGCGACAAACGAAAGAGTTTTCGCGGAGGCGGAGATAGTTCTGCTGACGATAAGGCCGCAGGACCTTTCCGAGCTGAGAGGAATTGCGGTTCGGGAAAAAACCGTGACAGTTTCCTGCCTGGCGGGCGTACCGCTCGAGCTGCTGAGCGGAATATTCGGGAAGCGGGTTTTCAGGATGATGCTTTCGGGTCCGGACACAATAGTTTCCGGAAGGGGCGTGGCGGCCCTGTATCCGGAAAACGGGCAGCTCAAGCAGCTTCTTGAGCTGATGGGTGCTAAACATATAAAAACCGGAACAGAAGCTGACATTGATATATTTACCGTCGGCGTGTGTCTGCCCGCGGCAATTCTGAAAGGGGTAAATCCTGACGAACAGAAAAAGGCAATAGCAAGGACTAAGAGCGAATATCCGATGCTTGCAGAGCTTTATAGCTGGGCTCTCAACGCTTTGCCCGATTTTCGAAGTGACGCGGAAAAGACAGCGTATATTTCGAAGATGGTAACGAAAGGCGGAGTCACGGAAGCCATAACAAGCAGTTTGGGACATGGCGCGGCGCTTGACGACGCTCTGAAAAAGGGGATAGAGCGAACCAAAGAGATTTCAGCCGAAATCTGCCGGTCGATAGCAGGAGCTGTAAAATGACTCCAGCAAAATCACGTTGACGCGCTGAAAAAACACAAAAAGAAAAGCTGCCGCATTCGGGAAAGCATATCCCGAGCGCGGCAGCCCTGTTCTTTTTTTTAGTGTACGAAGAGGGGAAGAGCCTTTTTAATCATCTCCACGCAGCCGCCTTCTCCCAGCAAACCTGAATCGAGGCTGATGTCGAAATGCGCGGCGTCGCGCCAGTCGTTGCCGGTATAATAACGGTAGTATTCGGCGCGGCGCTTATCCTCTTTCGCAATGTACCGTGCAATCTCTTTTTCGCTCCATGCAAGGGAGTAGTAAGCGACGTTTTTCTTCCTTGTTTCCAGAGGCGAATGGATGAAAACGCGCAGTACGTCGCTTCTGTCGGACAGGAGGTAGTCGGCGCAGCGGCCGACGATTATGCAGCTGACATTGCTCCTTGCCAGCTCCTTAATGACTTTTGCCTGAAATTCAAAAAGATTCTTTGTCGAAACAAAATCGTCGTCGTCCGGCGGAAGGACCTCGCCTGTGTAGATGTTTTTGGCGGCTGTCATCATTTCCAGCTTGCCTATGTGCTCATCGGACTCTCCGAAGAGCACCTCGTTGATTCCACTGACGTCGGAGGCCAGCCGCAGGAGGTCGCGGTCATAGAAAGGGATACCCAGCTGTTCGGAAAGTTTGGCTGCGATATTGCGGCCTCCGCTGCCGGTTTCCCTCGCAATGGTGATTATGAAATGCTCCATGGTGTAGTTTCCCCTTTCCCGCTTAATTCATGCTCCCAGATACGCCCTGCGGACGCGGTCGTCTTCGGACAGCACTTTTGCGGAGCCCTCCATGGAAATAGTTCCGGTCTCCAGCACATATGCTCTGTCTGAGATGGCCAGCGCCATTTTTGCGTTCTGTTCAACAAGCAGAATGGTGATGCCGCTTTTATGCAGTTCCTCAATTATCGCGAATATTTCCTTGACCAATATGGGTGAAAGCCCCATCGAGGGCTCATCCATGAGAAGCATCTTGGGGTTTGTCATAAGAGCGCGTCCGGTTGCCAGCATCTGCTGTTCACCGCCCGACAGGGTTCCCCCCAGCTGTTTATAGCGCTCCTTGAGACGTGGAAAATGCGCATACACCATCTCAATGTTATCGCTTATCTTATTCTGGTCCTTAAGGATATATGCTCCCATGCGGAGATTTTCCTCAACCGTGAGCCGCGCAAAAATGTGGCGGCCCTCCGGCACGTGAGCCATGCCTTTGTTTATGATGGTGTTGGCAGGTATCTTCTGAAGATTCTGTCCGTCCAGCAGGACTTCGCCGGTCGCGGCGGGCAGAAGACCGGAAATGGTGTGCAGTATGGTGGTTTTACCGGCCCCGTTGGCGCCGACAAGGGAAACAAGCTCACCGTCATTAACTTTTAGGGAGACTCCCTTGATTGCGTGTATCGCGCCGTAAAAGACGTTCAGGTCCTTGACTTCAAGCATTTCATTTCCCTCCTATTCGCCAAGGTAGGCGGCAATAACCTTAGGATCCTTGGCAATCTCTTCCGGCAGACCGCTTGCTATCGTAATGCCGTAGTCGATGACCAGAATACGCTCGCAAACGTTCATTACAAGAGACATATCGTGCTCAATCAGCAGTATCGAAATACCGAAGCGTTTACGAATGGCGTTTATGCATTCAAGAAGCTCTGCCGTCTCCGTCGGGTTCATACCGGCGGCGGGCTCGTCCAGCAGCAGCAGCTTCATATCAGTCGCGAGCGCGCGGGCAATCTCCAGCTTTCTCTGCTGACCGTAGGGGAGATTTGCGGCAAGCTGATCGGCTTTGCCCTCCAGCTTGAATATCGAAAGCAGGTCCATTGCCTTTTGGGTCAGCTCGTTTTCTGTTTTCCAGAATTTCGGGGTGCGAAGAAGGGCGTCGAGCATATTGTAACTGGTGTCCTTGGTCATGGCTGCTTTGACATTATCGATAACCGTCATCTGCTTGAAAAGCCGAATGTTCTGAAAGGTGCGTGCAACGCCCGAGGCCACGAACTGATGGGTTTTCTTACCGTTGAGCACCTCGCCGTTAAGGATAACGGAGCCCTCTGTAGGCAGATAAACGCCGGTAAGCATATTGAAAACTGTGGTCTTTCCGGCGCCGTTGGGCCCGATAAGACCTACCAATTCGCCCTCAAATATCTTGATATTGAAATCCAGCACAGCCTTGAGTCCGCCGAAGGTGATACCCAGATGCCGTGTTTCGAGAACCGGCTCTTTGTTCTCATTCATTTGCGTCCGCCTCCTTTTTGCCCGCCTTCTGCAGAGCTTTTTTAGCCCGGTAGTTTTTGATGTCGCGGGAAATGTTAAGCAGAGAAAACTCATAGGTGCCGAAAATCCCCATCGGACGGAACATGATGACCACAATAAGGATTATGGCGTATACCAGCATAGGATAAGCAAACATTCCCCCGAGGAAGCCCGTAAGCGATTTGACCCAGAGGCCGTTTTTTATCTGATAGTTCAAAATGAACATTATTATAGCCGAAATAATGGAGCCGGTGAGCGAACCCATACCTCCGAGCACCACCATGACGACGATGAACGTGGAGTTCAGGATACCGCCGTTAGTGAAAGCAAAGGAGGAGGTGGAAAGAGTGGCGTTGGCGCAGGCATACAGAGCGCCGGCAACGCCCGCGAAGAACGCGGAGTAGGTAAAAGTAAAGATTTTATAGTAGGAGGTGTTTATCCCCGAGGCGGACGCCGCGATTTCATCCTCACGTATCGCCCTGATGGCGCGTCCGTACTTGGAGCGGATGAACATAAACATCATCACAAGACAAACTAGAGTAACGATTATGGCCACCCATACAAACGTGACCTTCGACGCCGTGCCGAAGCCGAGCCCGTTTTTGTAAAGGGAGGCGGAGGCCGAGCCCATTGACAGACCCTCCTGCCCCGCGAAGGGAAGGTTGTTTATGATGTTTACAATAATCATGCCGAAACCGAGAGTGATAATTGCGAGATAATCGCCTTTAAGGCGCAGGGCGGGAATGCCCACCAGCAGACCTACCAGCGCCGCCAGTATACCGGCGGCCAGAATGCAGCCGATCAGCACCAGAAAAAAGGCCGGACTTGATTTATCCGCAAAGACTCCGGCTCGTTCACAGGCAAGCGAGATTAGAGCCGCGGCATAGGCGCCGATAGCCATAAAGCCGCAGTGACCCAATGAAAGCTGACCGAGAAATCCCAGTACAAGGTTCAGAGAGGCCGCCAGAATAATCAGATAGCAGCACTGCCAGAGACTGGGAACCAGAATTAGCTTAAAGGTCTGGGAGCCGCCGAGCGACCCTTTCAGAACCGAAAATCCGATTAGAACCGCGGCGATAACGACGGTGTTTATAATATAGCCCTTTGCTGTCCTGTTTTTCATACTTTCTCACCCACATTCTTTCCAAGAATTCCGGCAGGCTTAAGAATCAGCACAACAATGAGAATCAGGAACACAAATGTGTCCGCCATGCTGGAACTAACGTAGCTCGTGGTAAAGGACTCGACAAGTCCGATAATAAGTCCGCCCAGCATAGCTCCGGGTATGACCCCGATTCCGCCGAGCACGGCTGCCACGAAGGCTTTGAGACCGAGCAGCGCGCCCATTGTCGTATAGACCTTGGGGTACTGCGCCAGATACATAAGGGCGGCGACAGCCGAGAGTCCTGAGCCGATGGCGAAGGTCAGAACAATTGTGTTGTTGACATTGATGCCCATCAGAATGGACGCTTCCTTATCCTCCGATACGCAGCGCATAGCGCGGCCGAGCTTCGTTTTCTGAGTGAACTGATACAGTACCACCATCACGACTGCGCTGATGACTATGGTATATACGGTTGTCCACTCCATTGTCACGCCTGAGACTGAAAAACCGCCGGTACTGAAAAACTGGCTCGCAACAACGGGGTTTGGCCCGATTGCCGGAATGGCCTGCGCCAGATTCTCAAGCAGCAGGCTGACGGCGATTGCAGTGATAAGCGCGGTCATTGACGTCCCTCTTTTTCTGATAGGACGGTAAGCCACCAGTTCCGTGCTTACTCCGACGACGGCGCAGATCAAAATGGCAAATACAACTGAGGACCATGCGGGAAGACCAAGGGCGAGCGTTACAGGGATCGTAAAGATCATAGTGTAACCGCCCACCATTAAAAAATCACCGTGTGCAAAATTGATAAGGCGGATGATGCCGTACACCATGGTATAGCCCAGCGCCACCAATGCATAGATACTGCCAAGACGCAGTCCCACAATCAACGTCTGTATAAACGTGCTCACGTGTGTCTGTTGCCACCTTTCAATCAGAAAAGCAGGGGAGGCGAAGCCACCAGCGCCAAGCGCCCCCCCAGCTTTTCGTATATAGTCTAGATTAAAAACTTATGCCGCGGGTAGTTCCTTGACGACGTCAACAAACTTCGTCGTGACCTTGGTTCCGTCAGAGGTGAAAGAAATGATGGAAGCGCCCTTGGCAGGGGTGCCTGTCGAATCGAGGGAGAAGGTGCCGGTTACGCCGGTGTAAACCGCAGTGGTATCGGCAAGAGCGTCACGGACAGCGGTGGGATCGACAGAGCCCGCAGTTTCGATAGCCTGCTTATACATATAGACTGCGTCATATGCAAGAGCGGAGATCGCATTGGGGGTGGAACCGAACTTTGCCTCGTAGGCTTTGACGAAAGCCTGAACCGTCTCGGAGGTGTCGCTTGGATCGTAATGGTTGGTGTAATATACATCATTGAAAACACTCAAGTCGGCACCGTCGACGACATAGTCGGGAGTCGTGTCGTAACCGTCGGCGCCCATAATGATGCCCTTGTAGCCGGCAGCACGGGCCTGAGTTACTATGTAGGGTCCGATAACGTCGTAGTAATATGGAGCGTATACGAACTGAACGCCGGCCTTGACCATGGAAGCGAACTGGTTGGTGTAATCCTGAACATCAAGAGAAGCGGTAGATTCAACGGCCTTAACGGTTACGCCGTACTTTTCGCAGGCGGCGTTGAAGGAATCATACAGTCCCTTTGAGTATGTATCCGCCGCGCAGTATACGACACCGACTTCTGTATAGCCCGACTGTTTTGCATAAGCCGCAGCGATTGCGCCCTGGAAGCTGTCTGCATAACAGGCACGGAAAACATAGTCGTCAGCCGTGGTGATGGAGTCCGCGGTGGCCGACGGGGTCAGAAGGCAGACCTGCTCTTCATTTGCGGCGTCGGTAATAGCGGAGGTGCAGCCGGATGTAACAGAGCCTAAAATGAGTCCGATTCCCTGAGAAACGAGGGAGTTGAATGCGTTGAGGCATTCGGTCGGGTCGAACTGGTCGTCAGCGTTGACGATCTTGACCTGGCTTCCGTTGATGCCGCCGGCGGCGTTGATTTGCTCAACGGCAAGGTCGACAGCGGTGGTAACGGCTGCGCCGTAAGCAGCAAGGGAGCCGGTGTTGGGAGAGATGGTTCCGATTGTGATTTCTTCTCCGGTGGCAGCGCCGGCGTCTCCGGACGCTTCGGGTGCGGCGCTGGTTGTTGAGGCGCCTGATCCGCAGGCCGCGAGGCTTACCAACATGCAAGCTGCGAGCAAGAGACATGCAAGTTTCTTATTCATCTTTTCTTCCTCCTGTTAATATAAGCTTGTACTGAGAAAACGCAGCAAGACAATGTGAAAACTGCCTCGTTGCGTTTGTTTAATATTACATCTTCTTTATCGCTTTTGTCAACTAAACAATTAGTCCAAAAAAACATCGCTGAATTTAGACTTATTGTGACTTTTCAATAAATAATCGTCAAATTTGCGCAAACCGCGCTAAAAAAAACGGCAAAGTTACAGCCGCGTCGGTATAAACCGCAAATAATACGCCGGCCTGAGCGTATTGCAGGAACAGCGCGTAAGTCGCTGCAGTTACTTTTGGTATGCAAATCGGAAAATTACGGATAGAAAACTCTTTGGAAAAGCAGAGCGTAAATAAGCCTGCTGCGTTGCGAGTAACAAAATCCTTCGGGCTGAGTAAAATAAAACTGAGGTGAGGCTGGTGGATACAAGGGAGCTTTTCGCAAGGCTTATAAAATGTGAAGCGGGCGGCGAGGGAATAGCGGGGATGCGGGCGGTCGCCACGGTGTGCATGAACAGGGTGAGGGTGAATTACGGGGAGTACGCCAGGGTGTGCATGGGAGACTTGCGGAGAGTCATTGAGCAAATGTGCCAGTTTTCCTGTTACAAAACTACAATCGGCGGAGTCACGAACACTCAAAACGTATGGACCGCAACGCCTGAAGACATCCACTATCAGGTTGCCGACTGGGCCATGAACGGGGGAATTTATACCGGAGCCGGCTCCAACTCTCTGTGGTATATGAATCCATTTTCGCCGAACTGCCCGAATTTCTTCCCATATAACGGCTCCGGATACTGGTTTACAAGGATAAATCAGCATTGCTTTTTTAACCCGACGGAGTCCTACGCGGAGACATAGAATACCGGAGGTGCCAGAAACTATGAACAACACAGTCAATTGGACGGGCAACAGAGTTCTCGACCCGAGCGGCGCCCGTCAGCCGTCCCGGGCTTTCCCGGCAACGATACAGGCGCTGCAGAGCGAAGGCGCCGCGCCTGTTCCGGAACAGCGCCCGCTTACACAGCAGGGTCCTCCGCCGTCAACCGAAAGAGGCTTCATACCTTATTACCTTGCAAGCAACATCGGAAAAAATGTGCGGGCGGAATTCATTGTCGGCAGCAATCAGTATGTCGATAAAACCGGAGTGCTCTCCGAGGTAGGCATCAACTATTTTGTACTTCACGACGTAAATTCCCGAACCGATATTATGTGCGATCTGTACTCGGTCAAATTTGTCACCATACTGCAGCCGTGAAGGCGGAAGAAGCGGCCCGCGCCCCGTTATGAGGCTCAGACCGCTTCTTTTATCTGCGCTTTTTTATTTTATGACAATGTTCTTATATCGACAAGTCCCGCCTTCTGCAGCAGACGGAGAACGACGGTGGAGGCTTCCGCACGCGTAATATCGTCAGAAGGCCTGATAAGCCCGCCGGAGCCTTTGATAAGTCCGTTTGCGAGGCTGAACTCGGCAGCGGAGGCCGCCCAGGAGCTGACCTTGGAAAGGTCTGTGTAGTTCGCGGACAAACTGACGTCTGTACCTGTAAATTCAGCGACGGCCGCGGCGCGCCGTATCATTACCATAGCTTCCTCGCGGGTTATCGCCGCATTCGGGTCAAAGACCCCGCCGTCTCTGCCGCTGATGATTTTATACTCATAAGCCTTGCCCACGGCGCCGTAATACCAGTCGGAGGAAGAAACGTCGGAGAAGCTCGCCTTGCCGTCCTCGGGAAGACCGAGAGCACGAACGAGTACCGAGGCAAATTCCGCTCTTGTTATGCTGCTGTCTCCGTCAAAAACGCTTGCGCTGCGCCCGTTTAGAATCATGCGTCCGGCCATCTCAGAAACCACATTTTCATACCACTTGCCTGCGGCGTCCGCAAAGCCGGCCTCGTTGTACATAAGCGCGTAGACGGAGTTCGTCACACTGCTGATGCGGGCGTACCATTTGCCGTCCGTACCGCGATACACGTCTGTGGGTACATGGCGCGTCGAGCCGCTGTCCGCGACTACCAAGGCCGTCGTGATTTTGGAAGGATCAACGCCGTCCGGAATTTCAAGCACGCGCTCAACATAGCAGTCGAACAGGTCAACATCCACGGTTTTTCCGTTATAGGAAGCCGTCACGCTAAACGCGGTCGGCGGCATCAGAAGTGACCATGTTCCCGCGGCATCCGCGTTTTCGACCACTCCGAGCTGTGCGGCAGAGCAGGCGGTAAGGTTAACATCAATTTCAATATCGTCAAGAGAGTCTGAGGGTGCGCCGAGAGAGGCGGCAAGCTCCGCCGTCGGGACTGCGCCTGCCGAAATGATATAGCTGACATCATTTGTCCTGATTTCAATCGGAATATCCTTTTCAGACGCTCTGTCGACCATATCGGCGGTGAGAACCGAGCGCTGCGCCGAGATACCTGCCGTTTCCGGTATTGGAATGATGACTCTTTCGGAAGCGCTTTCGAGCTGGTTTCCGAAAGCTGTATCATCCAGTGTGACCACGGTGGTCTGCCGGCCGGTACCTGCATCGGTTTCCGTTTTCGCCGTTCCTATGGAATACTCCTTGCCGTCAATGATGACAGGAACATTTCCGGAAGGAATGTAAATATATACTGCCGTGCTGGGAAAGGTATAGCTGACAGTAATCTGACTTGCGCTGACGCCGGATACGACAGCCGAGGAACCGTTTACGGTGGCGGCAGGGGAGGCAAATTTATAACCGTTCACGGCGGTCAGGGTGACGGAGGCGGTGTAAGCCACGCCGGAGTCGAAAGTCGTCGCGGCGGAGGGAGACCAGCTTACGGCTGAGACGGTGGAAATGCCCGTCGTCGCGCAGGACGCAGTCGTGTCGGGCGTGCCGCCGGACTCCGGTGCCGCAATACCGGTAACCGCCGCAGAGGATATCTCAGTGAAGGTAACAGCCTTTGATGCAGCCTTTATTATTCCGTCGGAGGAACCGCCGTCAAAGCCGGAGAATTCGACGATATAGCCTTCACACATGGACGAGCAGGCGGTATCACCGGCCGAATCATCCCAGTATGCGCCCCCAAAGCCGACGTATACGAAGTCGCCTCCATTGGGCTCGCCGGAATGCCAGGGTGAGAATGCTGCGGTGTTGTTCTGTATTTCCTGCCCGGCTTCCGGCCCGTCTATCCAGTAATATAGGACATCGGAAGGGTGGTTGTAGATGTATGTTGAAGGTGTTTCTGCAACAAAACCGAAACCGGAATCCTTATATCTGGGAAGCAGAGCCGCGGCAGAGGAAGCGCCGGCGGTTACTGCGGATACTATATCCGAGTAGCGTATCTCACAGCCGTTAATGCCCCTGCCGATTGACGGACTGTTCCAGGTTCCCTCGTTTCTTTGCCACAGACCGCCCAGCCATGCGGAATGCCAACTGGTGCTGCTAGTTTCTATCAGCTTAAGCAGAACGCGGTTCTCGGCGTTGCTCGTCACAGTCGCTACATAACCGCGCCCGCAGAAATACGGGTCGGTTGTTGCCCCTGCTGACTTTACCGCGTTTGCCCAGGTAATCGCTCCGTTTATATAGCGGTAGAAGTGACCGCCGAAGTACAGGTCGCTTCCCTGCACAGGAATCGCGCTGGAAGCGGCGGTTATGACCTGCGACGTTGTACCGCTAGGGTGATAAACGATGCCGGAAAGAAGGGCCGCAACCGCCGAGACGTCTGTAAAGGTCATGACGGCGCTGCCGTACTCCGTGGAGGAAGAATAGGAAGTGGTGTAGTCTGCGCCGGTAGTGCCGCCGATGAAGGTCAGCGCACTGCCGAGCGAAGGGATAGTGAAGAAGCCGCTGTCGACGGAAAGGCTGACCATTTTTGCGGAAGCGGGAAGACTGATGCCGCAGGTATAGGAGCTTGCGCTCGTCCACGAAACGGTGCCGAGTGAGATGCTGCCGATTTCATAGAGCGTACCGGTCGTTGTGGCGTATGTGGAGCCGTCGCTGTCGCCCGTGCTGTCTCCTGCCATGCCGCCGTATTCGACTATGTAGCCCTTAGGATTGTAATCACCTGCCGAAGTGTAATAGTTGGACGTATAGCTTACGTCATTCCACGAATAGCCTGACGTACCGGCGTAGCCTGTCCCCATGAACAGCGTTGTGAGGCAGTTCTCGCCGTCCGCCGCAAGCGAGCCGTTCGGTTCGCTTGTGCCGGCCCTGTTCCAGTTGAAGTAGTAGGAATTAGGAGCACCGGCGCTTGTGCTGTCGTTGGTTGTGGCATCAGCAGAAGAGTCGTTTCTCGCCACTGTATAGAAGTGATTGCCCTTTTCGGGGCCGCTTGCCCAGTACCAATAGCCTACGTTCGTGGCGTTATCGAAGCCGTCAGGAGTTCCCGGAACATAGGTCATTCTCGTCCCGCCCAGCCAGCCTACGTTGCCGGAAACCGAGAGCATGAACTGGTCCTCTTGCACGTCTGCGACCGTGGCAAGATAGCCCGCACGCCCCATATATGTTTTTGCAAGCGCAGCATGGTACGCGTCTATCCAGGTTTGACCCGCAACAAGCGGTACGAACTGGTAGTAATGCTGATTTACGGAATTATAATATGTGTCAAACTGAATGTCCACAGTCGTAACGGACACCGAAAGCGATTGGTTTTCGCTTGCGACCTCAAAGCTCACGGAACGCAGATAGGACTGCACCTCGCCCGCAGTTTTGCCCGAGGCGATGTTTATGCGCTTGGCGTAGTTATTGCCTAGCGAACTCGAAGAGACAGTAAAACCTGTCACATCCGTAGGCGCGGTAATCTTATCTCCCGTCGTCGGGGTTTTGGTGAAGCTAATAAGGATGGTCCTTATTTCTGTCCCCGCGACAGCCGCGTTGCTGTAATGGTATTGCGTACCCGTAAGTGTTGCTCCGCCGAGGCTGACTGCGGGCGCTACCGTAGGTTCAGCATATGAAGCAATTATAAATGTAGGCAGCAGCGCAAAAACAAAGGCGGCGGTAAGCAGCAGCGCTGCAATTCTTTTCCCTGTCCGTTTCAAATTGAATACCTCCATAAATCGTCAAATCCCATAAAAATTGGCAGTTGCAGGAGTATTGCTTTTCCTATAAAAGGAAATGTACTTATCAGTGCCATTATATTAGGTTAAATGACATTATTCAAGAATAACACGCAAAATTTGACAAAGTTCTTACAATTTTTTGCTCAAGGCGCAGCTCGACGCTGCAGTAAAATGATTATCATGCAAACAGCGGTTATATTAAAAAGGCAAATTGACGACAGATAAGAGACAATAAGACGAAAAACAACACAAAAAACAGTACAAAAAAGGCAGTCACGGCTATAATCAGCGGAATTGCGCGCTTTTTTCTCACAATTCGACTGAAAACTATTGCTATTTTTTAACAACATACTTATAATGTTATACAGGGAAGTGTCAAAAATGAGCGTCTTAATTTATTTAATATTCCAAAATTGATTTAATGTGTAAAACTAACAGCCGGTATAACTTAACATATATTACTGATTAAGGTATGGACGCAATCCGAAAACTGAAAGCCGATAGAGCAAATTTTGCATATTCGGCAGGACGAAAATGCAACAGAAGCCGCGGGAAGAAAAAGAAATAATTCGGGAGGGTATTACATGGAAAAGCATGATGACGTTTTCAAAGCTGCGGATGCAGCTCTCAGAGAAGAGATACTGAATCAGATCCCTACGATTGTAATGGCGGTGGATAAGGACTACAGGATTACTTATATCAACGACGCCGCGCTTAAACTGACGGGAAAAAGCCGCGAGGAACTCCTCGGATGCAAGTGCTACGACATCTCGCACTCTAGCCACTGCAAAACGGATGCCTGCTGTATGAGAAGATCAATGGCGCAGGAAAAACCATTTTCCGACAGAAACGAGATAACCGTAAACAATGTCAAGACGCCGATTGAATATTTCACCGTGCCTTTAAGGAATGAGGAGCATGAAGTTGTCGGAGGTTTAGAATTCGCAGTCGATATTACCGAACAGGTTATTTATGAAGAAAGACTGCGCGAGCAGAGCCGCACAATCAGAGAGATGTCAACGCCCACAATAAAGCTGTGGGAAGGCGTTCTGGTGCTGCCCGTAGTCGGCGTTATTGACACGATGAGAGCCCAACACATGATGGAAAGCATGCTTACCAAAATCGGTGAGACGTATTCGAAGGTAATTATTCTGGACATACAGGGTGTGGCGGCGGTTGACACGGCGGTGGCAAACCACCTTATTAAAATCACGAAGGCAACAAAGCTGATGGGCTGCGAATGTATCCTGTCGGGCATTTCTCCCGCTGTGGCGCAGACAATCATTCAGCTTGGAATCGACATGGAGTCGATCAAGACCAAGTCAACTTTGAGCGATGCGCTTGCGGAGGCTCTGGTTATGCTGGGTGTTGAAGTCAAGCAATAATAATAGGTTAAGGAAGCTGTTCTATGAAGGAACTGATTAGTGATTTCAGCACCTCGATCACGGAAATAAACAAATGTCTGATTGTTCAGCTTACGGGAGAAATGACCGACTGCAACATTCGGAGCATTTCTGAGTCGGTTGCCGAAAGGGCATATAAGTCCGGAATCAGCGGCGCCGTGCTTAATTTTGCCGCAGTGAACGTGATGGACTCTTATACCTTCAATGCGTTTATGGGTATCACGAGATCGCTTTCTATTCTGGGCGTTGCGGTAGTATGGGTGGGCTTATCTCCGGGAGTGGTGTGCGCCTTGATAGACCTCAATGTAGACTTTGACGGGAAAAAGATGCTTACGGCGCTTAACCTTGAACAGGGGCTTGAGCTGCTCGCAAAGCAGATGAACAATAAAGACAGGAAACTCAAATGAACGATTATCCATCGGAATTCAAGCTGACTGCCGGCGGAAAAGGTTTGCCTGTCTGCAGGAAAAAAATAACCCTGACACAGACCCATGACAATGAGTTCGTGGTCTACACGGTACGCGAGATGGCAGGAGAGGCGGGGTTCAAGACGACGGAGCAGTTCACCATCGCGGCAGCCGCGTCAGAGCTTGCAACCAACATCCTCAGATTCGCGGGAACCGGCGAGATGGAGGTGGGAATTGTCAGGGACACCGAGAGGGGAGTCCTCGGAATAGAACTGTTCGCAAGCGACACGGGACCCGGAATCAGGAACATCGAGCTTGCAATGCAGGAGCACTTCAGCACTCTGAAAAACAGTCTGGGGCTTGGTCTTCCGAGTGTAAAACGGATCATGGGCGAGTTTTTCATTGAGTCAATATACGGCAGAGGAACTCGTGTTCTTGCCAGAAAATGGAGAGAAAATGAGCGAGATTGACTGCGCGATTGCGATACGTCCGCTGCTTGGGAATATCTCCGATTGCGGCGATACCGGCAGAATCATTAAATGTGACGGGCGGTATTTTCTGGCGCTTGTCGATGTACTCGGACACGGGGCGGAGGCAAGAAGGGTTGCCGTCAGCGCGGAAAAATATCTGGATTCGCATTTCGGGAGCGAGCTTTTATCCGTTATGGAGGGACTTCAGCGCTGTCTTACAGGAACAAGGGGGGCCGTTGCGGCGCTTTTCTTCTTCGACCCTGAGACAGAGGAATACGCATACACCGGAATAGGAAACATTACTGTAAGAATCTTCGGATACAAACCGGCCAGCCTGATACCGAAAGACGGAATTGTCGGCTTCGGGTCAGTAAGGACGAAGCTTGTGACAGGAAAACTCAGCCGGGGGGATACTCTGCTTATGCACTCGGACGGTATAAAGGAACACTTCGACGTCCTCGACTGTGCGGGGCTGTTTGCAAAGGATGCCCGGGAGATTGCTGACGGAATACTTGCAAAATTCGGTAAGAAAAGCGATGACGCGTCTTGTATCGTTTTCAAGTATCTCAAATAGTTAATTGGGAGAAATCTCTATGATTGAATTTGGCTGCATCGCGGTTCACAGCAATGATACCATTGTCAGCGCCAGAAAAAAGGTGCGCATGGCTTCACTAGAACTTGGTTTCTCTGAAATTGCGGCAACCAGAATCGAAGCCGTTTCATCGGAGATTTTTCGGCTTGCGACTGCCGGAGGCAGACAAATTGCCGTGTTCATATGCGTTTGCGATACGGTTGAAGACGCAGGGCTTTCAGTGGAAATCGAAAATGTCCCGAAGGGAATGAAATTTTCGGCGGCCGAGCAGTTCTTTGACCGTACCTCATTCGTGGAGCCCGTGGACGGAAACTGCAGACTGAGCTTAATAAAACGCTTCGGGTCTGCGGCTCCGGTAATGAGCGACGGGCTTATAGCTGAAATCAGGAAGGCTGTTTCTCTTCCCTCAAGAGAGGAGCTGATGGCCGAAGTTACCCAGAAAAACGAGGAGCTTGCCGAAAGTCAGCGATTCCTGCAGTCGGTGCTCGAGAACATCCGCTCGGTCGTCTATGCCAAGGATATGGACGGCAGATATACCTTTATGAACAGCGAATGGGAAGAAACCATGGGGCTTTGCAGGGAAACGTCTGTCGGAAAGACCGATTTGGAGCTGTTTCCCGGAGAAACAGGGTTGGAGTTCCGCAAAAATGACCTCAAGGTCATGCAGTCCGGAGAAGTCAATATGACCGAGGAGCCTTTCCTAACCAAAGAAGGAAAAAGCATCACCTTACTTTCAATAAAGGTTCCGATGATGAACGACGGCCGGGTCATAGGTCTGTGCGGAATATCAACGGACATTACGGACCGTAAACACATGGAGGGAGAGCTGATAGCCGCAAAAAGGGTCGCGGAGGACGCGGCGCAGGCTAAGGCGGATTTTCTCGCCAATATGAGCCATGAGATCAGAACTCCGATGAACGCGATTATGGGCATGGCATATCTGGTCCAGAAAACTGAGCTTACGGTCAAGCAGAAGGATTACATCGACAAAATCTACAGATCGGGTCAGCATTTGCTCGGCATCATAAACGACATTCTGGATTTCTCGAAAATCGAGGCGGGAAAGCTGGACATCGAATACGCCGATTTCAAACTGGGCGGCGTACTGGAAAATCTGTCAAACCTTATCGGTGAAAAATGCGCCGAGAAAGGGCTGGAGCTTATATTCGACGTTGATCCCGAGGTTCCCGAGGATTTGCGCGGCGACCCGCTCAGACTGGGACAGATACTCATAAATTACACGAATAACTCCGTTAAGTTCACGGAAAAAGGTGAAATCATTGTCAGAATCAGGAAGCTGAAGCAGGAAGACGATGAATGCCTTTTGAAATTCGAGGTGCAGGACACGGGAATCGGGCTGACGGAGGAGCAGAAAGGAAAGCTGTTCCAGTCCTTCCAGCAGGCGGATACCTCAACGACCAGAAAATTCGGCGGCACTGGACTCGGGCTTGCAATTTCAAAAAGACTCGCGACCCTCATGGGCGGCGAAGTCGGCGTCGAGTCGACTTTCGGCGCCGGAAGCACTTTCTGGTTTACGGCGCTTCTGCATAAAGGCGAAATAAGCGGGGAACCACAGTCTTTCGAATACAATGTTGAAGGCTGCAGGGTTCTTGTCGCGGACGATAATCAACAGGCGAGAACAGTACTGCACGAAATGCTAAGAAGCCTTAATCTGCGTGTGGACGAGGTCGGCAGCGGCAAAGCCGCGATTGAGAGCGTCATTAAGGCAGACACGGAGAAAGACCCTTACGAACTCATTTTCATGGACATGATGATGCCGGAAATGAACGGCATCGAGGCCTTCCGCAGTATTTGCGTGCTCAATATTCCCATAAAGCCTCACTGCATCATCATAACTTCCTTTGGGCGGGAGGAAGTGTTCCGCCAAGCTGAGGATACCGGCATCGAGCTTGTTCTGATGAAGCCTGTAAATCCGGTCGTGCTTCGCGACGCGACCTTGAGAATACTCTGCGGAAGCGGCAAGGAGACAAGCAGCGCAAAAAGCTATGAAGTCGCAGACATTTCCGCTTTGAACCTTGACTCTATTCGCGGCGCCAAGATACTTGTGGTCGAAGACAATGAGCTCAATCAGCAAGTTGTGATGGAACTACTGGAGGACGGCGGCTTCGAGATTGATATTGCGGAAAACGGGCAGATAGCCGTCGACATGTCGGTCAAAAAGCCTTACGACATTGTCTTAATGGATATGCAGATGCCGGTTATGGACGGGCTTGAGGCAACAAAAATCATAAGACAAAATCCTGATATGGCAATGCTGCCAATCGTGGCAATGACCGCAAATGCCATGGAGAGCGACAGGGAACGCTGTGCCGAGGCCGGAATGGACGACCATTTGGCCAAACCCATCGAACCGGAGCGGCTGTTTGCAATATTGCTGAAGTGGATTCCGCCAAAGCAGAGCACCGAGAACATACCGCAGAGGGCTTTTGCCTCGGCTGCAGGCGAGCTGCCGGAGAAGCCGCTAGACATCGAAATTCCAGGACTTAATGTCAAGCTCGGAGTGAGCAGAGTGCTCGGGAAACAGAAATCCTATCTAAGCCTTCTGCGGAAATACGTTTCAAGTCAGAGAGAGTTCGTTTCGGAGATAACGGCGGCGCTTGAAAGCGGCGACTGCTTAACTGCCGAGCGCTGCGCACATACGCTCAAGGGAGTCTCTGGAAATATCGGAGCGGAAGAGATACAGGCCAAAGCGGTGGAGCTTGAAAGCGCAATAAGGGAAAAAGCACCGAGAGAGACCCTTGACATAAAAACACAGGAAACAAAGCTGCTGCTGGACAAAATGATTGAAGCCCTCGAAAAGGCGCTGCCACTGGAAGAAGACCGGAAGGAAGCTTCGGGACCGGAATCGGCGGCCGAAGACCTACTTTACGTCCTTCGGGAACTCAAACCGCACATCGAAACCCGAAAACCGAAAAAATGCTCCGAAGTACTTGAGGACTATCAAAAGCTCGTCTGGCCTTCAAAACTGCGCGCAGAGGCCGCAGAACTGGAGAAACTGATAGCAAAGTACAGATTCAGGGAAGCGAAGGAGATACTTGACTCGCTGATAAATAGCTTGGGAGGTACTTGATACATGAAGAAACTATCTGACTGCACCGTGCTGATTGTTGACGATACCGAAGCAAATATCGATATTCTGGTGGACGCGCTCGAAAATGACTACGAGCTCTCCGTTGCCATCGACGGCGCATCCGCGCTCGAGAACATTGAAATCGAAAAGCCTGACATCATCCTGCTTGATATCATGATGCCGGGCATGAGCGGATATGAGGTTTGCAGCATATTGAAAAAAGACAGAGCCACTGCTGAGATACCTGTGATATTCCTCACGGCGATGACCGATGTCGACAGCAAAACCAAGGGCTTCGAGGTCGGAGCCGTGGACTATATAACAAAACCGTTCGAAATAATGGAGGTCAAGGCGAGAGTTCAGACGCATCTTTCGCTGAGAATGGCTAGGCTGGAGCTCTCGATGCAGAACGAAATACTCGAGGAAAAAGTGTTTATGAGGACAAGGGAACTTTCTCTTACTCAGGAAACGACAATCGAGGCTCTGGCATGCCTTGCCGAATACCGCGACCCGACTACCGGCGGGCATATCAAGAGAACACGGAATTATGTCAAAGTTATCGCCGAGGGTCTGCGAAAGCTGCCCAAATACGCGGATATTCTTACCGACGAAGTAATAAATCAGTTCTATCAGTCGGCCCCTTTGCACGACATAGGAAAAATCGGCATCAGAGACGAGATACTGCTTAAACCGGGTAAGCTGACCCCTGAGGAATATGAAGAAATGAAAAATCACGCTCAGATTGGCTACAACGCTCTGCGTACAGCGTCGCACAGACTGGGTGAAAACTCTTTTCTGAGATATGCCATGGAGTTTTCGAGATACCATCAGGAAAAATGGGACGGCAGCGGCTATCCGGATCATCTGTCCGGCGAGGATATACCTCTCGCCGGCAGGATAATGGCTCTTGCGGATGTGTATGACGCGCTTATCAGTAGGCGCCCGTACAAGCCGCCGTTTACGCATGAGGTGGCGCTGGCAATTATCAGCGAGGAGCGCGGAAGGCACTTCGATCCCGAAATAGCGGATGTATTTTTAGAGGCGAACGAGAAATTCAGACAAATCGCACTTAAGTTTGCCGACGAGGACGCAGACCTTCTGGCTTCCGCCGATACCTGCGCCGGCTGAAAACAAAGCACAACGAAAAACGCGTTTCCCCGTATGAAGCAGGGAAACGCGTTTTTTTGTGGTTTTATCTTGCGGAGGGACCTTCATTATTTACTCCTCAACGTTAAATCACCTTCGGGCATACAATGTGGAAGCTAAGTTAAGGAGGAAAAGAAATGAATAACCGAAACATGAACTGCGAGGACGCCCGGATTTCCCCCAAACGTCTCCAGCTTTATAATACGATGCGGCGGCTCTGGACGGAGCACGTTATGTGGACCCGTTCCTTTATCATCAGCACAGCTTTTGATTTGCCGGATCTGAACGCCGTAACCACGAGGCTTTTGAGAAACCCCGCCGACTTTGCTGATGCGCTCAGACCGCTTTACGGAGACATGAAAGCATTGAGATTCAAAAACCTGTTGACGGAGCATCTTGAGATCGGTGCGGCGCTTGTTAACGCGGCAAAGGCAGGGGACAGCGGGCTTGTTGATGAAAAGCGCAGAGATTGGTACGAAAACGCGGATGACATAGCCGGATTTTTAAGCGAGATAAACCCCTACTGGAATAAAATGACATGGCAAACGCTGCTTTACGACCATCTTAAAATGACCGAAAACGAAGCGACTCAAATACTGACGGGACAATATGAAGCCAGTATCGGACAGTACGACGCAATTGCGAAAGAAGTGTTGGAAATGGCTGATTATATGGCAACAGGAATATTCAGGCAGTTCAAACTCTGAATAGCGCGCAACAGAAAGAAGGACTGCCCTTAGCGGGGCAGTCCTTTTCAGCTTTTTTCTTTCGGTAGACGAAAGCGGCTTTCCGGAGCGGCTTTGATAACGAGCGTTTCACCCGTTCTAGGGTGAACAAGCTCAAGCAGGCTTGCATGCAGGCCAAGCCTGCCGAGAGAGCTTTGGTGACCCCCGTATTTTTTGTCGCCTACGATGGGATGCCCGAGCTCCTTCATGTGGACGCGTATTTGGTTTTTGCGTCCTGTCTCAATCAGTACGCGCAGATAGGAATAGCGGGCGTTTTCCTTTATGACCTCGTAACTCGTGACGGCGCGCTTGCCCTCGCCGTAAGATGCGGAATAGACGATGTGGTTTTCCGTTTCGCGGAGCAGGCTTTCGCGCCGCCCGCTTTTTTCGGCAAAAACACCCTCGCAGACGGCAAGATATTCTCTCCGTTTCACGATTTCGTCCCACGAATTCTTGAGCTTGTCATGAACCTCGGCGTTTTTTGCAAAAAGCAGTACGCCGGAGGTGTCGCGGTCGAGCCGATGGACAACATAGAGCGGATCAATTCCGCTGTCGCGCAGCAGCCTTATCGCGGTGTTTTCCTTTTCGATTTCGTTTGCAACGGAAAGCAGACCCGCGGGTTTGCAGACCGCAAGAAGGTCTTCGTCCTCATATATAACGGGGAGCGGCGAAGCGTATGAACTGCTCGCCGTAGACTGCGTTATCTTAATCGTCTGTCCGCGGCTTACGGGAAAATCGAATTTGCTCGTAACGGAGCCGCCCACGGAAATCATACGGTGCTCGAGAAATGATTTTGCCTTGCCGGACGGGAGATAATTAAGCTCCTTCCGAACCGTGTCCAGAAGTCTGCCGTCCTCCCTTACCTCAAAAACGATGTCATCTTTGATAGTTTTCAATAGCCGCCCTCCTTTTCACTAAAGATATTATACGGTACATTGTAGCATCATAACAGGGTTCGGGCAAGCATTTGCGGAAATTTCCGGTTTTTGAGTTCCCTACGGGAAAGGTGAGCTGTATTCTAAAACATTCTTGATTTGCGAATTACATTCTGTATAATGAGAGTCAGACGAAGCGTAAGGCAATACATTCTGAACCTAAGGGGAAAACAATGACTAAGACAAACGCGATGCGCCTGCTTGAGGCGTCAGGCATTGCTTACCGGACAACAGAATATGAATACGACGAAGCAGACCTCTCCGGCACTCACGCGGCGGAGGCAATCGGGATGCCGCCCGAGCAGGTTTTCAAGACTCTTGTAACAAGAGGAGACAAAACCGGCGTCACGGTTTTCTGCATACCCGTTTGCTGTGAGCTGGACCTGCGCAAGGCCGCGGCGGTTTCCGGCAACAAGAAGCTCGAGATGACCCATGTGAAGGAGCTTCTCGAGCTGACGGGCTATATACGCGGCGGCTGCAGTCCAATCGGAATGAAAAAGCTCTACCCGACCTATATCGACGAAACGGCGCAGCTTTTCGATGAAATTGCCGTCAGCGCGGGACTGCGCGGACAGCAGATAATAATTGCGCCTGACAAGCTGATTGCATACTTAAAAGCGCAGGAAGCCGACGTCACGGCATAAACTGCGAAGAAAAGAAGACCCGTTTTAGGAATAAAGCGGGTCTTTTGCATAGGATTTGGGATTTCACGCTTGACAAAGGGATAGAAAAGAGCTAGAATGCATAACGGTGTTATGTAAAAATACGTTGTTATAAATAATAACAACGCTCAACTTACTGCATCAAGGAGGTAATGCTGGTTGGCGAGAGAAGAACAGAAGCTGAGAAGCGACAGCGTGCGTCAGGCAATACTGGATTCCGCCCTTGAGATTGGATTGAAGGAAGGCTTTGAAGCGGTATCCGTAAGAAAGCTTAGTAATAAGATCAAGTATTCCACGGGCGTAGTCTATCATTATTTTAACGACAGGCAGGAAATCATTGACGCCGTGGAAGCCTCTGAAACTGCACGGTTCCGCGAGCTTGTAACAGAACTTGCGGACGATAGCAGGGGCAGCGCGTACAACGTGACAACGGTGTTTCATAGAGTTATGCGTTTGGCGCTGGAGGAGCCGGAAAAATACAATCTTATAGTTCTTCATAAATACAGCAGACATTTTCCGGAGACTCCGCTGTGGCTTTCACATCTGAGCGTGACGCTTAAAAGGGATATGGACGCCGGACTCGTAAGGCGGATGGATGCGGAAAAAGCCGCTTTTTCAATCTGGAGCAGCTTCGTCGGCTTCAACCTGATGATTTCCAGATTGCCAGAAGTGAGCACGGAGGAAGCGGAAAAGTTGTTTGAAATACAAAAAAATATCATTTTGAAAGGAATATTAAATAATGAGTGAAACAGGCATAATTTACGCAACAATGACTAAGCATTCAAAAAAGCTCGCGGAGGCGATAGGCAAGGCCCTGCAGGTTGAGGTACTAAATGTCAAGGAAAAACCCATTCTTGGCAAGACTGAGCTTCTGTTCATCATCGGCGGAATATACGGCGGTCAGAGTATGCCGGAAATGCTGGAGTATGTTAAAACTCTGGACAGCGAAACGGTTAAAAACGCGGCGCTTATAAGCTCCAGTGCTTCGAACAAGACCGGACAGGACGGCTTGCGCAGTGTCCTTGAGGAAAAGGGAATCAAGGTCGTCGGCGAATACCGCTGCCTCGGCGGCTTTCTGGTCGTGAAGCTGGGGCATCCCAATAAGTCCGAAGTGAGCGGCGCTGTCGACTTTGCAAAAAAGCTGGCTTGCTGAGGCACCTTGCGTATGAAAAAAGGAGTTAAGGTATTTCTTATAATTGCTGCCGCACTTGCCGCCGTCATTCTGACCGCTTTCCTTATTATGACGAACTCTTCAAACAAGGCGATGCAAGCAATGGTGTTTGAGAGCGTGGATATGGCTCGGACAGCGGACGGTACATATTACGGTGAAACCGATGCCGGAATGGTCTACGTTAAGGTCGCTGTGACAGTTGAAAACCATGCGATAAATAGTATCGAAATTATCGAGCATAGAAACGGAAGGGGAGCGAAGGCCGAAAGCATAACCGGCGACATCATCGCGCATAACAGCATCATCGTCGATGACGTCAGCGGAGCGACCCTCTCGAGCAAGGCAATAAGATGCGCCGTGGGCAAAGCACTAAAACAGAGCTTTGAAAAAGGTGTTTCTCAGTAACAAAAATGGCAGGGACAGCCGTAAGGAGTCCTTGCCAAAAGTTTTTATTCGGTCGGCAGGATACAGCATAAGAATACTAGTTTCTATTCTGTGTTGCTCCTTGAATTGCAGCAAAAGCCGGGCCGTTTGCAGGTGAAATGCTCCGGTCTGTTCGTGCGGTAAGGGCTGAAACCCTTGCAAATACGCGAAAATGAGTGTATTATATAAATATCGGTTCTGAATACTACAGGAGGAAAAAGCATGAAGACACTTAAACGGATAACGGGTATTCTGCTGATAGCCGCAATGCTGATAACGGCTCTTGCCGGCGTTTCTTTTGCCGCGACGAGCGACTATACTGTCGAGGGCGGTATGCTTAAAGCGTATTTGGGCTCAGGAGGAGACTTGGTAATTCCGGGCAATCTTGGAATTACTCGCATAGAAATGTATGCGTTTTCAAACTGCCAGACGCTGACTTCGGTAACCATTCCCGCGGATGTCGTTTTTGTTGACCCCAGAGCCTTTGTCTGGAGCAGGAAGCTGACGAGCATTTCCGTTGCGGACGGCAATACCAAGTATACCGGCGTGGGCGGCGTCCTGCTGAGCAAGGACAAAAAGACGCTGGTTACCTACCCCTGCGGGAAAACGGGAGATTACTCCGTTCCCTCAACGGTAACGGAAATTCTGACGATGGCTTTTACCGGCTGCGAAGGACTGACTTCGGTCACGATCCCGGAGGGTGTGGCGAAAATCGGCGGAAACGCATTTTCCGGCTGTTCCGGCTTAATATCGGCTGCGATACCCGCAAGCGTCACGAGCATCGGGTCACAGGCCTTCGGAACCTGCAAGGCGCTTACAAAAATAACGGTGGCAGGCGGCAGCGCGAATTACTCCGACTCGGACGGAGTGCTCTTCAGTAAGGACGGAACTGTGCTTATCCGCTACCCCGGAGGAAAAACAGGCAGCTACAAGGTACCCTCAAGCGTAAAAACCATAGAAAACTCCTCTTTTGAGGGCTGCGAGCAGCTTCTCGGCGTTACAATCCCGATGGGCATTACAAAGATCGAGGACTATGCCTTTTCAAATGACTATGCTATGACGAAGATAGTAATCTCGTCCTCTGTGACGCAAATCGGTGAAAACGTGCTCGACGGCTGCCCGAACACTACAGTTTTCTGCAGCGCGGGCTCCACGGCGGAGACTTACGCCAAGGCAAACAGCATAAGCTTCCTGCCGCTAAACGTCACCGCAGTCTCGACAGCTTCCTCGGTGCTTGTCAACGGCAGCTCCGTGGCTTTTGAGGCGTATAATATCGCCGGCAACAACTATTTCAAGCTCCGTGATCTCGCGAAGGTCATAAGCGGCACAGACAGACAGTTCAGCATAGATATTGACTCGGCGAACCGCCTGATATATCTTAAGACCGGCAAGAGCTACTCAGCTGTCGGAGGCGAACTGACTCCTCCTTCAACAAAAGGGAGCGTGACTGCGTCGTTTTCCACATGGACTGTTTTTCTAAACGGTACCGAGATAAGCCTGACAGCCTATAACATTAACGGTAACAACTATTTTAAGCTCAGGGACGTCGGCGAGACCATCGATTTCGGAGTGACCTACAGCGCAAAGACAAATACGATAAACGTCGACACAACAACGGGATACGTTCTTGAATGAGCTTAAACCTCAGGAGAATACGCAAAGGAGCGCGGCAGAAATGCCGCACTCCTTTTTTGCGTCCGGTGTTCAGCATTTTCCGCCGATCTTTTCTTCCCACCAGCCGAAAGCGATTCTGCCTGTGGCCGGAACCTCGTAACCCTCCTCCAAAGACAGGAAAACAAGAAAATTGCCGCCGGGAGGGAAGATGAGCTTGCCGTTTTCACTTTCGACCAGCGTCACCCCCGGCTGTCCTCTCCGGACAAAGGCTTTAACGCCGCCCGAAGGCTCTCCCCTCACTTCCGAGGCAAGCTGCAGCTTGATTTTCGGCTTCGGCACAGGACGGTAAGCGGTGTTTGAAGGCGTAACGAGGTCTGATTCTTCGGCTGTACCCGGGGGAACGGAGTTGAACCAGAACTGCGCCCTGAAGGGCGCCGCCGAAATATCCGTTACCGTCCAGACGTTGACAAAGAGGTTCACGCCGGAATCGGGCGGATTATAAAGCCTTGCCCAGGCGCTCGTACCGTTTCCGAAGCGCAGTTCATCGGCATAAGCGATGAAGTATTTTCCGATAGCCGATTCATAAAGCTCAATCGGAACGCTGACGTTTTTATCGAGAAAACAGAAGTCGATGCTCGTACTGCTGTCCGAATTTCTGAACATAAACTCACCCTATCAAATATTTACTGTCACCCCAATATATGAAGCCGGAGACAATTCTGCGCAAAAGAAGACAGGCGCCCATAAAATGAGCGCCTTGAGGAGGAGATTTGCCAAACCTGTTGTTCAGCTGTACAGCTTCCCGACAATCTTATTGCAGAGATTTACGGGAAGAATTTTTGCGATAAAAACAAACAGCCTGTACTTGCTTCCCGCCGTATAGAGCACCTTCGGGTTTTTCTTCTGCGATACTCTGAAAATGACGGAAGCTATATAGTCGGGGCTCATGCCCGAAAGCTCGTCTTTTTCCATAGAGGAAACAGCTTTTCTGATTGTCTCGCCGTATAAGTCGGAGCCGTCCTCATTCTTCTCTCTTGCGGCGGTGAAGCCCGTGTGGACGTCGCCCGGCATGACGGCGCTGACTCTGATGCCGAAAGGACGCACCTCGTTTGCGAGCGCGAGGGTCAGGGAATTTATGGCGGCCTTCGTCGCTGAATAGAAAGACTGGAACGGGATAGACAGCGGCGCCGCGACGGAACTGAGGTTAATTATCCTTGAGCCCTCGGTTTTTCGCAGATAGGGCAGAGCCTCGCGGCAGCAAAGAAAGGTACCGAAAAAATTTACGTCGAATATCCTGTGCGCCTGTTCGATACCCGTATACTCGACGGCTCCAGAGATACCCATTCCGGCGTTGTTGATAAGAAGGTCTATTCTGCCTTCCTTATCGAAAACCTCCTTGAAGGCACTTTGAATGTCCTCGGGCTTTGTGATGTCTGCGGTGATGTGTGTGACTCCGTTTTCGGTTTTTCCGGTACGGCTGAGTTCATACACCTTGCAGCCTTTTCCGGCGAAAAGGGCGGCGGTGCTTTTTCCGATGCCGCTGCTGCCGCCGGTAATTACAACTACATGACCCATTTTTCTCTCCCCAGAACCTCCGCTATAATGTCCATTGCCTCGTCAAGTATCGCCTCGTTGTGCGAAGCCATATAGCTTGTGCGCAGCAGGCATTCGGAGGGCGGAGTTGCCGGAGGCAGAACGGGATTGACATAGACGCCCGCCTCGTAGAGGTCCTTAGCTATTCCGAGGGTTCGCATCGTTTCATAGGTGTAAATCGGGACTATGGGCGTTGTGCTCTCGAGATGCTTGATGCCGCGCTTGGTGAGCCCTTCGCGTACATACTGGGAATTGTGAGCGAGCTTTGTGACAAGCTCGGGATGAGCTTTGAGCTCACGCAGAGCGGCAAGGGCGCAGGCGCAGCTTGCGGGGGTCATCGAAGCCGAAAAGATGAAGGGACGGGAGTTGTGACGCACATAATCCGCGACTCTTGACGAGGTCGCCATGTAGCCGCCGAGGCTCGCAAGCGACTTTGAAAAAGTGCCCATGTAGATGTCCACTTCTTTTTCAAGCCCGAAAAGGCTCGCCGTGCCGCGTCCGCCTTCGCCGACCACGCCAAGTCCGTGCGCGTCGTCGACCATCGTGCGCGCGCCGTATTTCTTGGCAAGTTTAACTATTTCGGGGAGCTTCGCGATGTCGCCGCCCATACTGAAAACGCCGTCCGTCACAATCAGAATGCCGGCGGTTTCGGGGACGCTTTTTATAATGCGCTCGAGGTCCTCCATGTCGTTATGCTTGTAGCGGAGCATCTTTCCGTAGCTCAGCTTGCAGCCGTCGTAGATGCTCGCGTGGTTTTCCTTGTCGCAGATGACATAGTCTGTACGCCCGACTATTGCGCTGATGATACCGAGGTTCGACTGAAAGCCGGTAGAAAAGGTGACGACAGCGTCCTTGCGGAGAAATTCCGCAAGCTCCGCTTCAAGCTCGAGATGCATATTCAAAGTACCGTTAAGAAAGCGCGAACCTGAGCAGCCCGTGCCGTATTTCTCGATTGCCCTGATGCCCGCCTCGATGACGTTCTGATTGATTGTTAAGCCCAGATAGTTATTCGAGCCGAGCATGATACGGCGCTTGCCCTCCATGATGACCTCAATGTCCTGACGCGACTGTAGCGCGTGGAAATAAGGATAGACCCCGCATTCCCGGACTTCGTCGGCAGGGGATCTGCGCTCGCACTTTTCAAAAATATCCATTGAAATTCTCCTTCAGCTAAGTGTTTTTTGCTCTGTCTCCAACGTTTTGGAAATCTCGTCGGCAATCTTACGCGACAGCTTTCTCAGAACTGCATTCTCCGCATCGGAAAAGTCTTTCGTAATTGAGGAAATATCGGGCACCTGACTGCCGTAGTAATCGAGAAACTTCTGGGTGACGGCAAGACGGCATTCGCGCTTGTCATTTTCGCACGGTTTCTTTTTTATATAGCCCTTGGAAACAAGCGAGACCACCTTGTATGAGGCGTTTGGCTGCGATATCCCGAGAAAGTCTGCAAATTCGCCGATTGTCGGCTCATCCAGAAGATGGATGACCTCGACAGAAAATGCTTCCGTCGCGCTCAAGCTGCCCTGCTTTTCGCTGATTGTGGCGAAAAGCTTCTGATAGTGTGCAAGACGGAGGTAGCGGTATAGTTCTTCAAAGTCTGTAGCCATACGTACTCCTCAAAATATAGATAAAGAATTTTATATATTTATTGATTACATAATAGCACCCGACTTTATCGGATGCAACTGAAAACTTAAACAATGTTTTTGTAAAAAACGACGCAACGTTTACAAAACGCACAAGGCGCTCAGTTTTTTGCCGACAGCGCCGTTTTTATTGCTTGTGACCAACAAAAGGAACGTCTGCGTGTGCAAAATTATAATATAGCGGGCTTTTAATTAGGGGAAGAATGTTGTATAATGCAAAATAATCATATTATATATTGGTGGGGAATGAACTGATGAAAAACGAAACGGTTTTGGTTCTTGATTTCGGCGGACAGTACAAGGAACTTATTGCTTCGCGCGTGCGGCAGCTTTCGGTCTATTCGGAGATTAAGCCCGGCAACCTGAGCGCTGACGAAATTAAAAAAATCGCACCCATCGGTCTGATACTCACGGGCGGCCCGAAGAGCGTATATGGTCCCGACGCCCCGAAATGCGATCCCGAAATATTCTCTCTGGGTATACCGGTTCTCGGTATCTGTTACGGAATGCAGCTCATGTGCTACACTCTGGGCGGAAAAGTCGCGCCGGGTAACGGCGGCGGGGAGTATGGCAGGATACGTACAAAGCTCCACACGGGGCACAGGCTTTTTGAAGGACTGAGTGAAAACGCCATGACTTTGATGAGCCACGGGGATGTGGTTAAGGAACTGCCCGAGGGTTTCACCCGCCTTGCATCTACTGCAAGGTGCAAAAACGCCGCCTGCGTCTGCGAAGGGCGTGGGCTCTACGCCGTACAGTTTCACCCGGAGGTCAGGCATACCGACAGGGGGACGGAGATTCTGCGCAGCTTCCTCTATACGATATGCAAAGCCAAGGGCGATTATAATATTGACGACTATCTCGAAGCGGCCGCTTCCGACATAAGGAAAAAGGTCGGGGATAACAGAATTCTGCTTGCGCTCTCGGGCGGGGTGGATTCCTCAGTCTGTGCCGCGCTAATCGAAAAGGCCGTTCCGGGTAAGCTCACCTGCGTGTTTGTCGACCACGGTCTGATGCGCAAGAACGAGGGCGACAAAATTGAGGCGGTTTTTGGCCGCAGACAGCTTAATTTTATCAGAGTCAACGCCGCCGACAGGTTCCTGCGCGAGCTGAAGGACGTTTCGGAACCCGAAAAAAAACGCAAGATTATCGGCAGAGAATTCGTCGAGGTCTTTAAGGAGGAAGCGGAAAAGCTCGGTAACATTCCGTTCCTTGCACAGGGCACAATCTATCCCGACATCGTCGAATCCGGCGGCGGTACGACGGCAACAATCAAGAGCCATCACAACGTCGGCGGTCTGCCGGAGAATATCGGCTTTGAGGGGCTTATAGAGCCGCTCCGCGGTCTTTTCAAGGACGAAGTGCGCGCGCTAGGAAGAAAGCTCAATCTTCCCGATGAGCTGGTCAACCGCCAGCCCTTCCCGGGACCGGGGCTTGCAGTACGCATCCTCGGGGAAGTAACGCCCCAAAAACTCGAAATCCTGCGCGAGGCGGACAGCATTGTCTGCGAGGAAATCGGGAAAATGAAAAATCCCCCCAGCCAGTATTTTGCCGTGCTGCCGGGCGTCCGCTCCGTCGGTGTCGCAGGCGACGAGCGAAAATACGACGATATTATCGCTGTCAGAGCAGTTATCACGAGCGACTTTATGACAGCGGAATACGCCCCGCTTACGCACAGCCTGCTTTCGAGAATTTCGTCGAGAATTTCAAATGAAGTCACTGGCGCGGGACGCGTAGTCTACGACATCAGCGGCAAGCCCCCTGCAACCGTCGAGTGGGAATGATTTGCTGAAACCCGGAAAGCCGCATAAATGCTAGGTTTTTAACCGGCTTATTTTCGCGGTGGCAACGTTTTGGCAACACTAATTGCATTATTCATATGAAAAGAGCTAACTGATTTTGAGTGTCAGTTAGCTCTTTTTTTGTTTGCTCTGGATAATCAGCTATGACTATCTCGTGAAAATGCTTATCTATCTCATCCTCCTCGAGGTAGTCAATAGAAACATCTTTCTTAAAACCGTGAAAATCCACACGGAAGTCATCTTGTATCGAGTCATATAAATCGTATATTTCATCAAAGCGCTTTTTGACTGCGTTTAATTCGATTGAAAGCACATCAAAATTTGACCTTCTCATTTTATGTACTACGTCAATTCGGTATGAATTAAATTCTTCGACTTATCCAATGAAATCTTCCTTCTGTGAAAAGCTAATAGAGGATTTGAGTTCATAGCCTTGAAAAACATCATGACCTGTATATTTAATATAGATACCGGTTGTGTGGAGCCACGGCTAGGCGATGACTCGATGATCTCTATCGACTGTACAGTGGTTGAAAATGAGGTAGCCGACGACCGATTTGAACGGTCGGAACTGGAATGGCTAATCTATAATGACCCGAAAGCATACGCTGATTTGATTCAAAATGGTGAGCCGGAGAAATATCTGAATGCGGTCACGGTGTACAGATTATTCGAAAGCTGAGCTTAATTACAACGCCGCCTGCGGGGGCAATTGATATGCTACCCCCAGATAGGACCGTGAAGTAAAAAACGCTGTCCTAACTGTAGGCGGATTCATGTCACAGAAAGAAAAAATGACCGCTGAAGAAAAACTGAGTAAAAAAGCTGTGGGAATGTGGAAAAGTCTACGACTTTACCACATTCCCACAGCCCCTGCTGCTAAAGGTACGGTACCACCCGTGAGGACAACAATTGAACCTAGGAATGAACGGTACCGGGCAGTATCAAGGAAGGCATCTGCATATTTAGTTCGAGGATACCTTCCTTGCTCTTTTGTTGTTCAGCCACCGATCATGCTCTGTAAAAGTACCGCTATCGTTTTTGCCGCCTGTGCGCGGGTGGCGTTTGCCGCCGGGGCAAAGCTGCCATTGCCGTTACCGGAAATGATGCCCGCCTGCTGCATGGCGGTTACCGCATTTGAGGCATAAGCGGAAATCTGCGCGCTGTCGGTGAAGGCAGCCACGCTGTTTGTTTCCGGCAGGGTATAACCAGCAACCTTGTCCGCATAGCGGGCAAGCATCACTGCTATATCCTGGCGGGTGATGGACGCATTCGGATTGAACTTTCCGTCCGAACCCGTCGCAACGCCTTTTTCATACGCCCACTGCACGGATTTAAAAAACCAGTCAGTTGTGCTTACGTCGCTGAACTCCGAAGATGCATAGCCGCTAAAATCGTCGCCGGACACTCTTGCGAGAACTGTTACGAACTGCGCCCTTGTTATATTTGCGTCGGGGCTGAAATTCCCGTCGCCGGTACCGCTTATAATCCCTCTCGCGGCGAGGTAACTTACATAGTCTGTGTACCAGCCGGATACATCCTTGAAGCTGACATCATTGTAACCGACCGCGTAGGTCGAAAAATGCTTCGCTGTAAAGTTAACCGTTTTTGCTGACGCATTATAGACGCAGTTAGGTACTGCCACGAGCTTGCCGCTGCTTGATACGTAGTAAATTACAATTTTATTTGCGTCCTCACCGTCCGCGAGGGTATACGGAATGCTGACCGTAGCTTTTCCTCCGCCAAAGTCGGAAATCGTAGTGCCACCGGATTTTACGCTTAACTCGTATACCGGTCTGCTTCCGATTTTTGCACGCTCAGAATCCGCTATACCCGATACATCAGCCTTTTTAGCCACGACTGAGTAATTGCCTCCGGTAGCCGCTTTAATCACGGCAAGCGCCGTTTTATCGAAAGTGACAGTGACCGGCGATGAGGAAGACGACGAGGACGAACTATTGTAATACGCAGTATATATTTTCATATCGGCACTTGCGGTATTGCTTCCGCTGCCAGCAACAAAAGTAATCTTCCCGTCGCTGCTTTCCGGCAGCTTGAAGGTGTCGCTGTATGCCCCGGAGGCGTCTGACTGTACCGCATTGAAATATAGAATGCTGCCGCTTTCATCCAGACCCATGATGCTGATAAATGTGCTTGCCGGAGCTGTTCCCGAAACGGTGATTTCCTCGCCGACAGTAGCAGTCGATAGATTTGTCTTTACGGTTATCAATGAATCGGCAAAGGCCGCGCTCTTAAGCAAAACGAACAAAAAGACAATCACGCCAAATGTAGAAAGAGCTTTTTTCATATCAATCGCTCCTATAGGACAGTCGGACTGCTGCCGGCGGCATTTGTAAGAGCATCAACAATATACACCTTTATGACATCCCCCGCCTTGACATTGAACGCCGCCGTTGCACTGCCGAGTGCATCAAAATTGCCCTTGCTTGCGTTTATTCCAAGCTGCTGTCCGTTTCTCATATGCACGAACAGGCAGACCTCGCTGCCGATGTGTCCGCTTACGGCTGAAATATTAACGCTGAAATATTTAAAGCCCGAAACACCAGTACTCACAGTCAGTATCGGGATGCCGTCGTCCGTGTAGCTGCCGGTGTAAGCTGTGTCGCCGTCCGATTCGATGAGGTATGCGCCGTTTCCGCAGCCTTTATTGATTTTTAGAGTGAAGGTATGCGTTTGTGTTACGGAGGCGTCGCCGCTATCTGTGACGGTAAGTTTCAGCTCATAACTTCCGATATCCGCACCCGTCAGCTTGCCGCCGGAGCTTACGGAAAGCACTCCTGCGGTGCTCAATTCAAGGCCGGAGGGCAGCGCCGAGCCGGACGCGGCCTCCCACGACCAGGTATATGACCCGCTGCCGCCGCTTGCCGATAGCGTCTTACTGTACGACGCGCCGACAATGCCGATTGGCAGGCTTTCCGTCGTAATCGTGATTGCCGGCTGACGAGTCACAGTGACGGTATACGTCTTTTTCGTAACTCCGTCCTTTCCCGTGACAACAATAGTGATTGTATTGCTGCCTACCGACAGAGCCACAGGCGTTGTGTCGTCGCCACCGTTCACCGTAACAGTCGCGTTACTGTCATTCGCAGTCGGTGTCACGGTGAGGTTTTCGGTGGAATGCGTAACCGAAGCGGTGTAGCTGTATGTTCCCGAGCCGAATGACGGTGACAGCGTCCCGGCGCTCAATGCGAGAGCACTGAGCGTTGCGTCACTTATGCCGCGGTTGACGGTTATCGTATAGGTCTTCGTCGCAGCGTTCTGAGCGATGACCATAAGCTCAATTTTGTTTTCCCCGACTGAAAGATTCACGCCCCTTGTGCCGCCCTGCGATAAAATCGCGCCGTTTACCAGCATAATCGCCTTGCTGTCGGAGGCCGAGGCCGTGAGGTTAATTGACGTGACGTCGCTTCCGACGCTGACGGAATAGGCGGTAGTATCCTTATCAAAGCTCAGACTGTCCGCGCTGAGCGTAAGGCTGTTCAAGTCCGCGTTGCTCACCGTACCGTTGACGGAGAGTATGTAGGATTTCTGGCTCAGCCCATCCTTCGAGGTGACAGTTACGGGAATGAGGTTTGCACCGTTTGTGAGAGCTACAGTGGATGAAGCAGTACCATTAACATTAACGTATACAGGTAACCCGTTTATATTTAGCGAAGACTTCGAATCACATAGCGTCACTGCAATTATTATACTGGTGACTGATGTGCCTGTTGTGTCAACGCTGTAGGCAACGATGCCTTTGTCAAAGCTTGAGGATAAACTCAGTGGATGACTGTCTTTGTCGCTGACCGAAAGCGCGGACAAGCTTGTTGACAATGAATAGGCTGTGATTACGTTTATATAACCGTTGATTGCGCCTGAGGCTTCATACAGGCCGCTGCTATTACTTGCACGGACTACGCAACCTCCTACGGTATGCCACAGATACAGGCAGCCGTTTGAGTCGGTTTTGCTGAAAAACTGACCGTCTCCGTCGACTGTATAGGACAGATTCTTGTTAGGCGGGAATCCGCTCACAATTGTTTTGTATAAATAGCTTGGATTTGAGGCCGATGGATGCACGGAATAGGAAATGTCCGCATTTACGGAGCCACCGCTGATGTAAAGCGCAGCGTCGCTGCCGTTGCTGCCGGCACTTCCCGGCTTATGATCATGGGTATCGCCGTATTCTTCATCACAGCTCACACCGCCGCTGCTGCCATCTCCTTTTCCGATGTCGGCTGTACTTCCGGAGGCCACGACTGTTCCGCTTGACACGTACACTGTGCCACCGCTGCCGCCGCTGCCGCCGTT
>Ga0074193_1000875_pt1 | contig 44051 bp, 43 predicted proteins | sample EPASupsiteHSE605_FD_64523 | JGI IMG/M metagenome (GOLD analysis project Ga0074193, IMG submission 64523) | Bioremediated contaminated groundwater from EPA Superfund site, New Mexico - Sample HSE6-05 | ecosystem: Environmental > Aquatic > Deep subsurface > Groundwater > Contaminated ...
CGCATACAGCGGTTGCAGTTAATGTCTGCAATCAATACAAGAAAGATACAGGGGATAGAAATCCTATTGTAATAGCGTCTACAGCGAGCCCATATAAGTTCTCGAAAAGTGTTCTCGAAGCATTGCAACCAGTCCCAAGTGATGCGGATGATTTTGAAATTGCTGATATATTAGCTAAAAAGACAGGAACACAAATTCCACCACAGCTTGCACAATTAAAAAGCAAGCATGTAAGATTTACACAGGTGTGTGAGAAAGATACAATGGAACAGCAAGTTTTTGATATGCTCAAAATTTAAATAAAAAGCAAAATGGCGGTGGAAAATTCCGCCGCCATTTTTAAAATTTATTTTTATAAATTATTTTATTAATTTAGTTGTGGGGATCTTTTTTAATCTTAAAAGTTCCACAGAGAGTATCTTCGCAGCGTGTAGTAGTTGGCTTACAGTTGCCAACTTCTATTGAGTTTGCAGTACATTCAAAATTTTCGTTGTGATAAGCACATTCTTCAACAAGACAATTAATTCTGTTCTTTTTTTCCATCGCCAATCCCTCCTTTCAACATTATTTTAACCAACAAACGAAAATAAATGAGGTTTATAAAATGTCAATTTTCGCAATTGGAGATACGCACCTTTCACTTTGCTCTGACAAACCAATGGATATATTTAAAGGCTGGAGTGACTATACAAAAAGACTCCATAAAAATTGGTGTGCAATTATAAACGAAAATGACACAGTTGTAATTCCTGGAGATATTTCGTGGGCAATGGATTTGGAGGGTGCAAAAAAAGATTTTGAATTTTTGAATGAGTTGCCAGGTAAAAAAGTATTGCTAAAAGGTAATCACGATTATTGGTGGGCGACAATGAAAAAAATGGATGAGTTTTTAAATGAAAATCAATTTAAATCAATTCAAATTTTATTTAACAATACAATAGAAATTGGTGATTTTGCAATTTGTGGTACACGAGGTTGGTTCTTTGATGACGATGCAAAAGATGCTCAAAAAGTTTTGGCAAGGGAAGTTGGAAGGCTAAAAATGTCAATTGATTGTGCAAAAGCAACAGGAAAAGAACCTATAGTATTTTTACATTATCCGCCTATAAATGAGCTTGCAATTTGTGAACCAATTATGCAAGTGCTTACAGAAAACAAAATTAGGCGTTGTTATTATGGACACTTACACGGCGAATCTTTAAAAAGAGCCTATAGAAATGAGTATGATGGTATAAAATTTGATGTTGTATCAGCTGACTTTTTAGAATTTTCCCCAAAATTAATCGAAAAATCTTAATTCAAAATTTTAACATTAAAAAATACTGGAAATTATAAAAAAATTCTGATATAATGAATTAGTTTAAATACAGCTAAAAAGAAGTAAGAAAGCAGGAGGATTTTTTTAATGAGTTTAAAAACTTCAAAGAAAATTGAAACAAATGTATATGAGCTTGAAGTATCGATAGATGCAGGCACTTTTGAGCAGGCTGTTCAAAAAGCATATAACAAGCTAAAGGGTAAGATTAATGTTCCAGGTTTCCGTGCAGGTAAAGCACCTCGCGCAATGGTTGAGAAACTCTATGGCGTAGAGATCTTTTATGAGGATGCTATAGAAATCGTTTATCCTGACGCTGTTGAAGCTGCTATCAAAGAAGGCGAACTTAACATCGTTGATATGCCTTATGATGTAGAAGTTCCTGAAATTGGTAAAGATGGTGCACTTATTAAGCTTAAAGTAACAGTTAGCCCAGAGGTTGAGCTTGGCGACTATAAGTCACTTGAGGCAACAAAGGCTCCTGTAACTGTTGAGGATTCTGAAATCGACGAGCAGATCAACCAGATGCTTGAGAGAAGTGCTCGTTTTATCAGCGTTGAAGATAGAGACGTAGCAGAAGGCGATATGGTAACAATAAACTTTGAAGGCTTTGTTGATGGCAAGGCGTTTGAAGGCGGTAAGGCAGAAAACTATGACCTCACAATCGGCTCAGGTGCATTTATTCCTGGATTTGAGGAGCAGCTCGTTGGTCACAAGTTGGGCGAAGAGTTCGATATAAATGTTACTTTCCCAAGCGAGTATGCAGAAAATCTTGCAAACAAGGATGCAGTATTCAAAATTAAGATAAACGAGATTAAGCAAAAGGAACTTCCAGAGCTTAATGATGAATTTGCAAAGGATGTCAGTGAGTTTGACACAATCGCAGACTTTAAAGCTGACCTTCGCAAGCAGCTTGAGAACAGAAAGCAGGATGAGGCAGAAGCAGGCGTTGACGATCAACTTCTTGAGCAGCTTGCTGGTCTTGTAAAGGCTGAAATTCCTCAGGTTATGATTGAAAGAAAAATGGACGATAGTGTAAATGAGTTTGCATATCGTATGCAGTCACAGGGCATGGATCTTGACACATATCTTCAGTTTACAGGAATGACAAAGGAAGATTTCCGTGAGAGCCTTCGTGAAAAATCAGAAACTCAGGTAAAGATTAACCTTGCACTTGATAAGGTTGTTGAGCTTGAAAAGATTGAAGTTTCAGAAGAAGCTATGGAAGAAGAATTTAAGAGACTTGCAGAAATGTATGGCGTTGATGTTGAGGTTGTTAAAAAGGCTATTCCTGTAGAAGATGCAAGCTCAGGACTTAGAACAACACAGGCACTTGAAATTATCAAGAAGACAGCAACAATAACAGAAGAGAAGGCTGATGCTGATAAGGCAGAAAAGAAGCCAGCGGCAAAGAAAACAACAGCTAAAAAAGCAGCAGATGATAAGGAAGAGAAAAAGCCAGCTGCTAAAAAGCCTGCTGCAAAGAAAGCAACAGCTAAAAAGTCAGACGAAGAATAATTATAAGATTATAATTAAATATACTTGTCAATAATTGATATAAGGAGGTTATACTTTTATGAGTTTGGTACCATATGTTATAGAACAGACAAACAGGGGTGAGCGTTCGTACGACATTTTCTCCCGTTTGCTAAATGACCGAATAATCGTACTTTCAGAGGAAGTTAACGATACAACCGCAAGCCTTGTTGTTGCACAGCTTTTGTATCTTGAGGGACAGGATGCGGAAAAGGATATAAGCCTTTATATTAACAGCCCAGGTGGTTCAGTAACTGCAGGTTTTGCAATTTATGACACAATGAATTATATCAAATGTGATGTTTCAACAATCTGTATGGGTCTTGCCGCAAGTATGGGAGCTTTCTTGCTTTCATCAGGTGCAAAGGGCAAGAGATTTGCTCTCCCGAATAGCGAGATAATGATTCACCAACCTTCTGGCGGTGCAAAGGGTCAGGCAACCGACATTAAAATTGTTGCAGACCATATCCTCAAAACAAAAGAGAATTTAAACAAAATTCTTGCTGAAAATACAGGCAAACCTATTGAGATAATAGCACAGGATACAGAGCGTGACAATTTTATGAGTGCTCAGGAAGCTCTTGAGTACGGTCTTATTGACAAGGTTCTTTTAAAGAGATAAATCTATGGAGGTATCCCGATGCCGAGAGATGACGAAAGAGATAATTCTATAATTCGTTGTTCGTTTTGCAATAAAACGCAAGATCAGGTAGAAAAGCTTATTGCTGGGCCTGGTGTGTTTATTTGTGACGAGTGCGTGGCTCTTTGTCAGGATATTATTGAGGAAGATGCACCACAACGTAAAAAGCAGACAACGATTAACACCAAAAAGGTCTTGCCAAAACCACAGGAAATAAAGAAAATGCTTGATGAATATGTTATCGGGCAGGAAAAGGCGAAGATTTGTTTAAGCGTTTCAGTTTACAATCATTACAAAAGAATATTTTATGGCAGTCATTTAGATGTTGATATTCAGAAGAGTAATGTGTTGCTTTTGGGACCGACAGGTGTCGGAAAGACAATGCTCGCACAAACACTTGCAAAGCTTCTTGATGTTCCGTTTGCTATAGCAGATGCCACTACACTTACAGAAGCAGGATATGTTGGTGAGGATGTTGAAAACATTCTTTTAAGGCTTATTCAGGCAGCTGATTATGATGTTGAGCGTGCACAGATGGGCATAATCTATGTTGATGAAATTGACAAGATAGCAAGAAAATCTGAAAACCCATCCATCACTCGTGATGTTAGTGGTGAAGGTGTTCAGCAAGCACTTCTTAAAATTCTTGAAGGAACAGTTTCAAATGTTCCACCACAGGGCGGTAGGAAGCATCCGCAACAGGAGTTTATTCAGGTTGACACAACCAATATTCTGTTCATTTGCGGTGGTGCTTTTGATGGAATAGAGAAGATTGTTGAAAAGCGTCACGGTAACTCTGGAATGGGATTTGGAGCAGAAGTAAAGGCTAAAGCTGAGATGGATCTTTCAGAAGCAATGGGAAACGTAATTCCACAGGATTTGGTGAAGTTTGGACTTATTCCTGAAATTGTTGGAAGAATTCCCGTAATAACAGCACTTGAAGCACTTGACAAGGAAGCTCTTGTTCGCATATTGTCAGAGCCCAAAAATGCACTGATAAAGCAATACAAAGAGTTGTTTAAAATGGATGATGTTGAGCTGGAGTTTGAAACATCTGCGCTCGAAGGAATTGCAGAGCAGACGCTGGAGAAGAAGACAGGCGCAAGAGGACTTCGTTCTATTATGGAAAAGGTGCTTTTGCCAATTATGTATGACATGCCTTCTGACCATACAATAGAAAAGGTAACGATTACAACACAGTGTGTAGATGATGGACTTTCACCACTTTTGGAGAAAAATCCAAATAGAAAGCCTACAAAGCTTTTTTCATCACCTGTTCCTGCAAAGAAATCCAGAGGAACAGCCGTATAACTGAATATTTTTAAAAGCGGGGAATTATTTCCCCGCTTTTTTATTTTATGAGAATAAATGTATAACATTAATTTTGACAATTGTTAATTGTTAATTGTTGATTATAATATGAAAATACTGTATAATAACCGCAAGCGGTTATTATAATGGTTTTATGCACCTCCTAAAGGTAATGTGCGGATTATACCATGTCGCTTTTAAATCATGGTATAATATCTAAACTGTTAAAGGTAACATTATTTTGTTTAAATAGATTTTTTTCAGTGGAGATAATTTATGAGCAGAACAGAACTGATAAAACAAGAATTACCAATAGTAGCACTAAGGGGACTTGTTGTTTTCCCAAATATGGTGTTACATTTTGATGTTGCAAGAAAAAAATCAATTGAAGCTGTTCGTGCCGCCATGGAGGATGGGCAGGAACTTTTTTTGGTTGCCCAAAAAGATTTGCGTACCGAAGACCCGGAACTTGAGGATTTATTTAAAATTGGCGTTGTTGCACAAATTAGGCAGATTGTACGCTTGCCAAACAGTGAAACAGTTCGTGTCGTTGTTGATGGACTAAGGCGTGCACAAATAGAAAAGATTGTTGAGGGCAAACCCTATCTTTGCGGAACAATAGAAGAAAAAAGGAGCGCAAAAATATCTGGAAAAAATGCAGATTATGAGCTGGCACTTGTAAGGCAAGCAAAAGATATTTTTGACGATTATGCAGATATTGCACCCGAAATGTCTCCTGACATTATGCTTAGTATAATGCTGGATGAGAGTTCTGACTCACTTTCAGACTACATTGCGTCAATACTCACCATTGAGTTTAATGAAAAGCAAAAGCTTCTTGATGAATTAAACCCAATTAAACGCCTTGAAAAGCTGTGTGCAATCCTTATCAAGGAAACAGAGTTGTTAGAAATTGAGAGCGATATAGCAAGAAGAGTTACAGAGCAGGTGGATAAAAACCAGAAGGATTATTACTTGCGTGAACAGATGAAAGCAATTTCAATCGAACTTAATGATGGCGAAGATGGTTTGAGCGAAATTGAAGACTTTCGCGAGAAAATAAGAGAGCTTAAAGGCTGTGATGAGGAAAGTCGGAATAAGCTTCTTAAAGAATGTGACAGGCTTGCAAAAATGGGCGGTTCCTACTCCTCAGAGGCAACAGTTGTAAGAAACTATATAACAACATGTCTTGCACTTCCTTGGGGAGTTCACACAAAGGATAATTTAGACCTTAACAAGGCTCAAAAGATATTGGATAAAGATCACTATGGACTTGAAAAGGTAAAAGAGAGAATTATAGAAATGCTTGCTGTACGCAAGCTTTCACCAGATATAACAGGGCAGATAATTTGTCTTGTTGGACCTCCAGGTGTTGGCAAAACATCAATAGCACGCAGTCTTGCAACTGCAATGGGCAGAAAATATGCAAGAATATCACTTGGCGGTGTTCGCGATGAGGCAGAGATAAGAGGTCATAGAAAAACCTATATAGGTTCGATGCCAGGTAGAATAATAAGTGCAATAACAACTGCGAAAAGCAGTAATCCACTTATTTTGCTTGATGAGATTGACAAGCTGAGTGCAGATTACAAAGGAGACCCTTCATCTGCATTGCTTGAAGCGTTGGACGGCGAGCAAAACTTTGCATTTGTTGACCACTACATAGAAATTCCATATGATTTGAGCAAGGTGTTGTTCATAACAACAGCCAATGATAAATCGACTATACCGCCAGCATTACTGGATAGGATGGAAGTAATTGACCTTTACAGTTATACTCATGAAGAAAAGTTCAACATAGCAAAAAAGCATCTTGTTCCAAAAGAGCTTGCTGCACATGGATTGAAAGCGGCTAATTTAAAGATTACAGATGAAGCACTTCGTGTAATTATTGACGGTTACACACGAGAAGCAGGAGTAAGAAAGCTTGAACGCCAGATTGCAAATGCTTGCAGAAAAGCGGCGGTAGGTGTTGCTAAGGACGATTTTAAAAAGATGACGCTTAAACCGCAGGATATAGAAGCTATTTTGGGACCTGTAAAATATAAACCTGAAAAGGTACTTTATGATGAGATTGGTGCAGTAAACGGACTTGCATGGACTTCTGTCGGCGGTGAAATGCTTAAGATAGAGGTTGCAATCTTAAATGGTAAGGGCAACATTGAGCTTACTGGGTCTCTTGGAGATGTTATGAAAGAATCTGCAAAGGCTGCAATAAGTTATATAAGAAGCAGGTCAAGTCAATATAATATTGACGATAATTTTTATAAAGAAAAAGATATACATATACATGTTCCTGAAGGTGCAGTGCCCAAGGATGGACCTTCCGCAGGCGTTACAATAGCAACAGCACTTGTGTCTGCACTTACTCAAACACCTGTTAGCGGTAAAATTGCAATGACGGGTGAAATAACTCTAAGAGGCAAAGTGCTTGCAATAGGTGGACTAAAAGAAAAATCAATGGCGGCATATAGAGCAGGAATAAAAACAATAATAATTCCAAGCGATAATGTTTCAGATATTGCTGAAATTGACAATGCAGTAAAACAAGCAGTTGATTTTGTGCCTGCTGATACATTGGATGAAGTTCTTAGAACCTCACTTATAAATTCACCGCTAAAGTCAAAAATATCTATAAAAACACAATATAAAAATGATGTAGGTGTAAGCTATGAGATTTGATAATGCAGAATTTGAAACATCTTTTGGAACCTTTGCACAAATGCCAGAATCCGTAAAGCCTGAAATTGTATTTTCGGGGCGTTCAAATGTTGGCAAATCATCATTGCTAAATAAAATTTTAAATCGCAAAGCTCTGGCAAGAGTCAGTGCGTCTCCAGGTAAGACAGTTACTATAAACTTTTTTAAGCTTGATAAAGCAAGGCTTGTTGATTTGCCTGGATACGGATATGCAAAGGTGTCACAAAGCGAGAAAATTCGTTGGGCAAAGATGATGGAGTCATATTTTAATTCAAACAGGGATATAAGGCTTGTTGTTCAGTTAATTGATATGCGTCATAGTCCAACAAAGGACGATTTGCAGATGCTGGATTTTTTAACACAGTTGGATTTTCCGTTTATAGTAGCACTTACCAAAAGTGATAAGCTTAACAAAACAGAATACAGTAATCAGCTTGAAAGTTTGAAACAAGAACTTTCGCAGTTTAATGTTCAGCAAATAATTCCGTTCTCTGCAAAAAGCGGAGAGGGATCAGACAAGATAAAGTCTGCTATTGAAAAAGCATTGGTATAAGTTGGGAAAAGGAGAAATAAAAAATGTTTGTATCTAACTGTTTATCAGTAAATGAAAAGGGACATCTCACAATTGGTGGATGTGACACAGTAGAGCTTGCAGAAAAGTATGGCACACCGCTTTACGTATTTGATGAAACGCAGATAAGGCAAAATTGCCGTGATTATGTGAAATCTATAGAGGATAACTATAGCGGTAAAGGTCTTGCACTTTACGCTAGTAAGGCGTTCTCATGCCTTGAAATGTGTAGGATTTGTGCATCAGAAAACATGGGACTTGATGTTGTGTCTGGCGGTGAGCTACATACAGCACTTAAAGCAGATTTTCCTGCAGAAAGAATATTCTTTCATGGTAATAACAAAACAAGGGCAGAGCTTGAATTTGCTCTTTCAAATGATGTTGGTAGGATAATTGTTGATAATATCACAGAACTTAATATGTTGAATGAGCTTGCTTATAAACATGATAAAATTGCAAAAATAATGTTCCGTATAAAGCCAGGTATAGATGCACATACACACAGTTTTATAAGAACAGGACAGATAGATTCAAAATTTGGCTTTGCACTTGAAACAGGCGAGGCAATGGAAGCTGTAAAGCTTACAAAGACTATGGAAAATGTAGAACTCTATGGTATTCACTGTCACATTGGCTCAAATATATTTGATGTTGAACCGTTTGAACTTGCTGCAAAGGTTATGCTTGAGTTTATTGCTAAAATAAAGGCAGAAACAGATATAGAAATATCAGAGCTTAATTTGGGCGGTGGTTTTGGTATTAAGTATTTGTCAAGTGATGAGCCTGTAGCTTATGGCGAATATATGGGCAAGGTTGCAAAGGTAGTTAATGAAACATGCCCACAGCTTGGCATAGTGACTCCAAAGATTTTGATTGAGCCTGGCAGGTCTATAATAGGTTCAGAGGGTATAACTCTTTATAAGGTTGGCAGTGTAAAAGAGATACCAGACATTCGTACCTATGTGTCAATCGACGGTGGTATGGTTGATAACCCAAGATATATTCTTTATCAATCAAAGTATGAGCTTATATGTGCTAACAAGGCAAATGAGCCTAAAACTCAGGTTGTAACCGTTGCTGGAAAATGCTGTGAGAGTGGCGACCTTATCCAGGAGGACACAAAGTTGCAGGAGGTTGAGCATGGCGATACTATAGCAGTTTTGTCAACAGGTGCATACAACTATTCAATGGCATCAAACTATAACAGAATTCCTCGTGCTGCTGCAATAATGGTAAAAGACGGCGAGGCAAGAGTGATAATAAATCGTGAGACTTATGAAGATATAACAAGAAATGATGTTTAATTATTTTATAACATTATAAATGCTATTACACCCGCACTTAATGTGTCATAAGTCGATAAGGATATTTTAAAGGCTGATATCAGTTGCTAACTGATATCAGCCTTTACTTCGCATATGAATAAGAATTATCGAACCAAAGGCAACTAAACTGTTTTTTGATTTGTTGCCTTTTTTCATGCTTATGCTCGGATAATTCTATACTAATAATTATAGTGTTTTATAACGGTAAGGGTGCAATGGAGTACATCTTGACAGCTATAATTATTTATAATATAATCAGCTTGTGGTCTTGGTTAGACCAGAACACAAGGAGGCCGTTATGCGATTTGGAGAAATAGTTGCACCAACAATAAAAGAATTGTTTGTAGAAAAAATTGAGGGAATGATTTTGTCTGGTCGGCTTGCTGCAGGAGAACGAATTCCACCTGAACGTGACTTGGCAGAGGAAATGAAAATATCTAAAACCGTTGTTCATGCGGGTATGCAGGATTTACAAAGAATGGGATTTATAAAGGTGCTTCCGCGTCAAGGGACTTTTGTATCTAATTATGCTGAAACAGGAACACTTGAAACACTTAATGCAATTTTAAGATATAATGGAGGGCAGTTTGACAAAGCAAACACAGAGTCATTATTTGAGTTTAGACTTGCATTGGAAGGTGCGGCATTTAAAAAATTTGCAAAAGAACATACCGATGAAGATATTGCAGCTCTTGAAGAAAAGATAGACGATATTAGGCGTGCTTGTGAGCAAGCTGATGATAACGATTATGTTGATATTGCAAACCGAATTTTTGATTTTCATCATGCATTGTGTGTGCGCAGCCGTAACATGATTCTTCCGCTTGTCCTTAATGCGTTTAGAGATGCGGGTATAATATTTTGGGAAAATTCCGTTAGAATATATGGCAAGGAACAAAGCATAAAACATTTAGAGATTTTTATTTCATATTTAAAAAAGCGTGATGCTGAAGGTGCTACAAATTACCTTCAAAATGGATTTGATCATTATCTTTCTACTATGTAAATTATAAATAAAATGTTTCAATAAAATTAAAATATTCATTTGTCCTAGTCTATTGAATAGAAGAGCTTCTTTTATACCATAATTTTCATTTTATACCATAAATTCGTTAATAAATACATATATTTTTCTATAAAGTTCAATTGTTGATGATTGCATTTTAACTTAAAATATGTTAAACTTTAAACAAAGATGTGGTTTGACCACGAGTTGATGAAAATTAATTTATTTTAATACTGAACGGAGGTAAAAAAGAAATGGATAATTTCAGGGTCCTTGAAATTAAGCAAAGTGTTTTTGAAGACAATAACAAACAAGCGGATTTAATTAGAGAAGAATTGAAAAAAGAGAAAACTTTTCTATTAAATTTAATGTCATCACCTGGTTCAGGTAAAACAACAACACTCTTAAAAACAATTGCTGCGTTGAAAGATGAAATTAATATTGGTATTATGGAAGCTGATATTGACTCGGACGTTGATGCTCACACTATTTCAAAAACTGGTGCTAAAGTAATTCAATTGCATACAGGTGGCATGTGCCATCTTGATGCAGATATGACAAAGCAAGGTTTAGATGGTCTTGGAACGGACGGTTTGGACTTTGTTGTTTTAGAAAATGTAGGTAATTTGGTATGCCCAGCAGAGTTTGACACAGGAGCATCAAAAAATGCTATGATTTTAAGCGTGCCAGAGGGAGACGATAAGCCTTTAAAATACCCTCTAATGTTCTCTATTGTTGATGTTTTATTAATTAATAAGATTGATGCAATGGACTATTTCGATTTTGATTTAGAGGCATGCAAAGAGCGTGTTAAAAAATTAAACCCAAATATAAAAGTTATTCCAATCTCTGCTAAAACAGGTGAGGGAATTGATGAGTGGGCTAATTGGATTCGTACTGAAGTGAAAAAGTGGAATGAAAATTAAGCATTATATTTAAATTATAAATATGGGGGAAATAATAATGGCAAAAGAAAAAGTGTTGGCATACGCCAACAAAATCAGCAACTTAAAGCCAGGTTCAAAAAATGCGATTAAAGAAACAGATCCAGAATATAAAATTTTGGAACCAGTTGTTTCAGAAGAAATGGCAGAGGCAGCACTTTGCATGGAGTTTCGTAATCCTTTGAGTGCTGCAGAAATTGCTACTAAGTGTGGCAAAACTGTAGAGGAAACAGAGAAACTTCTTTGGGAGTTGGCAGATTCTGGTGCAGCTTTTGTTAGAGAACTTGATGGTGTTAATAAATACTGGCACGAAATTTGGGTTCCTGGCCACATGGAAATGATGGTTAACCATAAGGGTAATGTTAAAAAGTACCCAATAATTGCTGAGTGTTTTGATGCATATGGTAAAAAGAAGGGCCCTATGGGAGCTGGAAGAATTCCTATAGGTATAGGACCAATGCGTGTTATTCCTATTGAAACAGCTATTTCAGGCGAAACCAGAAGAGCATCTTATGAGGAAGTTTCTAAATACCTCAATGATAATGACCTTTTCTCAGTTTCTGACTGTTCTTGCCGTACATCAAGAGAAGCAATGGGTGAAGGTTGCGGTCACTTAAAAGAAGATATGTGTATTCAGATGGGACATGCTGCAGAATACTATATTCGTACAGGTAGAGGCAGAAAAATCACTCGTGAAGAGGCTTTTGAAATTATACATAGAGCAGAAGAAAATGGCTTGATGCATCAGATACCTAACTTAGATGGTTCAGGAAAAACTCATGCTATTTGTAACTGCTGTGGATGTTCATGTTTTGCTTTAAGACTTGCACAGATGTGGACAAATCCAGATATGGTACGTTCAAACTATGTTTCACAAGTTGATAAAGATAAATGTGTTGCTTGCGGTGAATGTGTTGAAAACTGTCCTACTAATGCATTACAATTAGGTCAGAAACTCTGCACAAAAACACCTATTGAAGAGAAGAAGAGAGACCTTCCATACGATACAGAATGGGGTCCAGATAAATGGAATCCTGATTATCGTATTAATAGAAAAGTTGTTGTTGAAACAGGCACAAGTCCATGTAAATCAGAATGTCCTGCGCATATAGGAATTCAGGGTTACATAAAGCTTGCATCTCAGGGCAAATATACAGAAGCGCTTGAACTTATCAAGCATGAAAATCCATTCCCAGCAGTATGCGGACGCATCTGCCCAAGAAAGTGCGAATCAGCTTGCACCAGAGGCGATATCGACGATCCAATTGCTATTGATGATATTAAGAAATTCATTGCCGAGCAGGATTTGAACATGGATGTTCGCTTTATACCTAAAAAGAGACATGAATATGGAAAAGAAATTGCCGTTATCGGTGCTGGTCCTGCAGGACTTTCATGTGCTTACTATTTGGCTATTGATGGTTACAAGGTAACAGTATTTGAAAAGCAAAAAGCACTTGGCGGTATGCTTACACTTGGTATTCCAGCATTCAGACTTGAAAAAGATGTAGTTAACGCAGAAATTAACATATTAAAAGAACTTGGCGTTGAGTTTAAAACAGGTGTTGAAGTTGGCAAAGATGTAAGCATTAATGACTTGAGAAGCCAGGGATATAAGGCGTTTTACCTTGCGATTGGTGCTCAGGCAGGAAGAAAGCTTGGTCTTGAAGGCGAAGATGCAGAAGGCGTTGTTACAGGCGTTGATTTCTTACGCAATGTAAACCTTGGAAACGAAACTAAGCTTGATGGCAACGTAGTTGTAATTGGTGGCGGTAATGTTGCTATCGACGTTGCAAGAGTTGCGACAAGAGTAGGTGCTGCTAAGGTTGACATGTTCTGTCTTGAAAGCAAAAAAGAAATGCCTGCACTCCCAGAAGAAATCGAAGAAGCAGAGGCAGAAAACATTGCGATTAACAACTCTTGGGGACCAAAGCGTATCGTTGTAGAAAACGGCCGTGTTGTTGGAGTAGAGTTCAAGAAGTGCGTATCAGTATTTGATGCAAATGGCAAGTTTAATCCAACATATGATGAAAATGAAACAAAGGTTGTTGAAGCAAACCATGTATTGCTTTCAGTAGGTCAAGCAATGGACTTTGGTAATTTAATTGCAGATAGCAAGGTTGAACTCAATCCAAACAAAACAATAAAAGCTGATGCCGTTACTTACCAAACAGCAGAGCCAGATGTATTTGCTGGTGGTGATGCATATACAGGTCCAAGATTTGCTATTGATGCTATTGCTGCAGGTAAAGAGGCTGCAATTTCAATCCATAGATTTGTTCAGCCTGGACAGAGCTTGGTTATCGGACGTAACAAGAGAGATTATCGCTCATTTGACAAGGAAAATCTCAACCTTGAAGGCTATGACAGTATTCCAAGACAAAAACCGCTTCATTCTGATGACAATAAGGCAAAAGAAAGCTTCAAGGATATTCGTGGCACATTTACAGAAGAGCAAATCAAGAAGGAAACAGAGCGTTGCCTTGGTTGCGGTGCTGTAGTTGTTGATGAATTTATGTGCGTAGGATGTGGTTCTTGCACAACAAGATGTAAATTCGATGCTATTTCACTTGTAAGAAAGTATGACAATGAAAGCATAGAATTTAAAGATATGAAACCTACAATTATAAAATATAACATTAAACGCAAAGGTAAAATTGTTGCTAAAAAGGTTAAGAATATCTTTACAAAAGATTAATCTTCGAACATGTCTAAACATTGTAAAGGCAGGTGGGTTAAATGCACGAATTAGGAGTCGTAATTGAAGTTGTTAAAACAGTTGAGAATTTTGCTAAAGAAAATGATATAAAAAAAATCGATTCTCTGGTTTTACAAATAGGAGAGTTATCTTCAATGATTCCAAAATATATTGAAGATTGTTATCCTGCCGCAGTTGACGGTACAATAATGCAGGACACAAAATTGGAAATCGAAATTTTACCTGGTAACGGTCTTTGCAAACAGTGCGATAAGGTTTTCAATGTTTTAGAAAATGAAGGTTTATGTCCTAACTGCGGGATTAAAGATTTTGACTTGTTAAGTGGTAGAGAATTCTTTATAAAAGAAATCGTTGCCTGCTAGAACTAGACTGAAACACTAAAAAGACCTCTTTTAACCTTTATTGGTTAGAAGAGGTTTTTTTATGTTTAGCTAAAAAATTTAAAATAGAATGGTTGAAGTATTTAATGAACACATACAAATTAGTGTAACAATGAAGTAAAAGATATATATTAATTTTTGTTTTGGTATGATATTATGTAAATATAAAGGTTGTAAAACAGGGGGATATCTATTTTGGAATTATACGATATTATAATTGTTGGTGCGGGACCAGCAGGCTCAACTTTTGCAAGAATTGCAAGTAAATCTTATAAAATATTATTACTTGACGGGTCAACAGAAAACGGAAAACCTTGTGGTGGCTTGCTTGCTCCAGATGCACAAAAAGCACTGGCGTGTTTTGACCTTACTTTGCCAAAGGACGTTTTAGTTGACCCTCAAATATTCTCAGTAAGAACCATTGATTTAGAAACTCAAAAACAGCGTTGGTATCAGCGCATGTATGTTAATGTTGATAGAAAAAAGTTTGACGATTGGTTAATATCACTTGTGTCCTCAAATGTAATTATTGAAAAGGGAACTTGTGAAAAAATTGAAAAAGAACCAGAAGGGTATATGGTTAAATATAAAAATAAAGATGGAGAAGTAGTTAGTGTTTGTGGAAAAATTTTAGTAGGTGCTGATGGTGCTAAATCCATTGTTCGTAACATCTTCTTTCCAAAGCTTTTGACAAGAAAATATGTGTCTATACAGCAATGGTTTAACAAGAACAGTGAAGACGCTAGCCCGTTTTATTCATGCGTATTTGACGCAGAAACAAGTGATTGTTGCTCTTGGTCTATATTTAAAGATGATTACATTATTTTTGGTGGTGCATTTGCACCCGAAAATTGCAGAAAGAATTTTGAAGAACAGAAAAATAAACTAATAAAATTTGGAATACCTTTGACGCAACCCGTAAAAACGGAAGCGTGCATAGTATTACGCCCAAAATCATTAAAAAGTTTTTGCTGTGGAGCAGATAACATTTTTTTAATTGGTGAAGCAGCTGGATTTATCAGCCCAAGCTCTTTGGAAGGAATAAGCAGTGCGATTAACAGTGCAGTCATGTTAAATGAAAGTTTGACTTCAAATAAAAAGGACAAGCACAGAGAGTATGAAAGAAAAACAATGTCATTACGCTTAAAATTAATTGCAAAAAACTTAAAATGCCCATTTATGTATACTCCGTTTTTAAGAAAGCTTGTAATGGAGTCAGGATTTACTAGCATAGATGTATATCGAAGATAATTTATTATTCGTTTTTTATAAAAGACCTCTTTTAATCAATAAGATTTGAAGAGGTCTTTGTATATTTGATTATTTAGTTTTTCCAAGTTCTTTTGCAATGTCACTAAAGTAATACACGACGCAACCATCTTTATATATAAGAACAAGCTTATCGTTTCTATCGTCATATTTAAAGGTTTCTTCTGGGTGAAGTTTAATATAATCCTCGTCTTTGCCAAATCCAAGTAAAAATTCATTTCCTTCATCATCAAATGGTATTTTGAAGTGCTTTTTTACTTTATAATATCCCAAGCATGTGCTCACTGCATTGCCTTGATTATCATATAAAATATAATCTGGACATTGAGGGTCAATACATTGTCCATCCTTTATTTTAAGTTCAAAATTAACATCTCCATTATCAGCTATAGAATATGTAACTTTAACATCATTACGGCTGGCGAGAAGGCCAATTGGACTATAGAAAAAGATTATACCTAAAGTTAAAAGAATAATTAATAATAAAATAATTATAATGTTTCTTATAATCTTCTTCTTTGACTTTTGGGATTTCTCATTTTGCTTTGAATTTTGTTCCTCTTTTTCCTCAACCAATACTTTATTTTCGTCCATAAAACCACATCCTAGATAAATTTTGACATCTTATATTTCTAATATAACATAAGTCTTTGTGAATATCAATCGCATAGAACTACTCTAAACAGGGTGTTTTAATATTATGTAAAATTAGTGTTGCCTTGCTTCTAGTCGCTTTGCAAACTCAACCAAGAACTCTATTTTGTTCTGATTAAACGTTTCAAGAGAATCTATAGCTTCGTTCGTAAGTTGAGTTACAAGTTGCCTTGATTGATCAAGTCCAATTAAAGAGGGGAAAGTGGTTTTTTTACGTTTAACATCGCCCATTGGCATTTTTCCGATTTCTTTACTGGTAGCGGTAACATCCAAAATGTCATCAACAATCTGAAATGCAAGTCCTATTTTTTCTGCATAATTCTTTGCAGCAATAATTTTCTTTTGGCTTGCTCCTGCCGCAATACAACCCATTTCAGCGACAGCATGAAAGAGAATTCCAGTTTTCATATAATAAATCTTTTTTAAGGCGTTAATGTCAATTGGATTATTTTCGTTATTAATATCAAGAGTTTGGCCGCCAACAAGTCCATCAACGCCAATGGCATTAACAAGTGTCTTAGCGGCCTTTAAAGCGGTAAACTTATTTAAGCTATCATCAGAAATTATAACTTCAAATGCCATTATAGATAAAGCGTCAGATGCAAGAATGGTAACAGATTCGCCGAATTTCACATGACAGGCAGGTTGACCCCTTCTCATAGGTGCATTATCCATTGCTGGCAAATCATCTTGAATAAGTGATGTAGAATGAATTAATTCCAATGCACACGCAAACGGTAATGCATGCTCTGGCTTCTTGCCGCAAGCTTTACAAAATTCAAGAGCAAGAACTGGACGTAGTCTTTTTCCGCCATTTAGAATGCAGTATCTCATGGCTTGAGATACAACATTCTCTTGGTTTTCATGTTTGTTGAGGAGTTGATTTAGGTTGCTGTTAATCAAGTCAACATCAAGCTGATAAACATCATCATAGTTAAAATCGTTCAATCAAATTCCCCCTCATATTAAAAAACACTTGTTTAATAATATGTATGAAGGGTGAATTAATATAAGCGATACTATATATTTTCTTGATTATCAAATTGATAAGTTTTTTTGTATATTTTAAATGTTGAAAAATGTTGCAGTTAGTTAAATAATAAAGTATAATTGCAAAGTGCTGTTTTTTGAATATAATATCTTTTGTAGTAGGAGTTAAAAATGACAAACATTATTCTTTTGGGACTTGTCAGTTTTTTTGCAGACATAGCCACAGAGATGGTCTATCCTCTTGTTCCGTTGTATCTTACAGCGGTGTTTGGTGCAACGCCTGCACTTATTGGACTAATAGAGGGCATAGCAGAGAGTCTTGCAAGCTTGCTTCGTATTTTTAGCGGATATATCTCAGATAAATATAAAAAGAAAAAGCCACTTGCTTTTGCGGGCTATTCCACAGGACTAATCTATAAAATTGTGTTGGTTACAGCAACCTCTTGGGCTGGAATTTTGGCTGCAAGAGTTATTGACAGAATAGGCAAGGGAATAAGAACAGTGCCAAGAGATGTGCTGGTTAGCGAGAGCGCAGATAAAGACCAGCTTGGTAAAGCGTACGGATTACATCAATCGCTTGATATGGCAGGTTCGGCAATTGGAATTCTTCTTGCATTCTTTTTGCTAAAGAGTGTATCTGGGGCAGACGATTTAAACTTTAAATGGATATTTTTAATTTCAATGATTCCAACGGTTATTGGTCTTTTTATTATACTTTTTGTGAAAGAAAAGAAGTCAACAAAAGCTGTGCAAAATCCAGACCCATTTTGGAAAGGTATGAAAAAGCTAGATGGTAATCTAAAGCTTTATTTGCTTGTCGCATTTATATTCACACTTGGCAACTCATCAAATGCATTCTTGCTTCTTCGTGCTAAAGACGTTGGGTTTAGTGATACTACTGCAATCTTTTTATATTTTATTTATAATATAACGGCGTCAATTCTTGGAATGCCACTCGGCAGGCTTTCAGATAGGATAGGTAGAAAAAGATTGCTTGTTGAAGGCTACATAGCTTTCGCACTGGTTTATGCGGGGTTTGCATTTGCAACAAACAAACCAATGCTTATTGCAAGCTTTGTGCTTTATGGAGTATATTTGGCAGCAATAAAGGGTGTTGAGCGTGCGTTTATTGCAGAGATAGCACCAAAGGAGTTAAGGGGAACAATGCTTGGTCTTCACTCCACAATTGTTGGCGTAGCACTTTTACCAGCAAGCACAATAGCGGGGCTACTTTGGACGGGTTTTGGAGCAAAGGCACCGTTCTTGTTTGGGTCAGGAATGGCAATGATTTCAGCTATAATACTTATAGTACTTCTTCAAAAACCTGAGCTAAAACAAATACAAGAAGATTAAAATCTCTGTAATAGGTAATACAAATAGAACTCGTAAAAAATAAAAAGAGGCATATTAATTTCTTTCTTTGAATTTTTCAATATATTTATTATAAATAAATATATTTTTTGGACTGGTTTTATACTATTTTAAAAATATAAATAGTAAAATAATCTGAAAATTATATTTAGAAATGTTCGTTTTATAAAGCAATAATTAAAAAGCATCCCCATTTTCAAATCAAATGGGGATGCTTTTTGCTATTATCTTTTTAAGTTTCATAACATCTCTTGGATATTGCTAGTTTATATATTTACAAGTTTTGCTATGGGTTCCTGTACTACATATTTATAAATAGAAATCATTAATAATATTAAAGGCAGTTTGAGGTGATGCACATATTATAACAATGATATAATCTCCGTGAAGTGAGACGGAATTTGCATCGATTTTATTATATTCTTTCGCATTAAGATTTTTAAAACTTTCAGATTTCAATTTTACTTTTTCCATTAAAGCATCAATAATTACTTGCCGTTCTTTGCTATCTAAAATTTTGAACACTGCAATTTCATCCGCACATCCTTCTGTCTTGGATGCAAATGCCGAAAAATCATCAAGATAATCAGAATTAAATCCGTAATGTACAGAAATATCCTCAATATCAAGTTCAATCATATTTTCAAGATTTAATTCTTTTATTAAAGTGGTAGAAACCTGTTTTGAAGATTCAGGCTCGAACTTGCCTTCATGAATTTTAGCTGCGGAAAGGTCTTTTGCATCTTTTTTTATACCACAGCCGACAAATAAAATAACCACGGCAAGAACTATAATTGATAGGTTTAGTTTACGCATGGCTCTTACCTTCCTTTAAGACATGTTAACATGTCATTGCCTATGTTATAATAATCTATTTTTAAAATTATTATTGAGTTTATAATCTTCTTGCACAGCAAATTGCGAATAAAACGCTTGTTTGATAACTTCAAAAATATTATAGCAAAAAGCGGTTTTTAAATGTAGCAAATTGTAAAATCAAGTAATAAATAATTAATTTATGTATATTATTATAACATATTGCATGGGCTAAAATCGTTTCAAAACAGTTACATTTAGTTACAGTTTATGTATAAACAGGCCACTCAAAAGTTTTGGTTCAAACCAAGTTGATTTCGGGGGCATGATATTGCCAGAGTCAGCAATTGCCATAAGTTCGCTAACGGTTGTTGGGTACATAGAAAATGCAACTGTCATATCAAGTCCAACACGACGCTCAAGTTCTGCAAGCCCACGAATACCGCCAACAAAGTCGATTCTTTGTGATGTGCGGGGGTCATCAATTCCAAGTATGGGGCAAATAAGATTGTTTTGCAAAATTGAAACATCAAGTGATTCAACAGGATTATTTTCATCAAATGTACCTGGCTTTGCTTCTAACTTATACCACTTGTTGTTTAAGAACATACCAAATGTGTGAGCACTTTCAGGGCAATAAGCACCGTTTTCTTGTGGCTCTGAAACAACAAATTTATCTAAAATTTTGTTTAAAAATTCTTCAGTAGAAAGTTCGTTTAAATCTTTAACAACTCTATTGTAATCCATTATTGCAAGCTCGCTTGCTGGAAAAGCGACAGAAAGAAAAAAGTTAAATTCCTCTGTTCCTGTGTAGTTTGGATTTGCCTGCCTGCGTTTAAGTCCAACTTTGACTGCAGATGCTGCACGATGGTGGCCGTCAGCAATGTAAAGTGCATCTACTTTACTGAATGCATTTTGAAGAACTTGGGTTGTACGCTCATCGTCTAAAACCCACACAGTATGGGCAATCCCATCATCTGATACAAAGTCATAAACAGGTGAATGTTCATCTTGCCAGGCACTAACAACAGCATTAATTTGATCGCTGTCTCTGTAGGTCAAAAATATAGGGCCAGTATTGGCATCGCAGTAATCAACATGATTAATTCTGTCTTGCTCTTTATCAGCCCTTGTAAATTCATGTTTTTTAATTGTGTTGTTTATATATTCATCAATAGATGCACAGCCAACAAGTCCTGTTTGGCTTCTGCCATCCATGATTTGTCTGTAAATATATATGCAGTTTGTTTCATCCTGCTTGCATATGCCTTCACTTGAAAGCTTGTCCAGGTTTTCTCTTGCTTTTAAATATACCTTCTCGTCGTAGATAGGAATACTTTTATCAAGGTCAATCTCAGCTTTGTCAACATGCAAGAAAGAGTATGGCTTTCCCTGCACTATAACTCTTGCCTCATCACTTGTCATAACGTCATACGGAAGTGCGGCAACGCTCTTTGCGTATTGTTCGGTTGGTCTAATTGCTTTAAAAGGTTTAAAAATTGCCATTGATTAAAACACTCCTGTCAAAAATTACAGCTCAAAATCCTCTTTAGAATACTCTTTAAGCTTGGGTTGCTTTTTAGGTCGCCTTTTAAGCGGGTCATATTTAAAATGCCTGCAAGATGAAGACGGAGACATAACACCTTTTTTTGAACACAAAACAGACTGAAAGTCAGGCGACAATCGCCCAAAATTGCAATATTCACACGCAGGTGAAATGTTTGCGTTAAAAAGCCTTTGCATATTTCTAAAGCTCCTTGCTGTTTTAATACACAAATTTTAACATATTTCCCGTTTTGTATCAAGGTCTAAAATTAGCAGAGCACTCATAATTAACAGAACAGCGGCAGTAGGGGCAGATACAGAAAAAGCAGCGTCAAACGCAAGCGAATTTGATGAGAATGTTTGTACATCGCACGGAAACATTTCCAAAAGTTGTGCACACACAAAGGATGCGACTGTTCCGCTTGCAAGACGAGCGATAAAAAAGTGCATAATGTTGACGCCAACACCTTGCAGATATTGTAATATCTGGCAGTGAACGCAAAGCCCTGACCAACCAAGAATAAAAGCGATAACAGGAATATCAAAAGTACCTGCAGCCGCCTTGCACCCCGATGTTACTTCAAGAATGCATTTGAGAGAAATGGATGTATTTTCATTAATGGGTATAAGCGATATTAGTGAACCAAGACATGAAAATAGTATTACCCAAACACATACAGAAAATATTGCTTGGGCACCGTCGGATGCAGAATTAGTAAATGCATATGCAAGACTTTTATCTTTTGCATTAAGAGGAGTTTTAAACATTGGTGATAGGTCTTCATATGTGTCCATAACGGATGTAACGATGCCAATTAATATTGAAGTTATGCACAGCGAAGCAAAGAGGATAACGCCGACCTTTGAACTGCCCAGCATTGCAAATCCAACAGCGTTTATTACAAATGCAGGCCCTGCATTGATGCAAAACAGCATCATTCTTCGTGCTTGTGCCATGGTTATTTGATGGTTTTCAACCAGTTCATATGTCATCTTTGCTCCAACAGGAAATCCACCAATAAGACTCATAAAAATAACGCCAGCAGCACAACCGGGCAATTTAAAAAGCAAGCGTGTAAACGGCTCAAACAAAAAACCGAATTTGGTACAAAATCCTGATTTGACAAGAAACGATGAAAGCACCATAAACGGAAATAGAGAAGGGATAATAACACCTGAACAAAGATATAACCCATTTGTAATTCCACTTGAAACAACGGCAGGAAAACGCAGCAAACAAAATCCAATAATTATAATGAGAATAACAATGTGTATATTGATTATTTTTGCTTTATTATCAAGACGCAAGGTGTTCATCTCCTTTTTTACAATTGTTATGCCTTATAAGAGGTCATTATTCTGGTCACATCATCATAAATATCATTGAAAGAGGTGTGGATATGTATCGAAAGAATGAGGAACAGAAAAAAAGCAAATCCAGAATATTAAGTGAAAATTTGCAGGTGCCACAAATGGTTAATCGTGGTACGGCATATATTGAACTGTCGGGAAACAATGAAGCTATAATAGAGGGTTGCAAAGGAGTGCTTGAATATAGCGACGATGCAATACATCTCAACATAGGGAAAAATGAGGTGAGGTTTTCGGGTACAGATCTTGTTATAAGAACATATTTTAACGAGCAGGTTATAATCGAGGGAAATATTTTGACAATTGATTTTTCATAAATTCACCTCAAATTTTTTTATTGTTTGGAGAGTGTAACTTTGATTTTTATAAATATTATCAGATATTTTATAGGCTTCGTAACCTTCACTGCCAGAGGTGGATTTTCAGAACGATTTATAAATCTTTGTTCGCAAAACCGAGTGGTGCTGTGGGATATTAGAAATAAAGGTGGAGTAATATATGCAAACACCAGCATAAAAGGCTACAAAAGAATAAGAGATAGTGCAAAACGTTCCGCTATGATGGTTAGACTACATAAAAAGCACGGGGCTCCTTTTTTAATGAATAAATACAGGAGCAGAGCGGGTTTTATGGTTGGAGCAGTTGTGTTTTTAATGATAATAGGGTTGCTGTCAACAAGAGTATGGACAATTAATGTTGAAGGCAATGTAACTATGACAGATAAAGAAATTTTGCAAGTGTTTGAAGAACTTGGCGTATATACAGGAGCAAAAATATCCAAAATAGATGTGACAAGTGTGCAGGAAAAGGCAAAAATAGAGTTTAAAGACCTTTCGTGGCTTGCTGTTAACATTACAGGGAGCACAGCGACAATAGAGGTTAGAGAAGGTATAAAAAAACCACCTATCGAGGATCAAAACCCATGCAATATAGTGGCAACTTATGGAGGACAAATAGTAAAGCTTGAGGTGTATGAAGGAACATCACAGCAAGAACTGGGAGCGGCAGTTGCAAAGGGCGATTTGCTAATAAGCGGGGTTGTAGAAAATTTGGACGGTTCTTCGGAGTTAAGGCATGCCAAAGGTATTGTAATAGCAAAGACAGACAGAAACTTGAAGCAAACGCAACCAAAACAGATAACGAAAAAAGTGCAAATAGATGAAAAGAAAAGGTACAGGCTACTTTTCTTTGGTTTGGACATTCCTTTGTTCTGGCTTTCAGATAATGAAAAAAATACCGAGTATTACAGTCACGAACATAGGCTTACTTTGGCTGGCAGTATTTTGCCTGTGGGATTTATAAAAGAGGGATATAAAATATATGAGGAAAAAGATATAACTTTGGAAGAAACAAATTGTGAATTGCTCGCATTTGAAACGTTTTCAAATGTTCAAAGAAAAAAATTTGAAAAGGTTGAAATTTTAGGCGAAACAGTAGAAGTTTTAAAAGATAATGAAAATTGTACTATTATAGGAACATATATTTGCAAGGAAAATATATGTACAAAACAGGAAATTTTTGTTGAATAATAATCACCAACATTATGCAAAAATAATAAATAGTAGAAATTCACTATATAATTTTTATGTAAAATGCCAGTTATTTTTTTTATTCGTATGCGTTATAATATTGAAACATAAATAATACTTTAGTTATTTTTATTTTCATTAATGCGGTTGAACTGGCTTTAGCAAGCAAGGAGAGTTTAAATGGCAGAAAAGACTATTGAAATTGAAAACTTCGATCAGGTTGTAAGTTTATTTGGCGGCTTTGATGAAAATATAAAACTTATAGAAAATGGATATGATGTGAAAGTTATCAGCCGTGGTTCAGAGCTTAAACTTTTGGGTGAAGAAGAAAAAGTGCAAAAAGCATCCAAGGCAATTGATGGGCTGTTGCTGATTATGAAAAAAGGTCAAACGCTTGACGAGCAAAATGTTAGGTATGTTATGACACTTGTTGGAGATGGGCAGAGTGATAAACTTTCAGCAATGATGGCAGACTGTATTTGCATCACATCAAAAGGCAAACCCGTAAAGGCAAAGACTTTGGGGCAGGAAAAATATCTTGATGCAATTCGTAACAATACAATAGTATTTGGAGTAGGACCTGCCGGTACGGGAAAAACATATCTCGCAGTTGCAATGGCTGTAAAAGCATTTAAAGCAAAGGAGATTAGCCGAATAATTCTTACTCGTCCTGCTGTTGAGGCAGGTGAAAGCTTGGGGTTTTTGCCAGGTGATTTGCAGCAGAAGGTTGACCCCTATTTGCGTCCTCTTTATGACGCACTTTTTGATATGCTTGGGGCGGAGAGTTTTCAAAAGCACTTCGAGCGTGGTACAATTGAAGTAGCACCGCTTGCTTATATGCGAGGACGAACACTTGATGATAGCTTCATAATTCTGGACGAGGCACAAAACACTACCCCGGAACAAATGAAGATGTTTTTAACACGACTTGGTTTTAATTCTAGGATTGTTGTAACAGGTGATGTAACGCAGATTGACCTCCCTGGTGGAAAGCATTCGGGTTTAAAGGATGTTGTGAAAATTCTAAAAAAAGTTGACGATATTCAAACTATATATTTGGATGAGCGAGATGTTGTAAGACATAGGCTGGTTCAGGAAATAGTAAAAGCATACGAAAAGAATGAGGAACGTAAAAAATAAACAATATAAATGAAAAGGGCAAAATTAAAGGGCAAAATGGAAAGGATGAGTTTTGGTGGCTGAGAAGATTAAAGTAATAATTACAAATGACCAGAAAGAAGTAAAAATTCCTAAAGGCGTGCGTATGCTTGTCCGCCGTTGTTGTACGGCGGTGCTGACCATTGAAGAGTTTGAGGGCAATGCAGAGGTTAGCGTAAGGCTTGTTGATAACGAAGAGATAAGAAGGCTTAATAAGCAATATCGTAATATTGACCGTGAAACTGACGTGCTTTCTTTTCCACTTGGAGTGGATGGTACATATGATATCAATCATGATACAGGTGACCAGATGCTTGGAGATATAGTGATTTCTGTGCCAAAGTCAATGGAGCAGGCAGAGAGATACGGTCACAGTATTCAGCGTGAAATTGGTTATCTTTCTGTTCACTCAATGCTTCACTTGTTGGGATATGACCACGAGGAAGGCGGTATAGAGCTTCTTCATATGCGTGAAAAGGAGGAGCAGGTTTTAACTAAGATTGGACTCCAGCGTGACGGAAGCTATTATATGGGCGAATAATAAAAATTTGGCAAAACGGCTTGCTTGTTTCAAGCCGTTTACATCTTATTATAGGAGAAAATATGACACAAACTTATACAGCATTTATAGCAATAGTCGGATGCCCAAATGTGGGCAAATCATCACTGCTCAACAATATGCTTGGGCAAAAAATTGCAATAGTATCAGACAAGCCTCAAACAACAAGAACAAAGATAATGGGCGTTTTGACAGAAGATGAAGTTCAGCTGGTGTTTACAGATACACCTGGCTTCCATCGTCCACGAACGAAGCTTGGAGAAAAGATGGTAAAAGCAGTTAGCGACAGTATTTCTGGCGTTGATGCGTGCCTTTTTGTTGTTGAGCCTGAGGGTGAATTGAGAGAAACAGAAAAAGAGCTTATAGAAAAATTCAAACAACAAAAAATGCCAGTAATTCTTGGAATAAACAAGATAGATACAATGCAGAGAAAAGAGGATTTAGCTCTGCGTATTGCACAACTTTCACAATTGTATGATTTTGAGTCTATTGTTCCCGTGTCTGCTGTAAAAGGTGACGGAATGGAAGGGCTAAAGCAGGAGCTTAAAAACCTTTCACAGCCGTCAACACACTTTTTCCCAGATGATACTCTTACGGATCAGCCAGAAAGAGTAATAGCAGCAGAAATAATAAGAGAAAAATTGCTGAGACTTTTGGATAAGGAAATTCCCCACGGTACAGCAGTAAGCATTGAAAAAATGCGTGAGCGTGAGGATAAAGATATTTTAGATATTGAAGCAATAATATACTGCGAAAAGGAAAGCCATAAGGGGATAATAATAGGCAAAAAGGGTGCGATGCTCAAAAAAGTTTCAACCTATGCAAGGCAGGATATGGAGAATTTTTTTGATTGCCATATAAATCTTCAGTGCTGGGTAAAGGTAAAAGAGGACTGGAGAAATAGTGGCGGACTTATCCATAATTTTGGATTAGATTAAAAATTTACCTTTAATATTTGCACGCTCCCATGGAAAATTATTAATGATAATTCATCGGAGGTGCATTTTATGAAAAACCCAAACCCTTTGTGGAACACATTTTTTAAAAGTGGGTCTGTTCAGGACTATATAAGCTATAAAAGCAGCCTGTCTCAAGAGTTGGAACAAAATCAGGGAGAATCAAAAAATGCACATAAAGACGGACGGACTGATAATCAAAGAACAGAATACAGGTGAGGCAGACCGTCTTGTGACAATTCTTACAAGGGACTATGGGTTGGTTCGAGCTTTTGTCAGAGGTGCAAAGAACATAAAAAGCAAAAAGCTTAGTTCAACCCAGTTGCTTTGTTATTCACACTTCACACTTTACCGCACGAAGGACAGCTATATGGTTGACAATGCGGAAGCGATTGAGGTGTTTTTTGATTTAAGAAACGATATTGAACGTCTGTCACTTGCGCTTTATTTTGCAGAGGTTTCGGCAGAACTTTCGCCGGAGGAAGATAATGCGCAGGAATTTTTGCGTTTACTTTTAAATTCGTTATACTTATTGTGCAAGGGTAAGCGTAATCCAGTGCTTATTAAGTCAGCATTGGAGCTACGTTCTCTTTCTGCATCGGGTTATATGCCAGACCTTTTGGCGTGTTCTCATTGTGGAGAGTTCGAGAGCGATATAATGTATTTTAATATCTCAAATGGGTCCTTACTTTGTTCAAAGTGTAAAGGGCAGGAGTGCGGAATAAAACTTTCGCAAGGAGTTGTTTCTGCAATGAGATACATAATATATTCAGAATTTGAAAAGGTTTTTGATTTTAATTTGTCGGATGACGGTGCAAAGGAATTGTCATCTGTGTGCGAAAAATATTTAATGGCACAAACACAAAGAAGATACAAAACCCTTGATTTTTATTACAGTGTTTATGGAGAACAAATATGACAACACAAAACAACAGGCACTATAAATCAATAGAACTTGATAAAGTTCTTTTAATGCTTGCAAATCATACATCGTGTGAGGATGCAAGGCAGCTTGCATTAGATCTTTATCCTCAGTCTAGCATATCGCTTGCACAGGTTTTGGTTAATCAAACAAGCGACGCATATGACCTTTTGGCTCGTTTTGGAGGTCCATCCTTTGGCGGGCTTAAAAATGTTAATAATTCATTGAGAATTGCAGATAACGGTGCAACTTTAAGTATGCGTGAATTATTAAATATTGGATCAACTCTTCGTGCTATTCGTGCTTTGCAAGATTGGCGTTCAAAGTGTTCGGGAGTCAGTACAAGCCTTGATGTTTTCTTTGACTCGCTCTATCCAAATAAGTATTTGGAGGAGAAGATTTTTGCATCAATATTGTCAGAAGATGAGATGGCAGATAATGCGTCACCAGAGCTTTTTAACATACGACGCAAAATGAGGCAACAGGAAACAAAAATAAGGGAACAGCTTGACAGGATAATCCGTTCATCTCATTATCAAAAAGCATTGCAGGAATCAATAATAACAATGCGTAATGGTCGTTTCGTTGTTCCAGTTAAATATGAGTGCCGTTCGGAAGTTCCTGGACTTGTTCATGATACATCTTCAAGCGGTTCAACGGTATTTGTTGAGCCTATGTCAGTCGTTGAGGCAAATAATGAGATAAAAGTTTTTAAAGCAGCAGAGCGTGACGAGATTGAACGTATTCTCTGTGAGCTGTCTGTTGAAGCGGGCTCGTTTGCAGAAAGTATAAAGAGTAGCTATGAATGTGCAGTTGAGCTTAACTTGATTTTTGCAAAGGCACAGTTGGGCTATGCAATGAAAGCATCGATGCCAATACTTAATGATAAAGGTATAATAGATTTAAAATCCGCAAGACATCCTTTGATTGATCCAAAAGAAGTTGTGCAAACAAATATAAAGCTAGGCGAAGACTTTGACACACTTGTTATAACAGGACCAAACACAGGCGGAAAAACAGTTTCGATAAAAACTATTGGTTTGCTTTCCCTTATGGCTATGTGCGGACTAATGATTCCGGCGTCAGATAATAGCAGGGTATCAGTTTATGAAAAGGTGTTTGCGGATATTGGCGATGAGCAGAGCATAGAGCAATCACTGTCAACATTTTCATCACATATGAAAAACATAGTGAACATAATTGAGCAGGCAGACGAAAAAACACTGGTGCTCATAGATGAGCTTGGAGCGGGTACAGACCCGATAGAGGGTGCAGCACTTGCAATGGCAATACTTGAAAGATTGCATATACAGGGTGCAAAAATAGCATCAACAACACACTATGCCGAGCTTAAAGCTTATGCATTGCAAACAAGCAGAGTAGAAAATGCATGTTGTGAATTTAATGTTGAAACTCTTCGTCCAACTTATAGATTGTTAATAGGAGTGCCTGGACGTTCAAACGCATTTGCAATTTCAGAGCGTTTGGGAATGGAAAAGCAGGTTGTGGACAGAGCAAGAGAACTAGTATCTACCGAAAACAGCCGCTTTGAAGATGTTGTAGAAAAGTTGGAACAAAGCAGACTTAAAATGGAGAAAGAGCATAAAGAAGCACAGGAACTTAATCAAAATGCAAGAAAAGCACAGGAAGATGCAGAACAAATCCGAAAGAGCATTGATGATTTAAAGGATAAAGAGTTGGAAAAAGCCCGTGCACAAGCAATGCAGATAGTTGAAAAGGCTCGCAGAGAATCAGCGGCATTTATGGATGAAATAGAAAAACTTAAAAAGCAAGCAAAGAATTCAAAGGATATTGCAGAGCTTGCAAGGCTTGCAAAATCACAGGTAAAACAGCACACAAGCTCAATGGATGATGTGATAAATCCTATAGTTAGCAGAACACAGCTTGACGATGATTATGTGCTACCTCGACCTCTTGTTGTTGGAGACACAGTGATAATAGCAGACATAGGCGAGCGGGCAACAGTGATTTCAATAGTAGACAAAAAAGGTATGGTTGAGGTTCAAGCGGGAATAATCAAAACAAGAGTTTCACTTGACAATTTAAGGCTTGTGGATAAGCCCCCAAAAAAGCAACAGTCAAAAACAAGGACAGTTCGTGTACCGCAGGACAAAGCTAACTTAAAAGTTAACACATCCTGCGATTTGAGAGGAATGACTGTTGATGAAGGAGTTTTAACTCTTGATAGATTTATTGACTCTGAAATCAGAACAGGACTTAATGAATTTACTGTAATTCACGGCAAGGGTACAGGTGTGCTTAGAAAAGCCATTCGCCAATATTTGTCAAAGCATCCGCAGGTAAAAGAGCATAGGCTTGGAACATTTGGCGAGGGTGAGGATGGCGTAACAATCGTAACACTTAAGTGAGGTGACTAAAGACTGTGGATTTTTTAAAAGAGGCACAGAATTTGCTGGAAAGTTGTGAAGAAATAGAAGTAGCATCAGTTGATTCGCAAGGATATCCAAGAGTTTGTGTCGTTTCAAAGCTTGTGTCAAAGGGTATTGACACAATATATTTTGCAACAGGCACAAGCGGAACAAAGGCTAATCATTTCAAGCAAAATTCAAAAGCGAGTATTTGTTTTCATGATAGAAATGACAGCGTAACACTTGTTGGTAAAATGGAAATAGTCTATGACATTGAAACTAAAAAATCAGTTTGGCAGGATTGGCTTATAAATCACTTTGAAGGCGGAGTAGAGGATGAGGAGTTTTGCCTTTTAAGGTTTGAGGCAAATGAAGCTACTTTTTGGATTAAACGCAATTTTGCCACCCAAAATCTTTAATATTAAAAAATTTTTTTATCATTTAATATGCGAATTTTATTGTATATATAGTGTAAAGTGAAAATCTTTACACTAATTCTTGAAAATGATAAAACATAGAGTCGAAGAAGTGCGTTTAAAAGTGTTTTTTAATACTTGACACGCACTTCTATTTTTAGTATAATACAGCGGTGTAAAGAAAAAGACTTTACACCTTCAAGCTATTATTGGGAGGCGAAAAAGTGGCAAAGAATCTGGATGTTACAGTATTGTTAGATTTTTACGGCGATATGCTCACCAATAAGCAAAGAGATTTTCTCTGCTATTATTACAATGATGACTTGTCTCTTTCAGAAATAGCTGAGAATGAAGGCATTACCCGTCAGGGCGTTCGTGATTCTATCAAACGTGCAGAAAGTCAGCTTTTTGAAATGGAGTCAAGGCTTGGCTTGGTTAAGCGTTTTGATGAGGTTCGTGCAGGTCTTACAGACATTTTAAACTGTGCAAACGACATTAACGAATACAATATGCGTTACGGACTCTCAAGGGAAATCAACGAAACAGTGGTTAAGATTAAAGTAATTGCTCAATCGCTGTGTGAATAACCTAAAAATATCAATTTGCGAATTCTCGCAAATATTAAGGACTGATAATTTTGGCATTTGAAGGTCTTTCTGACAGACTAGAAGCCGCATTCAAACGGCTTAAAAGTAAAGGAAAGCTGACAGAGGCTGATGTCAAGGAGGCAATGCGTGAGGTTAGACTTGCTCTGCTTGAGGCCGATGTAAGCTACAAAGTTGCAAAAGACTTCACAAATAAGGTTACCGAGCGTGCAATAGGTGCACAGGTTATGGAAAGCCTTACTCCTGCACAGATGGTTATCAAAATAGTCAATGAAGAGTTAACAGAGCTTATGGGAGGCACACGCACAAGGCTTGCTTGTGCAGCACATCCGCCAACAATCGTTATGATGTGTGGTTTGCAAGGTTCTGGTAAAACAACTCACAGTGCAAAAATAGCACTTATGCTTAAAAAGCAGGGCAACAGGCCGTTGCTCGTAGCTTGCGATATTTATCGTCCTGCTGCTATTAAGCAGTTGCAAGTTGTTGGTGAGCAGGCAGGAGTTCCCGTTTTTGAAATGGGCACAACAGACCCAGTAACAATAGCAAAAGAAGCTTTAAAGCTTGCTAAAGACCAAGGTTATGACTATGTTTTTCTTGACACTGCTGGTCGCTTGCACATAGATGAGCAGTTGATGGGTGAGCTTAAAAACATAAAGTCAGAAGTAAAGCCACACGAGATTTTACTTGTTGTTGACTCTATGACAGGACAGGACGCAGTTAATGTTGCATCATCGTTTGATGAAGCACTTGGAATTGATGGACTGATTTTGACAAAGCTGGATGGTGATACCCGTGGTGGTGCTGCTCTTTCAGCCAGAGCTATAACAGGCAAACCAATAAAATTCGTTGGTACTGGCGAAAAGTTGGACGATTTAGATGTTTTTCATCCAGACAGAATGGCGTCGAGAATCCTTGGAATGGGAGATATGCTCTCACTTATTGAAAAAGCTGAAACAACGCTTGACGAAAAGAGAGCGAGAGAACTTGAAGAAAAACTACGCAAAAACAAGTTCGATTTAAATGACCTTCTTGAGAATTTTAAACAAATTCGTAAAATGGGATCAATGCAGGATATGCTTGCAATGATTCCTGGAATTGGCAAAAAGATTAAGGATATTGATGTCGACGAAAGGCAGTTTGATAGAATTCAGGCTATTATCCTTTCAATGACACCGAAGGAAAGGGAAACCCCAGACATTATTAACCCTTCACGCAAACGCAGAATTGCGGCAGGCTGTGGGCAACAGGTTGAGGATGTTAACAGGCTTCTTTCTCAATACAAGCAAATGCAAAAACTCTTTAAACAGATGAACGGCAAAGGTAACCGTAAAAAAATGAAACGAATGGGTATGGGAATGAATCTCAACAATATGGACCTTAGCCAGTTTGGAATGTAACTTTTGTTAATCTTTGACGCAGATGCGTGATTGATATAAATTATTTTTAATATAAATTTTTGGAGGAATTAAAAATGGCAGTAAAAATCAGACTTCGCCGTATGGGTGCGAAGAAGGCACCTTTCTATCGTATAGTTGTTGCGGATTCAAGATATCCAAGAGATGGTAGATTCATCGAAGAAATAGGATACTACAATCCAACTGAGGATCCAGCTGTAATTAAGGTTGATGCAGAAAAAGCTCAAAAGTGGATTTCTAACGGTGCACAGCCAACAGATACAGTAAAGGCACTTCTCAAAAAATCAGGAGCAATTAAATAATTTCGGAGGTTCTCTAGAATGAAGGATTTACTTATTTCCATCGCACAGGGACTTGTTGATGAACCTTCAGCAGTAACAGTAGACATCGACGAGCCGAATGATATGGGTGTTATAGTTTATCACCTGCATGTTGCACCAGACGATATGGGCAGAGTAATCGGTAAGCAGGGTCGCATAGCAAAGGCTATACGTACTGTTATGAGAGCTACTGCAAATCGTAGTGATATTAAAATAGCAGTTGAAATCGACTAATAATACACAAAATTTTTAAGGGCGGTTTTCCGCCCTGTTTTTGTAACATAATAAACATACTTAAAATTGTCATTTTTTAAATATGGCACTTAGTACTGTTATTATCAAATTTTGCAGAATGGAGGAAGTTTTATGATTTTAGATTTTCTTGAAATCGGACAAATAGTTGGAACACATGGGATAAAAGGCGAAATGAGAGTTAATCCATGGTGTGATACTCCTGATTTTTTTAATAATTTTAAAACACTTTATTTTGACAAATTAGGACAAAATCCTGTAGAAGTTGAAAGCTGTCGTCCTCATGGAAATATAGTTTTGCTAAAACTTGATGGAATAGAAACAGTAGAGCAGGCTATTTCAATAAAAAACAAAATTTTGTATATAAAGCGTGAAGATGCAAAGCTGGAAGAAGGCAAATACTTTGTTAGTGAACTAATCGGTTGCAAGGTAATAGATGCGGATACAGGCTTTGAATACGGTGTTTTAAGCGATGTTAGTGTTACTGGTGCAAACGATGTTTGGCATATTAAGAACAGTGAAAAGGAATATCTTATTCCAGCAATTCCTGATGTAGTTGTATCAACTGATGTTGAAAAAGGAATCATAGAAATTCACCCGTTAAGGGGGATATTCGGAGATGAGAATTGATATTTTAACTTTGTTTCCCGATATGTGCGAAAGTGTTTTAAGCAGTAGCATAATAGGCAGAGCAAGGGAAAATAACTTGGTTGAAATACATTGCCATAACATACGAGATTACACGCAGGACAAGCACAATCGTGTCGATGATACGCCATATGGTGGTGGTATGGGAATGATAATGCAAACCCAGCCGATTTATGACTGCTTTATGTCAGTTTGTGAACAGGCAGAGAAAAGACCGCACCTTATATTTATGTCTCCACAGGGCAAAACATTAACACAAAGCAGAGTTTGTGAACTTTCTAAAATGAATAATATTGCCATTCTTTGCGGACACTATGAGGGAGTCGATGAGCGTGTTATTGAGGAAATAGTTGATGAGGAAATCTCAATCGGAGACTATGTTCTTACAGGAGGCGAACTTCCTGCCATGGTTTTGGCAGACAGTATATCAAGAATGCTTCCTGGTGTGCTTGCAAATGATGAAGCATTTCAAAACGAAAGTCACTACGGCTCACTTTTAGAATATCCGCAATATACGAGACCATTTGAGTGGCACGATAAGAAAGTTCCAGACGTTTTAATATCAGGTCATCATGCAAATATTGAAAAATGGAAGCGAGAACGCTCGCTTGAAAGAACATTAAAAAGAAGACCAGATATGTTTCAAAATGCACAGCTTACAAAAAAAGACAAAGAGTTCCTAAAAACTATAACGGTTCAAAAAATAACAGCAAAATAAAAAATTCGACAAAAGATGTTTGTAAAAACAAGTCAAAAAACAATATATTGTATGCAGCACATAGTCAAACTATACAAACATTTCTTTATCTTGATATCGAGGTTTGGAATACACTACGAATTATTAAAAAAAACGCCATATACAAAATATATTCGTTGACGAAGACAGCTTTTGTGATTATAATAATAGCAAGAAAACGAAAATTCATTTTATCTGGTGGGAGAATGTATTATGTTTGTAAAAGATGTTAAGGTTCAAAATCAAGTTGGTTTACATGCCCGTCCGGCTACGTTTTTTATACAGAAGGCAAATGAGTTTAAGTCATCTATTTGGGTTGAGAAGGATGAACGCAGAGTAAATGCAAAGAGTCTTCTCGGCGTACTTTCACTTGGAATTATGGGTGGCACAGAAATTCGTATAATGGCTGGCGGTTCCGACGAGGAAGAAGCAGTCGAAGAGCTTGTAAAACTTGTTGAGTCAGGTTTTGCTGAATAATAAGCTTAGTACATGTTGGCACATCGCTTCTTTGCGATGTGCCTTTTTTCATTGGTACATGCTTCTTAAGTAGCTTTAATTAATTAAAATATACTTATTCAAAATTAAGATTCATAATTGATTATTTGGTTAAAACTAATTTAAACGGGGTGATGTGATGAACGAAAGATTGCCAATTTTAAGAAAAAAGGCTATGGGACTGCCGCAAAATCCTGGCGTATATATAATGAAAAACAAACAGGGCACAATAATTTATATTGGCAAGGCGAAATCTTTAAAAAATAGAGTCAGTCAATATTTCGGCTCACAAAATCGCCATACTGTGAAGGTTTTAAAAATGGTGTCAAATGTCTATGACTTTGACTATATTATTACCGACAGTGAGTTTGAATCTTTGCTTTTGGAGTGCAGTCTTATAAAACAGCATAGACCAAAGTATAATATATTGCTAAAGGATGACAAAGGCTATCATTATATAAAAATAAGTAACGACCATTGGCGTAAAATAACGGCAGAAAAGAAAAATATGAATGACCATGCAGAATATATTGGACCTTATACCAGTGCATTTATAGTAAAGCAAGCGTTGGATGAGGCTCAAAAGGTATTTAAACTGCCACAGTGTTACAAGGAATTCCCAAGGGATATTGGAAAAGGCAGGCCGTGTCTTAATTACTTTATTTCGCAATGCTGTGCACCGTGCAGTGGCAAAGTAAAAAAAGAAGAGTATGATGAGGCAGTAGACGGTGCAATAGAATTTTTAAAAGGCGGAAGTATAAAGTCAATTAAAGATATGCAGTTAAAAATGCAAGAGCTTTCTGATGCTCTGGAGTTTGAAAAAGCTGCAAGGTTAAGAGATAGAATAAATGCTATAAAAAAGATGAACGAAAAGCAAAAAGTAATAGCAACAGGAGTAAAGGAACAAGATGTTTTTGCTTTGGAGCAGGGTGAGAAAAATGCATGCTTTGCCGTGCTTCGCTTCTTACAGGGCCGATTATTTGATACAGAACACTTTATAATAGAAAAGGACGAAGACCTTCCAAAAATTCGTGCAGAGCTTATTAAGAGCTATTATTCGATGCGACAAAAGGTTCCGCCACGAATTGCACTGGACGGAGCAACTCAGGACGCTTCCTTGCTATCAAAATGGTTAAGTGAAAAAGCAGGGCATAAGGTTACTATAGTAGTGCCTCAAAAGGGCGAACAATTAAAGCTTGTGCAAATGTGCAAAAAAAATGCACAGGAGAAGTTGTTTGAAAAAACAGGCAGAGCAAATAAAAATGAGCAAGCATTAACGGAGCTTGCGAGCCTTTTAGGACTTAAAGAGCTTCCAAGATATATTGAGTCATACGATGTTTCTCACACCGCAGGATGCGACAATGTTGCTGGAATGGTAGTTTTTAAAGACGGCTTGCCATATAAATCTGCATACAAACGCTTTGAGATTAAGCAGGCACAGGGCGGGGATGACTGTGCAGCAATGCAAGAGGTATTGCAAAGGAGATTTGCAAGGTATGAGGAGCAGAAAGAAACACAGCAAGGTTTTGGTAAACTGCCAGATTTAATATTGCTCGATGGCGGAAAAGGTCAATTAAATGCCATTTTGCCGGTGCTAAAACAGTTTAATATTAATGTTCCTGTGTTTGGAATGGTAAAAGACAATAAGCACAAGACCAGAGCAATAACAAATGGTGGGTCTGAAATATCAATAAGTGTAAAGCGGCAAGCTTTTACATTAGTCTCAAATATTCAAGAAGAAGTTCACCGATTTGCGATAGGCTATCACCACGCCAAACACAGTAAAAATTCAAGGAACAGCACGCTTACACAAATAAAAGGCATTGGTCAAACAAAAGCAAACACACTTTTAAAACATTTCAAAACAATATCATCAATTAGATTGGCAAGCATAGAAGATTTATCAAATGTAAAGGGAATTACCCTTACGAATGCAAAGGATATTTATGCCTATTTTAATAGTACGAAATGATGTTGCTATTTTACGATTTTTATTGACAAGTTTGTATAATAAATGAGATAATATAAAAAGTTTATTTATTGGAGTATTTATAGTATATGAGAGTAATAACAGGAACAGCAAGAGGAAGAAGACTTATAACTCTTGAGGGTGACGATGTTCGTCCTACAACAGATAGAGTTAAAGAGGCGTTGTTTAGTATAATTCAGTTTGAGCTTGAGGGCAGGCGTGTTTTAGACCTGTTTGCAGGCTCTGGTCAGCTTGGGATAGAAGCTCTTAGCCGTGGTGCTCACTGTGCAACTTTTGTTGACCAGAGTAGGAAGTCGGTAGAGATTATTGAAAAAAATCTTGTATCCACAGGTCTTGAAAAAAATACTATTGTTAAAAATTCAGACGCAACTGCATTTCTTGCAACAACTAAGGATGTTTTTGATATAGCTTTTTTAGATCCGCCATATAATCGAGGTCTTGTTCAAAAGGCACTTCCAATGCTTTGTGAAAAAATGGCTAAGGGCGGAGTTATTATATGCGAAACGCCAATTAGCGAAGAGTTGAATAAAAATGTTGGTCGATTTAGCGTTTATAAGGATTACAAGCATGGCAAAATCAAGCTTACGGTTTATAGAGATGAAGAGGTGTCAGAATAATGAAAATCGCAGTTTGTCCGGGCAGCTTTGACCCGATAACATTGGGACACCTTGAAATTATACAGCGTACAGCAAATATTTTTGACAAAGTAATTGTTTTGGTTATGGCAAATTATCGAAAAAAAAGTTCGCATGTTTTTACAGCAGATGAAAGAGCAGAACTCATTAGAAAAAGCATAAAAAGCATGGACGGCATGGACAATGTAGAGGTCGATGTATATACTGGTTTGCTTGCAGATTATGCAGAGAAAAAGAACGCAACAGCAATAGTGAAAGGGCTTCGTGCTGTTTCAGATTTTGAGGATGAATTTCAGCAGGCACTTACAAATCAAAAGCTTTATTCTGGCTTTGAAACAATGTTTATGGCAGCAAGTGCAGAAAATATGTTTCTAAGTTCCAGCCTTGTTCGTCAGGTTGGCGAGCTTGGGGGGGATATTTCTGCGTTTGTTCCTGATGTTATTGCTAACGATATATTAGAACGATTGAGAAAGGATTGATGCTGACGATGAACATAGAAGATTTTCTTGAAGAAATTGAAGAGCTTCTTGAAGATGGTAAAAGCATTGCTTTTTCCAACAGAGTAGTAGTCGATGCTGACTCAATCAGAACAAAAATAGAGGATATTCGTCTAAATATGCCTGACGAAATCCGCCAGGCAAAAATAGTGGCTTCAGAGCGTAGAGAGATAATGAACAAGGCTAAGAGAGAGTCTGAGTCACTTTTTTTAAACGCAGAATCAAAAAGTCGTGAGATGATATCAAGTGCAGAAAAAAGATGGCAGGAACTTATGACTGGTTCTGAAAAAAAGTCAAAAGAACTTGTCGCATCGGCGGAGGAAAAGGCAAGAGCACTACTTACGGTATCTGAAGAGAGAGCTAAAATAATCGTTGAAAATGCTGAGGATAAGGCTAGAGAATTAATTACTAGGGCTGAAGAAAAAGCAAAATCAACAATAGAACAAGCCGAGGAAAAGGCAAGAGCACTTACTCTTGGCGAAACAATTACAAGAAATGCACAAATCCTTTCTGAAGATATGTTGCTAAGAGCAAAAAATCAATCAGATGAGCTTTTGAAAAATGCTCGTGAAGAATCAGAAACATTGACAAGAGAAAGCAAAGCTAATGCGGAGAAACTTAAAAGAGAGTCTGAAATACAGGCAGAAATACTTACTAAAGAGTCTCAAAAACAGGCGGAGACACTTGTTAATCAGTCCAGAGAACAGGCAGAAGAAATGACTCAAAAAGCTATGAAAGATGCTAAAGAGTTAACTGAACATGCGGAGACAACTGCCAATGATATGATGGAACATGCCAAAAAATGGTCAACAGAGCTGAAAGCAGCGGCAAGTGATTTTGTAACGAACATAATGTTAGATGCAGAGCAAAGTCTTTCAGGTAGCTTGGAAGAAATAAAAAATGTCCATTCAAGCCTTAATGCAGCAATATCTAAAAAGAAATAAAGCTTTTAACGGGCATGCTTAAAAGTTGCCCGTTTTTTAATAGCTATTTTATAAAAATACGTTAAATATAAAGGTTATTATTTTTCATTCCCCGGCATAGTAATTAACGGGTGATGTTAATGTTTGTATATTCAGTAAAATCTTCAAAAATCAAGGTTGTACTTCTCATAACTCTTTGCACACTTGCTACAATTGCATTCCTGCTAGCATCGAGCATGGATAACAAGGCGGCAAATAAAGGTGGGATTAGCCTTAAAGCAAATAATTCGGAGCAAAGAGTTGCATTTTTGGCACAGTTCGGTTGGGAGTTTGAACAAGACCCTGTAGAGGTGTCTGAGGTTATAGTTCCTGCTGAATTTGACCAAACTTATGAAAAGTATAACAAAATCCAGAAAGATCAAGGCTTTGACCTTGCGCCCTACAAGGGAATGAGAGTAAAACGATGGACATATGAAATAAAGAATTATCCAGGTTATTCTGCTGACACAGGTTGTATTCGTGCAAATATTTTGGTGTACGACGGACTTGTAATTGGCGGAGATGTATGTTCGGTTGAGCTCGATGGATTTATGCATGGCTTTGATAGGCCACAGCAGGATAAGGATGTAAAGACGACAGCAAATGGTGATACTACCACAATGTCAGAGACAACAAGTATAAAGGCGTAACGGAGGATGTTTAAAAGTGTCTGTTGAAAGAATTGACAAGTTAATAGCATCTCAAAGCACCCTGTCCAGAGCTGAGGTAAAAAAGTTGGTAAAATCCAATCTGGTCAGGGTCAATGGACAAGCAGTGAAAAGATCAGAAGAAAAGTTTGAAACATCGAATATAAAAATAGAGATAAACGGAAACACTTTGGATTTTAAACAAAACATATATATAATGTTAAACAAGCCCAAGGGAGTGGTTTCTGCAACACGCGACCCAAAGGCTAAAACAGTCGTGGACCTTGTGCCACAAAAGCTTTTCCGTAATGGGTTATTCCCTGCGGGAAGGCTGGATTCGGATACTACAGGTTTTGTAATTATAACTGATGATGGCGATTTTGCACACAGGATATTATCGCCGAAGAATCATATTAAAAAGACATATGAAGCTATCCTTGCACAGCCACTTTTGGAATCGGATATAAAAAGGCTGGAGCAGGGCATAGAGCTTGCAGATGGCACAAAGTGTATGAGTGCACAAGTTGAAGTGATAGAAACAAGCCCAAATACAATTGCACGCATAAAAATATGTGAGGGCAAGTATCATCAAATAAAAAGAATGTTTGCCGCTGTTGGAAATAATGTTATGGAATTGAGGCGTACGGCAATGGGAAATATGAAACTTGACCATTTGCTTTTGCCTGGTGAATGTAGAGAATTAACAATAGAAGAGTTAAAATTAATAGAGAATATTAAAGAAATTTTGTAAAAACTAAATAAATTTTATTTTTGACATACTTACAATAAAAATTAAATAGTGTGTCATTTTTTCTGCTTTCCAAAACAAAATATGGTGTTTGATACATTTATGGACAGAACATATGGTAAAAATATACAAAGCAAAAATTGAATTATTTGAGAATAATATTTGTGTAAATTAAATAGATTTTAATAAATTTATCATTAAATGAGAACAGAAATGAAAAATATTTTAAAAAACTTGTAAAATAATCTTGCCAAAATGATCGATATTGTGTAAAATGTATAGTATGGAAGTCGGCATAATGTATAAAATTTTCGCAACACACCAAATGCTTTGGAGGTATCTTAATGTCAAACAGACTATTTCAGGGAATCATACATCAAATGCGTGATGCTATTGACAGAACAGTCGGCGTTATTGACGAAACAGGCACAATAATTTCTTGCAGTGAGCTTGGTCGTATAGGCGAACCACAGAGTGCAAACCTTACAGAAGTGTTTGCAAGTGGAGACATAATCTGCCTTGACGGTGTAACATATCTAACATTTGGCTCACACCTTCGTCACGAGTATGCAGTATTCGTAGAGGGCGAGGATGAACTTGCATCGAAGTATGTAAAAGTACTTGGCGTGTCTTTGAGCAGTATTAAGCAGTTCTATGACGAAAAATATGACAGAAGCAACTTTGTTAAGAATGTCATTCTTGATAATATTCTTCCTGGCGATATTTATCTTAAGGCAAGGGAACTTCGTTTTAATAATGACGCATCAAGAGTAGTTCTTCTTATCAGAATAACAGGTCATGAGGATGCATCTGTATTCGATGTTGTCCAAAACCTTTTCCCAGATAAGAACAAGGACTTTGTAATTAACATAAACGAAACAGACATAGCTCTTGTAAAAGAGGTTCGTGCTAATATCGAGCCAAAAGATTTGGAGAAACTCGCTCATTCAATTTCTGATGCACTTAGCACAGAGTTCTATAGCCATTCACTTGTTGGTATCGGAACAACAGTAACGGGAATCAAGGATTTGGCTCGTTCATTCAAGGAGGCTCAAGTAGCACTTGAAGTTGGCAAGGTGTTTGATACAGAGAAGACTATAATAAGCTATGATAATCTTGGTATTGCTCGTCTTATTTATCAACTTCCAAACACTCTTTGTGAGATGTTCCTTCGTGAAGTGTTTAAGAGGGGTTCAATAGAAAATCTTGACCAAGAAACTCTTTTCACAATTCAGCGTTTCTTTGAAAACAATCTTAATGTTTCTGAAACATCTCGTAAACTTTTTGTTCATCGTAACACTCTTGTTTACAGACTTGAAAAAATTAAAAAGCTTACAGGTCTTGACCTTCGTGAGTTCGACGATGCTATTGTTTTCAAGGTAGCTTTGATGGTTAAGAAGTACCTGGATGCTAGTCCGACAAAATATTGATTTATTAACAAAATATGTATATTAATTTAGTGTGTTCGACTAAATATTTTAAAACTTTTTGTTTATTGCTACAAAAGCGAACAAAGTAGTTACAAAATAGTTACAAGCAGCATTTTTTATGCTATAATTGGGGTGTGTTAAAGTCTAATAGCTTTAATATACCCTATATTTAGAGCTTTTGGGGCAAAAGTAGAGAGTATAAGTGGAATGTAAAAGTGGCGAGATTAAAGAGGTAAGCAAATTGATTGAATTTAAAAATGTTTCTAAAACTTATGATAATGGAACAAAAGCGCTCAAAAATGTTAACCTAAGAATTGACAGAGGCGAGTTTGTTTTTATAGTCGGCTCTTCAGGATCCGGCAAAAGTACATTTCTTAAAACAATTATGCGTGAGGAAGTACCGACTAGCGGAACAATTACTATAAATAACTATGACCTTGTTCAAATTACTAAAAAGGAGATTCCATATTTCCGTAGGACAATGGGCATAGTATTTCAAGATTTCCGACTTATTCCTAAAATGTCTGTTTACGACAATGTTGCATTTGCAATGCGAGTTATTGGAGCAAAAGAGAAAGAAATACGAAAAAGAGTGCCTTATGTTTTGAGCCTGGTTGGGCTTACTTCTAAGGCTCGTAGCTTTCCTAACGAAATTTCCGGCGGTGAACAACAGAGAGTTGCACTTGCAAGAGCACTAGTTAATAATGCAAATATTATTATAGCTGATGAGCCAACGGGTAATATAGACCCAGAAATGTCATATGAAATTATTGATTTGCTTAATCATATTAATGCAAATGGAACAACAGTAATTATGGTAACTCATGAGCATGATTTGGTCCATAGATTTAATCACAGAATAGTCGCAATGGAAAACGGTGTTATTGTTTCAGATACCGCAAACGGAGACAGGCTTGATTACGATACAAGTAGAGGATATAAAAGGCCTACTTACGTTCAGCAGCAAAATAATCCTATTTCATCGCAGCAGCCAAGCCCAAGTGTAACATTTAAGATGCCTCAGCTTACAAAACCGGTGTCAAGTGATACTCCTTTACAGAGCCCAGCAGTTAAAAACACATCGGCTTCACAACGCCAGTTGAACACCGAGGTTAGTGCTGATTTGAGTACAGTAGAAATTGATTATTCAAAGTATCTTGAGCACCTCGAGAGCACAGATGAAACGGAGGTGCAGTGACAATGAGTAAAACAGAAAAAGCTTTAAGGGAAGAAACAAAACAGGGGAATCGTCGTAATGGTAGTAGTTTAGGCTATCTCACAAAAGAGGGTTTTCGTAATGTTTGGGCAAATCGTCTTATGTCGGCTGCATCTATTGCAGTTTTAACATCTTGCTTGGCTATGATTGGCTGTGCAACAATGTTGTTTTTGAATATTGATACAATGCTTGGCAAAATAGAGTCTCAAAATATCGTTATGGTGTTTATTAAAGATGAGTTGTCGCAGGGACAGATTGACAAGGTAGGACAGGACATTCGCACAATGCCAAATGTTGAAGCTTGTGAGTTCGTTTCTAAAGAGGAATCTTACAAGCAACAGCTAAAAAGTTTGGGTGATGATGCAGCACTTCTGTCAGGAATAAAAAATCCACTTCCAAATGCATATAAAGTCTCATTAAAAAGTATGGGCGAATTTTCTCAAACAGTTTCATCGATTCGCACGGTTGATAACATATTAAATATTCGTGAGAATAGCACGTTGGCAAAGCAACTTTCTCAGGTTAGAAAAACAGTAACATATGTAAGTATAGGAATTGTAACATTACTTTTGGTAGTCTCGCTTTTTATAATTGCAAATACAGTAAGGGTCACAATGTTTAATCGTCGTCTTGAAATAAGTATAATGAAAGCAGTAGGAGCAACAAATTGGTTTGTTCGTTGGCCATTTATAGTAGAGGGAATATTGCTTGGAATAATTTCAAGCATTGTATCACTTTTGCTTGTGTTTGGATTATATTCGCTAACTATAAATTCATTTGCAGATGCTATTTCATTGCTTGGACTTGGAGGTTCGGCTGTAAAGTTCGCTGACTATACAGGTCAAATGTTGCTTGGATTTGTTTGTATCGGTGTCGTAGCTGGTACATCTGGCAGTATTGTTTCAATGGGCAGATATTTAAAAGTTCAAGGGAGTGTTATAAGTGAGTAAAACACGAAATATAAAAAGAACATTATCTTCTTTGCTTGCAATGGTTTTGCTTGTTCTTGCAGTTGTAGCACCACAGATGGCTTATGCAGTTACAGATTCTGAGCAATCAGAG